>Ga0335078_10000346_pt1 | contig 73663 bp, 55 predicted proteins | sample Lox_Sample_32_FD_206711 | JGI IMG/M metagenome (GOLD analysis project Ga0335078, IMG submission 206711) | Soil microbial communities from Loxahatchee National Wildlife Refuge, Florida, United States - Lox_Sample_3.2 | ecosystem: Environmental > Terrestrial > Soil > Wetlands | place: USA...
CCCGCACCCCCATCCCCGAACCCTCCGCGAAGTTTCTCAATCAGTTGCACCCGACGCTTCTGGCTCACGCACTTCAGTATTGCCACGGGGATACGATGTGGGTAGGCTCTTCCATCGCAGTACTTGCCTTGACACTGTACTGCCACCGCCGTTATTCTTGATTTTTGCTCCCTGGAACCAGCGCTTCTTAGCGCGTTCCGCGTCCTTCGCGGTGTCAGAGGGGGGCGCGGAGGCCTCAATGCTCTTCACAATTCATGAGTTGGAAGCCCACCCGATTGATTTCGAGGAGGGTTTTGCCCCCGGCGCGATTGATTTGGGGACAGAACTGACCCAGCGCACGCCAATTCAAGCCGCGGGGCGCGCTCAATTGGTGGAAGAGCACCACGGCAAGCACAAGAGCATCAAAGACATACGGGTGAGCGGCGAGCTTTCGACCGGGCTCGACGTGGCCTGCGCCCGCTGTCTGGAGCCGGTTCGGCAAGACATTCGCCGCAAGTTTGACCTGCTGTATCGGCCGCTCGGAGCGGACGCCGGCCAGGATGAGCAAAGCGTCGCCGGTGCGGAATCGGAAATCAGTTATTATCAAGGGCAGGGCTTGCTGCTCGAAGACGTGCTGCGCGAGCAGATATTGCTGGCTGTTCCCCTGAAGGCCATTTGCCGCGAGGATTGTAAAGGCCTGTGCGCGCATTGCGGCGCGAACCTGAACGCAGGGCCGTGTTCTTGCGCGGAGCCGGCAGAGGATCCGCGCTGGTCGGCGCTGAAAGACCTGCGCGAGAAGTTGGAAAGTTGAAGGTCGCTATTAGCCGTTGGGAGCCCGGAGGCCGAGGGCTAAAGGCCAAGAGACCGAAAGCCGATTTCGAGAGGAATTCTAAATGCCAAATCCAAAACGACGTCATTCCAAAGCGCGCACCGGGAGCCGGCGCGCCCACGATTCCCTGAAGGGCCATTCACTTTCCGAATGCCCCAACTGCCACGAGCGCAAAATGCCGCATCGTGCCTGCCCGAAATGCGGCTATTATAAGGGGCGTGAAGTATTGCAAGTGGAAGAATCCAGCTAGCTCGCGCAGGTCATGGCCAGCGTCATAGCCCTGGACGCCATGGGTTCGGACCGCCGGCCGCGGCCTGAAGTCGAAGGCGCGATCCATGCGGCCCGTCACTATGACGTGCACGTGTTGCTGGTCGGGCCGGAGCCTGCTATCCGTACCGAACTCGCGCGCTATCCCTCCGTCGGCGATTTACCCATCGAAGTCGTTCATGCCAGTGAAGTCATCGGAATGGAAGATAAAGCCGTGCAGGCTGTGCGCGCGAAGCGCGATTCTTCCATGCGCATCGGGCTGCGCCTGGTGCGCGATCATCGCGCTGCGGGATTCATCACCGCCGGCAACACCGGCGCGGCGATGGCGACGGCAAAGATGGTGCTCGGCGGGCTACCCGGGGTGGATCGTCCGGCGCTGGCTGCTGTTTTCCCCACGGCGATGGGAACCGCGGCGACGCTGCTCGATGTGGGCGCGAATGTGGACAGCAAGCCACATAATCTGGAGCAATTCGCGGTCATGGGCGAAATCTACTTCCGCACCATGTTTGGCACCGAGCGTCCGCGGGTAGGTCTGCTTTCGATCGGCGAAGAAGAAACCAAGGGAAACGAACTGACCCGCGACGCATTCCAGCTTCTGAAACGGCTTCCGTTGAATTTCATCGGCAACGTGGAAGGGCGCGATCTCTACAGCGGGAAAGTGGATGTTATCGTGGCGGACGGTTTTGTGGGTAATGTCGCGCTGAAGACATCGGAGGGCGTAGCCAACCTGGTGCGCGCTACGCTGAAAGAAACCTTGAAAGCCACCATCACCCGGCAGGTAGGATATTTGCTCTCGCGCAGCGCATTCGCCGACTTCAAGAAGCGCCTCGACCACACCGAGTACGGCGGCGCTCCGTTGCTGGGCGTCAAAGGCGCGTGCTTCATCACCCACGGATCGTCGAACGCGAACGCGATCAAGAATGCGATCCGGGTGGCGGCGGAATTTGCCGAGCACCGGATCAATGAGAAGATCGAAAGAGAACTGGCGGCGATTCGGCCGGCGGCGGTGGCAAGCACCTAGCTGCCGGGTTCGCGGTAATCACGTGGGGACAGCCGCCCTCGGCTGCCCCGGCGAGCGAAGCTCGCCAGAAATTTCATGAACATCGCACCATCATCCATCGCATTTCTTTTTCCCGGCCAGGGATCGCAGGCCGTCGGCATGGGCAAAGAACTGGCCGAGAAGTATCCCATCGCGCGGCAGACGTTTGCCGAGGCCGACGAAGCGCTCGGCTACAAGCTGTCGCAGCTCTGCTTCGAAGGTCCGGAAGAGCAGCTGCGCATGACCGAGATCACGCAGCCGGCGATCCTGACCGCGTCGGTCGCGGCCTGGCGCGTGTTGCATGAAAAAGGAATGAAGCCGGGGTTCGTTGCTGGCCACAGCCTGGGCGAATACTCCGCGCACGTGGCGGCGGGAACATTTCGTTTTTCTGACGCGGTGCGAACCGTCCGCAACCGCGGGAAATATATGCAGGAAGCTGTGCCGGCGGGTGTGGGCGCGATGGCGGCAATTCTCGGCCTGGACCTGGAGAAGGTTTCCGCCGTCTGCCGGGACGCCGCGCAGGGAGAAGTTTGCGAGCCGGCGAACATCAATTCGCCGGAGCAGATCGTCATTTCCGGCCACACGACTGCGGTCGAGCGGGCTGCGAAACTGGCCGACGAGTGCGGCGCGAAGCGCGCTAAGCTGTTGCCGGTGAGCGCTCCATTCCATTGTTTGCTCATGAAGCCGGCGCAGGATCGTCTGGCCGGGGACTTGCGCGCGCTGGCGTTCGAAAACCCGGCGGTGCAGGTGGTTTGCAATGTGGATGCGGTGGTTCTGGGCGATGCCAACCGAGGCCGCGACGCTTTGATCCGGCAGGTTACTGGTTCGGTGAAATGGGATCAATCCATGCGCCTTCTCATTGCGCATGGGGTTGAAACATTTGTGGAAGTTGGTCCGGGCAAAGTTCTTTGTGGGCTGATGCGGCAGATTGATCGCGCGATGAGCTGTTTCAATGTTGCCGATGAGCCGTCGTTGCTCAAGACGCTGGAGCAGATGGGTATCTCCGCCTGAGCCGCTGCGTCTTGCCGTTCTCCCCTAAGGAGCTGTCATCCCGAGCGAAGTCGAGGGACCTGCTTCTTATCCAATTTCTCGCAAAGAATGCGATAGCTGGGGCATCCGGGCGCGGAATTGCGAGACAATATCGATGCGGGATCTGGGGGGCCCGCTCCATGTGATTAGAGCCGTGTGCGTGGATGGACATCCAACACTAGAGTTCTTCGGTTCAGGGCATCTTTGCCACAAAATCAGAATCGAGAGCAGCGGGCTCCCGCGCCCGCTCCACACAAACCAACCCTAAGCTGGAGGTCACCCCGCTCGCGAACCTGGGGCACCATGCGGTATGCTTTGAAGCGGAGTTTATGCCATGCCCATCGCTCAATCCCGCGAAATTGCCTGCGCCACCCGCCTGGAGCAGGTGCGTTACGCCATCCGCGATTTAGCCTGCTTTGCCGATGAAGTCACTCGGCAAGGCCACCAGGTACTGCCGCTGAACGTCGGCGATCCGATTGCCTTTGATTTCGAGACTCCGGCGCACCTGATCGAAGCGGTTTACAAGGCCATGCGCGAAGGCAAAAACGGATACGCGCCGTCGTCGGGCATTAAGCAGGCGCTGGATGCGATCCACGGCGAGGCCGCGCGTAAGGGCATTTCCACTATTCAGGATGTGTTCGTCACCACCGGCGTGAGCGAGACCGTGGACGTCTGTCTGGCCGCGCTGTTGAATCCGGGCGAAGACATTCTCACACCGTGCCCGGATTATCCGTTGTATTCGGCGGTGCTGGCCAAGTTTGGCATTGGAGTGAACCCTTACTTTCTGAACGAAGAGGACGGCTGGCAGCCCGATCTGGAGGACATCAAGAGAAAGATCACGCCGCGCACCCGCGGCATTGTGCTGATCAATCCCAATAATCCCACCGGTTCGGTCTGCACCCAGGCAATGCTGGAAGAAGTGGCTGAGCTGGCGCGGCGGCACAATCTGGTCATCCTGGCAGACGAGATTTACGACAAGCTGATGATTGACGACGATCCCCACGTTTGTTTCGCGAAAGTCGCGCCGGACGTGCCGACGATTACCTTCGGCGGGCTATCCAAGAATTATCTCGCCCCCGGATGGCGCATCGGATGGGGTATTGTCAGCGGCGAAGCGACGGCGGTGAAGCCCTACAACGACGGGATTCAAAAGCTGTTGCGGGCGCGATTGTGCGCGAATCATCCGGAACAGTACGCGATCAAGCCGGCGCTCGAAGGCTCGCAGGACCACCTGATCGAAGTGAAGAAGAAGCTGCGCCGTCGGCGCGATCTGACGGTGCAGTGGGCGAACTCCACCCCGCGCGTAAGTTGCGTTTCACCTCGTGGCGCGTTCTATGCGTTTCCGCGGATTGAGATTCCCGAGGGCGATGAGGTGTTCGTCAAAGAGCTGATCCTACAGAAACATGTCATGGTGGTTCACGGCTCGGGCTTTGGGCAAAAGCCGGGCACTCAGCACTTCCGCATCGTGTTTCTCCCCGATGAAGCGACGCTCGGCAAGGCCTATGCGGCGATTGGTGATCTAATGAAGGACAGGTATTCCTAGGCGGTGAAAAGACACCCTTCCCGGCGTCGAGCCTTCCCTATTCCCAGCCAGCCATTTACGATGTGATGCTTGATGACCGTTGCGACGGAACAGCAGGCAGCACCAACACGAGAAAATCGCGCCCTCACTGCCGCCGGCGCATTACTGCTGGTAAGCGGCGCGGTGCTTCCGCTTTTCCTAACCTCGCAGGCGTGGATGACGGGGCTTCGCTGGCTGGGTCTCGGGATCATTGCGGCCGCGGGATGGCGCAGCAAATCGCTCACGCGCTGGATTTTTCTTTTCATGCTGGTGGGCGGCGAAATTGGCCTTGACCGGCCGCACCTGGGCGAGCAATTGCGGGTGTTCAGCGAGATTTTCCTGCGCCTGATCAAGGTCATCGTCGCTCCTCTCATCTTCGGCACGCTGGTCACTGGGGTTGCCGGACACGGGAACTTGCGCAGTGTCGGCCGCATCGGTGTGAAGAGCCTGATCTACTTTGAAGTCGTGACCACGCTGGCGCTGCTGATCGGCCTGGGCGCCATCAATCTAAGCCGCGCCGGAGGGGGGTTGGCATTCTCGCAAACCGCTGCTGCGCCGGCACAAAGCGCGCCGCAGCTTCGCTGGGACGATTTTCTTCTGCACGTCTTCCCGGAAAATATCGCAAAATCAGTAGCCGAAAATCAGATTCTGCAGGTCGCGGTGTTCGCGGTTCTTTTTGGCATCGCGCTCGGGCGACTGACCGAGGCCAAGCGCGCACCGATGCTGCGATTCTGCGAATCGCTCACCGACACCATGTTTTCCTTTACCAATCTAGTGATGTACTTCGCGCCGCTGGGCGTGGGAGCGGCGATGGCATACACGGTCGGGCACATGGGAATCGGGGTCTTGCTGCCACTGGGAAAGCTGCTGCTGACCGGCTATGGAGCGCTGATCGCGTTTCTGCTGCTGATTCTTTTGCCCATCGCCCGGATCGCGCGTTTACCGTTGCGCCGATTGTTGAAGGCAATCGCCGAGCCGGCCACGATCGCCTTTGCCACCAGCACCTCGGAGGCCGCTCTTCCCCGCGCCATGGAAGCGATGGAGGCTTTCGGCGTGCCGCGCCGCATTGTCGCGTTCGTGATTCCGGCGGGATACAGCTTCAATATGGATGGCTCGTCGCTCTATCTCTCGCTGGCTTCGGTTTTTGCCGCGCAGGCGGCCGGCATTCACCTGGGTTGGGAGGCGCAGTTGCTGATGGTCTTTACGCTCATGCTGACCAGCAAGGGCGTTGCGGGAGTTCCCCGGGCCGTATTGGTTGTGCTGCTGGCGACGGCGGCCACGTTTCATCTGCCGACGGAACCGATCTTCATCATTCTGGGTATTGATGCCCTGATGGACATGGCGCGGACGGCGACCAACGTGATCGGCAACTGTTTGGCTTGTGCGGTGATTGCGCGCTGGGAGGGAGAGCTGAGCGTGTAGTGTAATGCGGGCAAGCGGAAAGCAACTGCGGCGGACAGGAATGTCCTCCTGACCCTAGCTAGGCGGGTTGCAGCTTGCGGCAGAAGGTGCGCACGGATTCTCGCACATCACTTGCCAGGCCGATGAATTCAAAGCCATGCAGAAAGCCCATGCGGTGACGCACCACCGCTTTCAGGTTGATCGGTTCCGGGGAAGTTGCAAGCGTAAACTCCAGGGAAACCATTTCACCCGAGGTCAGTTCACTGGTAATCACTGCGCCTAAGCCAGCTTCGGCGATCTCAAAACATCGCCCGTGCACGCGATAATATCCGTTCTGGCCGAGCACCTTGACGATCAGGGGCAAATCGGTGCGATAGCGGGCAAAACGGCGGGTCGCGGAGCGGGGATTCATCGGCACGTTAGGGGGCTCTTCTTTACAATAGCCGACGCGGCGAATTCTGAACACCTGTCTTTAGTGGCATCCCCTGCGTGGAACCACGGTGCGCAATCTTTGGCCGGAAGAGGCGCTCAGCGCGGGAAGTGATAGAAGACATCCTGCTTCGAGGGAATGGGCACGCCATTGCGCGAGGCCGGAGTAAAGTGCCATTTCTCCAGAGCGGCGAGCACCTCTTGATCAACTGCTGGCCCCAGACTTTGCAGCACGATGGTCTGGACGATGTTTCCCTGGGCGTCAATCGTGACCTCGATCACGACATCGCCTTGCACGCTGCGGGCGAGATCGAGGTCCACCAGCGGGTCGGGCGAGATAATTGGCAGCGCCGGGCGAACCTCGGGACCAGCGTAGGTTCCGTACGAGAGTGACCCGAAAGCCGAGCCTGCCGGACGGTCGCTGGGCGTAAGCGAGGCGCGCTCTTCGTTTCCGGTTTCGGCCTTCGCCGCGGGCGGGGCAAGGATGTGCGTTTTCGTCGCTTTTGCTGCACGCTGCCAGGTCAGGTGCGAGGGATGGGACTGCGTCACTCCGCTATAGCCTCCGAAGTAAATCGGAGCCATGGAACTGCCCGAGTATCCGCGCACCACGGCCGAGGGCGCCACAAAAAGCGGCGCCGGCGAGTGCAGAATCCACGCCAGGAAAACAAAATGCGCTGCCAGCGAAGAACACAGCCAAGCCGTCTGGCGCTTGGAAATGGCGGGATAGAGCGGTGTGAACATCACAACAACTTTACGTCATTTTAGACGGTTTCGAGCATCCAAAGGTAATCATTAATGCTTTGCATCTATGGGGCCGGAACCGGAATCAAGATTAGTTTGTTAAGCTGTTCTGCGACGAGCCAGCCGTGACCCAGCGACTGCCAAAAGGAACAGTTTTTCTCGGAGCAATGCTTTTCTTGTTCGCCGGCGTTCTTGCGCTGGCGGCGCCCGCGCTCGGCCAAATGAGCAGCGGAGATCAGACCTCAGGGTACGGTACGGGCTCGGCCAATCAAGGCCCGTTTTCCGGGAGCGTTCCCCAGGGCAAAGCGACAGCCACATCCCTTCCTCTGTCTTTCCAGGACGCGCTTGACCGCGGCCTCAGGAACAACCTCGGCCTTCTGCTGCAAAGCGACAGTACGGTCGCCGTCCGCGGAGAAAAATGGAAAGAGCTGAGCGCTCTGCTTCCTAACGTCGACGCCACGGCCACGCAGAGCGTTGACCAGATTGACCTCGCCGCACTGGGATTTCGTTTCAAGTTCCCCGGAGTATCGCTACCCAGCGCGGTTGGCCCGATTGGCATCTTCACTTCCGGGGTGAATCTGTCGCAGTCGCTCTTCGATTATCACTTGATCGAGCGCAATCGTGGCGCATCCAGCAACGAACGCGCCTCGCAATTTTCCCTGAAGAGTGCGCGGGAACTGGTAGTGCTAGCCGTGTCGAACGCTTACCTGCAGGCGCTTGCCGGAGCGGCTAGAGTGGACACGGCTGAGGCCGACGCGCAAACCGCGCAAGCCCTCTACGACAAGGCAAAAGACCAGCAGGATGCGGGATTGAATCCGGCCATTGATACCCTGCGCGCCCGTGTGGAATTGCAAAGCCGCCAGCAGCAGCTGATTGTGGCGCGAAACAGTTACGCCATCGAGAAGCTGACGCTGGGACGGGTGATCGGATTACCTCCAGGCCAGGAATTCACGCTCACGACGCCGGCTCCGTACGAACCGCTGGCCGCCGCGGGGGTTGACGAAGATCTGCGCCGGGCGTATCTGACGCGCCCGGATTATCTAGCGGCGGCGCAACAGTTGCGCGCGGCGGAAGAGTTTCGCCGGGCTGCTACGGCAGAGAACTATCCCAGTCTTGGCATCGCAGGCGATTTTGGCGCAGCCGGAGTCAATGTGGGGATCTCGCATAGCGTATTCCAAATCGGCGCGACTTTGACCATTCCCGTTCTCGCCGGCGGGAAAATTCACGGCGATGTTCTGCAGGCGGAGGCGGCATTGCGCCAGAGCCGTCAGCAACTGGAAAATCTGCGTGGTCAGATTGACTACGAAGTGCGCAGTGCGATTCTCGATCTCAATGCTGCGGCCGAGCAGGTCGAGGTCGCGCGCAGCCAGGTGGACCTGGCCAATCAGACGCTCACGCAGGCCCGCGACCGCTTCTCGGCGGGCGTAACCGACAATCTGGAAGTTGTCCAGGCACAGGAAGCGGTGGTTTCCGCCAATGAGAGCTACATTTCCAGCCTTTACGCCCACAACATTGCCAAGGTGCAACTGGCGCAGGCGGTGGGCTTCGCGGAGCAAGGTGTGAAACAATATTTCCCCGGGAAGTGAACATGGCAGACAATACCGACACGATGGTGCGCGACAATCAACCGGAAACCCCGCCGCCGGCGAGTCAAGCGCCGCTGCCGGCTTCCGATCGCGATCTTCGGCACTCGCCCCCGCCCGCCCGCAGCCGCCGGTTTCGCATGTTTCTGATCGTCGGCGGCGTAATTCTGCTGGTGGCTGCGATCTTCCTGTGGCGGCATTTCACCAGCTTTGAAGACACCGATGACGCCCAGATTGACGGCCATTTGAACTCCATCAGCGCGCGCGTCTCGGGCCACGTTTTGAAGCTTCTGGTGGACGACAATCAATACATGCAGGCGGGCCAGTCGCTGGTGCAGATTGATCCGCGGGACTATGAGGTGATCGTGGATCGCGCCAAGGCCGACTACGACGATGCGCTGGCGACGGCCTCCGCGGCGCAGGTGGATGTGCCGATCACCTCGGTCAACACCAGCAGCCAGGTTTCCACTGCCGATGCGGATGTGGCCAATGCCAAAGCCGGAATTGCCGCGGCCCGTCAGCAATACGCGGCCGCGAAGGCGCAACTGGCGCAAGCCGAAGCCAACAACGTCAAGGCACAAGATGATCTGGTGCGCTACAAACAGCTGGTGGACAAGCAGGAAGTTTCGCAACAGCAATACGATCAGGCTTTGGCCGCGGCCAGAGCGGGAGCGGCATTGGTGGATGCGACGCAGGCGTCGGCCTCTGCCGCGGAACACCAGGTGACGCAGGCTGAGAGCCGTCTGGTGCAGGCGCAGGCCAGCGTCCGCTCGGCGGCGACAGCGCCGCAACAACTGGCGGTAACGCGCTCTCGCGCGCAAGCGGCGCAGGCGCAGGTGGAGCTGAAGAAAGCCGCTCTGGATCAGGCGCAACTGAACCTGCGTTATACGTTGGTGATCGCTCCCATCAGCGGGGCGGTGACCGGCCGCACCGTGGAAGTCGGCCAAAATGTGCAGATCGGCCAGGAGATGATGCGGCTCATCAACCTCGACGACATCTGGGTCACGGCCAATTTCAAGGAGACCCAGTTGCATCACATGCGGGTCGGCCAGTCGGTCGTAATTCATGTGGATGCGGTTGACAAAGACTACAAAGGACATGTGCAGAGCATCGCCGGCGCAAGCGGGGCGATCACCAGCTTGCTGCCTCCTGAAAACGCCACGGGCAATTACGTGAAAGTTGTGCAACGTATTCCGGTGAAGATAACATTTGATGCGGGCGAGACCCGGGAGCACGTTCTGCGCCCCGGTATGTCGGTCGAGCCCAAGGTTTCGATCCGATGAAGGGGTCTCTCATTTGTCATCCTGAGCGAGGTTGAGATTCGCCAAGCGAATTTCAACGCAGTCGAGGGACCCCGGGGGCTGCCGGAAGCAAGTTAGATGATGCAAGGCATTTTGCTGGATGTGACTCAGAAGTGGGGAGAACTCCCTGCGGGTGATTGGCGATTAACGCAATGCAGGGATCCTTCGACTTTGTGAATGCTTCGCGGCGCGAAGCATTCACACGCTCAGGATGACAGAAAAAGGGAAGGCACCGTGTTTCGCATTATCACCATCGAACGCGAATATGGCTGTGGCGGCGGCGAGATCGCCCAAGAAATCGCCGAACGCCTGGGCTGGAAGTTGTGGGATCGCGCCTTGACCGAGGAAATCGCCAAGGCGGCCAACGTCGAATGTTCCGCCGTCGAGCGCTGCGAAGAGCGTGTGGATAGCGGCTTTCAACAGCTGGTAAAAGTATTCTGGCGCGGCAGCTACGAGCGCAACATGGCGGGCGAAGAACTGTTCAACACTGACCGCTTCGTCGCCGTAGGCAAGCAAGTGATGAAAAAAGCCGCCGACGCCGGGAACTGCGTGATCGTGGGCCGCGGCGCGCCCTACTTCCTGCGCGAACATCCCGGCGTGTTCCACGTATTTCTCTACGCTTCCTACGCGGAGAAGCTGCGCCGATTGCGCGAATTGGGAAACAGCCAGTCCGAAGCGGAAGACATGCTGAGCACGATTGACCGCGACCGCATGACCTTCGTCAAACGCTATTTCAACGCCGACTGGCCGACGCGCTGCCTCTATCACATGATGATCAACACCGCGATCGGAAATCTGAACGTCATCACAACCATTCTTGACACCATGCGCACCCTGGAACGAACTCCGGTGAACGCGCAGCTGCCGGCTTGCCCCGCGGGAAATGAATAAGATTCTGCAAAACAAAACGGCGCTGGTGACCGGAGCCGACGGCGGCCTGGGAGATCACGTGACCCGCGCGCTGCTCGAGGCGGGAGCAAGCGTCCCATCGCACAAGCCCTCTCCCAAGTGTGTTAAATGTAAATAAATATGCTGCTACAAGCTGCGCTTGCGGGAGCAGGAAGTGTAGACTGATTCCGGCCGCAGATAGGTCCTGTCCATCTCAGGAGGAAAGCATGATTTGCAAGCAGTTCCCCCAGCCCCTCGCCGCTCTGATGCTGTTCAGTTTTTCCGTAGCGTCAACCGGAGGGCTGGAAGCGGCAACCACGAAGGATTCCGGAACGCCGTCCAAACATCACATCCAGACAGTGTTCATTATCCTGATGGAGAACCACAACTGGACCGGTGACGGCAATCTGGACATCAAGAACAATCCCGCTGCGCCCTACATCAACAAGACCCTCATCCCTATGGCTTCCCACGCCAACCAGTATTACAACCCTCCGAACCTGCATCCCAGCTTGCCCAACTATTTGTGGCTGGAGGCGGGCACAAATTTCGGCATTCTTGATGATGGGCCTCCCAGCCAGCACCCCCTGCCGACTAAGAAACATCTGGTCACGCTGCTGAAGGATGCCAACATTACCTGGAAGGCGTACCTGGAGAACACTACCGGGAAACTCTGCCCATTGACCGACGATGGCGAATATGCGGTGCGGCATGAGCCCTTCGCTTATTTTGACGACGTGAGCAACCACCAGGATCAGCACTCGAAATACTGTATCGAGCATCTGCGGCCTTATTCCGAACTGGCGAACGATCTTAAGAATGGTACGGTTGCGCAATACAACTGGATCACGCCAAATCTGTGCGACGATATGCACGACAGTTGCGGAGGAAACCAGATCGCCCACGGAGACACCTGGCTCTCGCAGAATGTGCCCGCTATCCTCAATTCCACCAGCTTCAGCCAGGGCGGTGCTTTATTCATTACCTGGGACGAAGCGGATTACGGCGATGGACCGATTCCGATGATTGTGCTTTCTCCCTTCGCCAAAGGCAATGGTTATTCGAACAGCAAACACTACACGCACGGTTCCACGTTGCGGACCCTGCAGGAAATTTTCGGCGTGAAGCCGCTGCTGCGGGATGCAGGCAAGGAACGGGATTTGAGCGATATGTTCACGGTGTTTCCGTGACGTGAAATTGTGCAACCGAGCCTGGCGGGCCGTGGTTTGTCCGGCAGCTCCGCGGCGAGCCAATTGTCAAGAAGTGTAACGTCCGCGCGTCCTAGCCTCTTGTTTGTTAATCTAAAGCGAGCCGTCCCAGGAGAGACGCTCGTTGAAGAAATTTTCTGCCCCACAGGTTATTGCTGTTGTCGTCTTCGTTTCCTTAGGATCGGTGGCGCAACAGCCCGCCGCGGGTTCGCCGCCGCCCGCGCCCTCCGCATCGCAAGCGAATACCAAAGACAGCACGGACACCCAGAAACAACAGAGTGGGACTTCGAACGATCGGCTCTTCTATGCGCTGCCGAACTTCCTGACGGTGGAGAGCGCGAACGTGCCGCCGCTTACGGCCGGGCAGAAATTTAAAGTGGTGGCGCGCGGTTCCTTCGATTATGTGCTGATTCCGTGGTATGCGGCTTTGGCGGGCATCAGCCAGGCGGCAAACAGCGAACCCGGCTACGGGCAAGGCGCGGCAGGATATGGGAAGCGGTTCGGAGCGTATTTCGCCGACGGCACCATCGAAAACTTTATGACTGGGGCGATCCTGCCTTCATTGCTGCGTCAGGATCCGCGTTATTTCCAGTCGGGGCACGGCGGCTTCTGGCATCGCGCCGGTTACTCTATGAGCCGAATCGTGGTCACCCGCACCGATTCCGGCCATCACCAGTTTAATTTTTCTGAGATTCTGGGCAGCGCGATGTCGGCTGGCATCTCGACCTATTCCTACCATCCGAGCAGCGACCGCACGCTGAGCAATACGGCCAGCGTCTGGGGAACACAGGTCGGCTACGACACCATGACCATGGTAGTAAAAGAATTCTGGCCCGATATCCGCCGCAAGATGAGTAAGAAAAAACAATCTCCGCAGAACTGACCCACCGCGGAAGCTAATCTTCCTTCCACGCACCCAGCAGCCGCCGGGTATCCACCATTTGCGCGACGTGATAGGCGTTGTGATCCGCCACCAGCAGGGCTTCGCGCAGCACCGTCTGGCCATCGCCCCAGGGGATTTTCGCGAATAGATCGGTCTTGGGATTTTCGACCAGATCTTGCATCGCCTGAAGATCGTCACGGAAGCTCTTGACGCTCGCATTCCAGGACGCATCGTTCGGCGGAGCCTCTGACGCCGGCCAATATCCCGCCGGCCACGCGGGAGAAACATGCTTGGGGTTGCGGCTGAACTCCAGAATATCCCGCTGTGCGATGCGTAAGTGCTCCAGCAGCATCCACAGCGAATGCGGCAAGCCGGGCGGCTTTTGGCCGCGGAGTTTGGCAGGGATTTCGGCAATCACGTCATCGAACTTCGCGTGCGCCCCGCCGCCCTGGAGCAGCTCAAGCAAATGCTCACGCAGCGATTTGTCTGAATCCTGGGTCTTCATGCTGGGTCAGATGCGGTCTGCTTGGCCCACGATCCAGATTTGTCGGGAGGCGACGGCCTCACAACCGGGCGTGGAGCCTACCGCACTTCGGCGAGCTGATCGCGCAATTTGTGGGTGGCGCGAAACAGAGTATTCTTCACCGTTCCTTCGCTGGTATTCAGAATGCCGGCTACGGTGCGCAATCTCAGGCCGTGATAATGCTTCAGCTCAAACACCACGCGCTCGCGCGGGGAAAGTCTCTCCATTGCCTGCACGATGCAGCGCCGCAACTCGCGACTGATCAGGCTTCGCTCCGGGCTGGCCCCGGCCCGCTGGTCGGGCAACCGGTCGAGCACCTGTTCTTCCTCGCCGTCGGGGGAAATGGCCGTCGTCAACTCCTTGGCGCGCGACGACCGCTTGCGCAGATGGTCGAGGCAAAGGTTGGTCACGATGCGGTAAATCCAGGTATAGAACGAGCACTCAAAGCGGAAGCTTCCCAGGTTGATGAAGATGCGGAGAAATGCCTCCTGGTAGATATCCTGGCCATCCTCGTGCGAACCGGTGAGGTGGACGGCCAGGCGGAGCACAGCGCGGTCGTACTGGCGGACCAGTTCTTCAAAGGCGCAGGTATTGCCCATCTGCGCCTCGCGGATCAAAATCGTGTCGTCTACGCGCGTCGCCGTGATCGTCCCCGGCCGATGCTGGGTGCGAAACTGTAGCGCCTTCTCCACTTGATTGCCCCTTTGGCAAATCAACCAACGAATTTGTAACCCGTGCCGTGCACCGTCAGGATGAAGCGTGGTTCTTCCGGCTTAGGCTCAACTTTCTGTCGCAACCGCACGATGTGCGCGTCCACGGTGCGCGTGGTGGGGAAGTGATCATATCCCCAAACTTCTTCCAGCAACTGGTCGCGGCTGAGCGTTTCGCCCGGATGATTCAGGAAATATTTCAACAGCTCGAACTCTTTCGACGAGAAGTCCACTGACTTGCCTTTGCGCGATACCTGGCAGCTGCGCAGATTCACTTCCACTTCGCCAAAGGCAAACTGGTCGTTGGCCTTCGCTCCGCCGTGGGCGCGCCGCATTACCGCCTTTACGCGGGCGAGAAGTTCGCGAATCGAAAACGGCTTGGTCACATAATCATCCGCGCCCAGTTCCAGCCCTACCACCTTGTCCACTTCCTGCCCGCGGGCGGTCAACATGATGATGGGCAGCGCGGGCCGCCTGGCTTTGAGCTGCTTGCACACGTCCAGGCCGCTCAGACGCGGCATCATGACGTCCAGAATCACCAGGTCGGGCTGCTCGGCGAGCGCGCGCTCCAGACCGGCCACGCCATCCGGCGCGGTGATCACCTGATAACCTTCGAACTCGAAGTTGTCGCGCAAGCCCGCGACCATCGCAGGTTCGTCTTCGACAATGAGAATTTTCGCCATGTTCAACATTTCCCCAACTACGCCATCGCAGGGTTCTTTGCCCCAACCGCCGTATCCAGCGGCAACCGGATGGTGAACTTGCTGCCCCGCCCGGGTGCGCTGTCCACCGAGACTTCTCCTCCGTGCGCCAGCACAATGTGGCGCACGAGGGAGAGTCCCAGGCCGCTCCCTTTGGTGTTGTGCACCAGTGGGTCGCCCACGCGGTAAAACTTCTCGAAAATTTTCTGCTGCTCGCTCTGGGGGATGCCGATCCCGTGATCCACTACTTCCAGCTTCACCGATCCATTGTCGCGGAACAGGCTGACGCCGATGTATTTCTGGTCTTGCGAATACTTGAGCGCGTTATTCACCAGATTCAGCAGCGACCGCGCCATGGACTCGCGGTCCACTTTCACCGGCGGCACATCTTCAGCGATCTTTTCTTCAAACGCGAATCCGTTCTGCTCGATCTGATAGCGGTAGGATTCAAGCGTGTTGCGCACCAGTTCGCGCATATCGGTCTCGCGGAAGTCGTATTCTTTCCTTCCTGCCTCGATGCGCGAAAAATCCAGGATGTTGTTGATCAGCGCGGTCAGCCGTTCACTCTCTTTGCGGATGATGCAGTAATATTCCTGATATTTTTCCGGCGAACTGAGCCGGCCCATTTCGAGGGTCTCGGCGTACAGGCGAATCAGCGAGAGCGGGGTGCGCAGCTCGTGCGAAACGTTCGACACGAAGTCAGATTTCAACCGCGCCAGCGCCATCTCCCGCGAAATATTGCGATGGGTTAACACAATGCCGCCGGTCAGCAGCAGGGAAATTGCACCCAGAATCAGGAAGCTGGTGCGCACGAAGTGCTGTTCAAGAGCCGCCAGGGTTGTACCGCGCATTTTGATCGCCAGCGTAAGCCCACCAAAAGCGCCTTCCAGGCTGCGCTCGACTTCGGGTTTGCCGCCATCCCATCCCGCCGACGTGATCATCGGCGTGTAGTCGTATTTCGGCCGCAACATCATCACCACATGGTTCTTTTCGCCTTTTTCCTCCTGATGAGCCAGCATCGTGTCGAGCATTTCCGGGAAAAATTGATCGTGGAGATAATCCGGATCAAACAATACTCCGGCGATGGCTTTGCCGCCCGAGCCGTCGTCAGTCAAAAACGCCTGGCCGGTCACATACACCCGCTTGTCGTCGCGAGTCAGCCAATCCCCCAGGGCATAGCGCTGGCCCTTTTTGGACATGCGCTCCAGATCGGTGACCATTTCCTTATAGCTGATCTGAATCCAGCCGTTGTACATGCCGGCAAGCTTGTCCTGCTCCATCCGCTCCGCCTCGTCGCTTGGGTGGCGCCGGGCGCGAAACAGAAGTCCGCTCTTCGGCCGGTAAACGAAGGCGTAGGCCATGTAGGGATGGTCGTACAGAATCCGGTCCAAGGTTGCCGGGCAGGCTCGCTCACCATTGGGGAATTCGTTGCGCACATCGTCAATCAGGTCGTATGCTTTGTGGTTCATCTCCTTTTCAGAGATCATCAGCATCTGATTGAAATCCCGCTGAAACGCCGCCTGGATGCCCTTGTCTCGCTGAATGGAGTTCAAATGCAGCGCGCTCAGAATCACCAGCGCAGCGGCAGGCAACACCACGGCCAGCTCCAGAGTCAACATCAGCCGGGTTCGTTCGTTCCAGCGCTGCTGCGATTTCATAGTTGGCCGAATCCAGTGCGAATCGGTACGGAAAGAAACATAGTTGAACAGGCCGGAAGATGTGTCAATCGGGGGTAAAAAGACGTAAAAAGTTGTGAATGGAGGTGGCTTGGGAGTTGCGGGGCTGCGCCGGTTATTTGTGCTTCGCGTCCTCGATTCATTGACTTAGGCGTTCTCAGGACGTAAGATTCGCGCCAATGATCGGCCAGAGTATCTCGCGTTACCGCATCGTTGAAAAGCTCGGCGGCGGTGGCATGGGAGTTGTTTATAAAGCCGAGGACGCCGAACTGGGACGTTTCGTCGCACTCAAGTTTCTGCCGGATGAGGTTTCCCGGGATCCGCAGGCTCTGGAACGATTCCGCCGCGAGGCGCGCGCCGCGTCTGCCCTCAATCATCCCAATATCTGCACCATTTATGACGTTGGCGAGCAGGACGGACGGGCGTTCATCGCCATGGAGTATCTGGATGGCGTAAGCCTGAAATCCCGCATCGCGGCGCGTCCTCTGGAATCTGATCTTCTCCTGTCGCTTTCGATCGAAGTCGCGGACGCACTCGATGCGGCTCATTCGGCCGGCATCATTCACCGGGATATCAAGCCGGCGAACATCTTCGTCACCAAGCGTGAACACGCCAAGGTCCTGGACTTCGGGCTGGCCAAACGAACGGACCCGCGGGCCGCGCGCCGGGAATCGGGATCGGGCTCGGAAGACCCTACCATCACGATGAAAGACCTCACCACCAAAAACGTGACTTTGGGCACGGTGAGCTATATGTCCCCGGAACAGGTTGCGGGCAAACCTCTCGACGAAAGGAGCGACCTGTTTTCCTTCGGCGTGACGCTTTATGAGATGGCGACAGGGCATCTGCCTTTCGAGCGCGACACGCATGGAGCGACCTACGGGGCCATCCTGCACGAGAAGCCAGAGGCGCCCAGTCATTCGAATCCACAGTTGCTGCCTCAGCTCGACGGCATCATCGCGAAGGCGCTGGAGAAGGATCGCTCTCTGCGCTACCAGCACGCGTCGGAAATGCGCGCGGACCTGCAGCGGCTGAAGCGCGATAGCGAATCCGGGCGAACGGCTTCAGACCGTGTCGGGACAGGGTCTCCGCAAACCGTCGTCGCACGGCCGGTGTTGCGAGGGAGTATCAGCAGATACATCGCCGCTGTTGCCGTGATTCTTCTCCTCATCGGCACCGGCGTTTACTATCGTTCGCATCGCATGAGCAGACGTCTGACCGAAAAAGACAGCATCGTTCTCGCCGACTTTACCAACAACACCGGGGACGCGATATTTGACGACACGTTGAAGACGGCGCTCAGCGTGTCTTTGCGGCAATCACCTTTCCTGAATCTGTTGCCGGATAGCGAAGTCACAAAGACGCTGCAGCAGATGACCCGTCCTCCGGGCACAAAACTCACGCCTGAACTGGCCCGCGAGCTTTGCCAGCGGGCGGGCAGCAAAGCGTATGTCACGGCGTCCGTCAGCAGTCTTGGGAGCGAATACGTTCTGGGCTTGAAAGCCGTAAATTGCCAGAACGGAGACACACTGGCCCAGGAACAGGTCACGGCCGAGTCGCAAGAGAAAATTCTCGGTGCACTGGGGGAAGCGGCATCCCGGCTGCGCGGACAACTGGGTGAATCGCTGGCTACGGTGCAGAAGTTTGATGTGCCGCTCGCACAGGCCACTACATCTTCTCTCGAAGCTCTAAAGGCGTTCAGCCTGGGCGCAAAGGCTGGGAATGAGAAAGGTGCCGCAGAAGCGCTGCCCTATTATCACCACGCCATCGAACTGGATCCGAATTTTGCCATGTGCTACAGGATGCTGGGCGCCGAGTACAACGGTCTCGGCCAGCTCGGGCGCGCCATTGAATACTACAGCCGGGCCTTCGAATTGCGCGACCATGCCAGCGAACGCGAGAAGTTTTCGATTACCGCGGCTTATTATCGCAATGTCACCGGAGAACTCCAGAAAGCGGCCCAGACCTATAAGGAGCAGATGGATGCCTATCCGCGGGACCCGGCGTCCTACAACAATCTGGGGGTGGTATCGGCGCAGCAGGGAAACTATGAAAAAGCGGCGGAGATGACGAGGCAAGCCCTGCGCCTGGGAGCGGACGTGGCTGTCTACTACGAAAATCTCGCCAACTACGCCATGGCTCTGCGCAACTTCGACGAAACCCGGCAGGTTATCCGCGACGCCCAGGCGCGAAAAATCGATCCCGCGGATTTCCACGTGACTCTTTACCAGGTTGCTTTTCTGGAGGCGGACACCGCGGCGATGGAGAAACAGCGAGAGTGGTTTGCGGGCAAGCCTGATTATGAGAGCTGGGGATTCTCCATCATGGCCGACACTGAGGCTTACGCAGGCCGTTTGCGCGGATCCCAGGAACTGACCCGGCAGGCGGTGAATTCTGCCATTCGGGCCGACGATAAAGAGAGTGGGGCGGTGTATCTGGCGAATCTTGCCCTGCAACAAGCCGCTTTCCGCAATCCGGCGGAGGCCCGGCAGTCCGCGGCCGAGGCTCTGAAGCTGGCTCCCACCAGCCCGGGAGTTGCGGTCAACGCCGCGCTCGCATTTGCCGTGGCAGGGGATACGGCACTGTCCGAGTCCCTGGCGCAGGACTTGGCGAAACGCTACCCGCTCGGGACCCAGATGCAATCCCTATGGCTGCCTGCAATTGAGGCTCAACTGGCGTTGGATGAAAAAAATGCTGCGCGCGCGCTGAGCGTTTTGCAGGCCGCCGCGCCCATCGAACTAGGGCTGGTCCCGTTCTCCAACAACACTTCCTGCCTGTATCCGGTGTACATACGGGGCGAAGCATATCTTGCGGCCGGACAGGGTGAAGCCGCCGCCGCTGAGTTTCAGAAAATACTCGACCACAGCGGCGTCGTCGGGACGTGCTGGACGGGAGCGCTAGCGCGGTTAGGCGCGGCTCGCGCGAACGCTCTCGAAGCCCATGCAGGGACGGTCGCCTCGGCCGCCCAGGCCGCGCCGAGGTCGGCGGCCGATGCAGACGCCGCTCGCGTCCGCGCACTCACCGCCTACAAGGATTTTCTGACGTTGTGGAAAGATGCCGATCCCGACATTTCGCTGCTGAAAGAGGCTAAGGACGAATACGCCGGGTTGCAATAGGTTCTGCACTTCTGCCGCGCGGCGGAACTCGCAATCAGCGCGGCTGCGAGGTCAGCAGAGATTCCTGAGGAAGCCTGAAATCCACGGTTACGAACGTCTGCGCTTCCACGGCTTGCCCGTTCCGCAGATAGGGGTGATAGCGCCATTGTTTGACCGCATGATACGCGGCTTTGCCGAGCAGCAGGGATCCCTGAACGATCTTCAGATCGCGAATGCTGCCGTCGCGGGCAATGGAAGCCTGCAAAAGCACGGCGCCCTGCAGGCCAGCTTTCAGCGCCTCCAGGGGATAAGTCGGCTGCACTTTCTGCAACAACAGCGCCTCGGAGGAATCTTCCGGCAGGCTGACCGGTTCCAGTTCGCTCAACAGAGACGGTGTGCGTCCAGGGCCTCTCTGAGCAGCGATGCTTTCCGGAATGCGTACACTCGTCGAAGCCGTAATCTGCGGTGAGGTTGCCGCGGGCGCAAGTGGTTGGGGCTGCTTGACAGGCGAAGTTGTCGGGGAAACCGCCGCCCGATAAACGGGAATCACGCGGATATTTGCGTCGTCACGCTGCGCCGTCTGCAGAACGGCGTTTTGCTGCTGCTGCGGCCGCTCGCTCGCTGCCGCGTTCTTCACATGCACCGGCTGGCTCAAAAGATACCCCAAGCTCAGAAAAACCGCGCTGATAGTGGTGGTCATGAGGGTCTTGTGCCCGCGTGGAGCCGGCTTCGCGGCGGCATTGGGATTCGGCTTCATCAGATTAGTGCTGGAGCGAAATAGCCGCCGGTCGAGCGTGGCAAACGTCAGATTCACCGGAGGCACCGGCGCAGCCGAAAGGGGTGCGGGGGAGGGCGGCTGGGCCGGGGGCGTTGGCAATGTCGGCGCTGCGGATTTCTCTTGCTGCGGTTTTCCAGGGCTGGCCGCGGAAACCACAGCGCTCTCGGGCGCTGTCGCCAGGTCCGCAGCTGAAAGCCAGGTCCGCAGGCAGGCCAGGAATCGGTCGCAAAGAAGCAGTTCGTATTTGCACGGTTCCGGGATGATTGGTTTCGTGAGCACCAGGTCAGCCCCGATCTCCTGTGCTTCAAGCTTTGCCTCGGCGCTGGTAATCGCTAGCGCAAACAGAGTGGCATTCGGCTTCAACTCGCGCGCCGTCCGCAGCAGAAATGCAGCCTCGGGGCCCTCGTCGCAGTCCGCCACAATCACGTCATAGCTTTGATGGGTGAGGCGTTCGACGCCGGCAAAGATGTCGTCGCAGTGCTCGACCTCCAGGTCCAGCTCCAGCAGGGCCTGGGCTAATCCGCGCGATGCCTCCTGGTCGGAGGAAAATAAAAGGGTTCGTGGCGGCATCGAATATAAGACTAGTTTCCTCATGGGAAACCAGCAAGTTACGAACTACCACCATCGTGCCATATCGGCAGGTCAGTAACCGAAGCGGCGTGTTACCTGTACCAGTGGCCGATGCCGCCGTCTACAAATTCGCTTGGCGAGCCATCCTGAGCGTCGCCGTTCTTCAGGCGGAGCAAAGGATCTCGCGGAAGCGACAATACCTGTGCACGGATGACTCACGACGTCTGTCCGGCCCAATCAGCAATTGCTATCCACTTCGCCTCGCGCATAGAATCCCTTGTTGCCGCATCTGACTGCGCTTTACCGCGAGGCCGATTGAAAAAGATCACCGCCATCTATCCCGGTTCCTTCGACCCGCCCACTAACGGCCACCTCGATTTGATCGAGCGCGGCAGCAAGATTTTTGACCAATTGATCGTGGCCATTTTACGCAATCCCGACAAAGGCCCGTTGTTCAGCCTGCCGGAACGCCGCCTCATGCTCGAGGAGTTGACTGAGAGTTTCAAGAACGTGACCGTGGATACTTTCGACGGACTCACAGTGGATTACGCGGGCCGGGTCAAAGCGGGCGCCGTGCTGCGCGGCATCCGCGCCATCAGCGACTATGAATACGAATTGCAGATGGCGCTGATGAACCGTAAATTACAGCCAGACCTGGAAACAGTTTTTATGATGCCCGCCGAGCAGTATTCTTATTTAAGCTCGCGCCTGGTGCGAGAGATCGCGCAATTGGGCGGCTCGGTCAAGGACCTGGTGCCGGAAATGGTCGAACAAAGGCTCAAAGCAAAACTCGATCCAGCCATCAAACTGCAGGATGCCAGAGCACCGAAGGCGAGGAAACGATGACTCCAGTGACAGAAGCCACTCCCGTGCTGAAACTGACGGAACGAATCAACCGCATTGAACCTTCGGCCACAATGGCCGTGGTTGCCGAGGCCGATAAACTGCGCCAGCAAGGCATAGATGTCGTAGACTTCGGCGCCGGCGAGCCGCATTTCTCGACACCGCAGCACATCAAAGACGCCGGCATGGCTGCGATTCAGTCGAACTTTACCAAGTACACGGCCGTTGGCGGGACCACCGAGTTGCGCGATGCGATTGTCCATCGCCATGCCACGGATTTCGGTTCCGACTATCGTCGGGAGGAAGTCGTAGCCTCGGTTGGCGGAAAGCACGCCTTATTCAATGCGATCCAGGTGCTGGTGGATCACGGTGACGATGTCATCGTTCCGGTGCCCTATTGGGTTTCGTTCAAAGACATCGTGCGTTACGCCGGCGGAAATTGCGTTTATCTCGAAACCGACGAAGCGCGAGACTTTCGTCTCACCGCCAAGATGATTGAGCGCGTAATCACGCCGCGCACCAAAGCCATAATTTTGAATTCGCCATCGAATCCATCTGGGGCCGTGATGTCGCCGGAGGATCTGGCGGAGGTCCTGCACCTGACGCACGAGCGCGGCATCTGGGTGATTTCGGACGAATGCTACGTCTATCTGAATTACACAGCCCAACGCTTTTCCGTTGGGGCGTTGCGCGATTGCCGCGAGCACATGGTGATTGTCGGCTCGCTTTCCAAAACCTATGCCATGACCGGATGGCGGCTGGGCTATGCCCTGGCGCCGGCAGCGATCGTCAGCGCCATGCAAAAGTTGCAAAGCCAATCCACGTCGAACCCCGCATCAATGGTGCAGAAGGCGGCAGTGGCGGCGCTGAACGGTCCACAGCAGTGCGTCGCCGAGATGCGCGCCGAATACATCACTCTGCGCGATCACGTGGTGAATGGCTTGCGCTCGATTCCCGGCGTGAAGTGCAGTTTGCCCGAGGGCGCGTTCTACGCTTATCCGAATATCTCGGCGTTTTTCGGGCGCAGCGGAGTGAAATCGGCGTCGGACGTGGCCGGAAGGCTTCTGCGCGAAGCGCACGTGGCTACGGTGCCGGGCGAGGGCTTCGGCACCAGCGATCATATCCGGGTTTCCTACGCGACGTCGAAAGCGGAACTGGACCGCGGCCTGGAACGCATGAGGAAGTTCCTGGGGGGCTTGTAGACTTCTTGCAGCTTCCGGCGTCATCCCGAGCCAAGCCGCTTTTCAGGCGGAGCGAGGGATATCCCCGGCAATCCCGCCCGTGAGATCCCTCCCGCGGCTGAAGGTCGCCGCGGTTCGGGATGACCCCTTAAAAGAAAATGGGAGTTGTTCGATCAGCAGATCCCTCATTGCTGCCCTCCTCGGAATGACAATGATTTACTCTACTGATTGACCCTTTCGCGATCCTCATGACCGATCTCTATCCCCTTCTGATGTCGCCTGCCTTCGACCCGCGCCCGTGGGGCACGCTCGATCTGTCTCCCATCTATCCCAACCATCGTTTCTCCGAAAAAATCGGCGAGGCCTGGCTCACCGGCGACAATGGCAAAGTGGCCCAAGGCCCGCTCCGTGGCCAGTCGCTCGCGCAGTTGACGCAGCAACACGGCCGCGCGCTCGTCGGCGACGCTGCCGCCGATCCCACGCGCTTCCCGTTGCTTACCAAGTTTCTCTTCCCGCACGAGAAACTTTCCGTGCAGGTGCATCCCGATGACGAAGCCGCCAAACTTATGGGCCAACCCTGCGGCAAGACAGAATGCTGGTATGTCGCTCAGGCTCAGCCCGGCGCGCAGATCGCGCTGGGTCTCAAACCCGGGGTTACAATCGCTGATCTCGAATCCGCCATTCATCAGGGACGTGCCGAAGATCTGCTCAACTGGGTCAACGTCTTCGCCGGCGAAATGATCTACGTTGCCGGCGGAACCGTGCATACGCTGGGTCCGGGCTCGGTGATTGTGGAAACGCAGCAGCAATCGGACACAACGTATCGCCTGTACGACTATGGCCGTCCGCGCGAATTACATCTCAAAGAAGGTCTCGCGGTCGTGAAAGAAAAAGTTTCTTCCGGCAAAGTCATTCGCCCCGCGCCGGCTCCGATTCCTGGCAGCAACAATCGCCGCGCTCCACTGGTTGCCGCGCCCTGCTTTGTGGTCGAAATGTTTGAGTTGAAAGAACCGCAGTTATTCCGCACGGCGGACGACGGAGCAAAAAGCTCGGTCCAGATTCTCATTGCGGTCGAGGGATGCGGAATCGTCGAAGCGCGCGGCCTGGAACCCGTCACGCTGGCGAAGGGCGATGCCATTGTTATTCCCGCCACCTTGAACGAATTTTCCGTGCGTCCGCAGTGGGCGGTGGAATTTCTAAAAGCGTCTCTGCCCGGCTGCCCGCTTCCCGAGCCCGAAGTCAGGGCAGCCTGAGCTTCTGATACGCTATTTCTGCCAATACTGAACGCCGTGACCAACGCTCATTTCTATCCCGTAATCCTGGCCGGAGGCCGGGGCACGCGCTTCTGGCCGCTGAGCCGCAAGCGCCGCGCCAAGCAATTGCTCGCCCTCGACGGCAAGCAGACGATGATCCAGCAGACTGTGGCCCGGCTGCTTCCGCTCGCGCCCGCGAAACGCCTCTGGATCATCACCAACGAAGATTCACGGAGGGAAATCGCGCGCCAGCTTCCGCGCCTCAGCAAGCAGCAAATCATCGCCGAGCCCCTGGGGCGCAACACCGCGCCAGCCATTGGACTGGCGGCATTTATCCTGCTGCGCCAAGACCCCGATGCGGTCATCGGAATGTTCCCTTCGGATCACGTCATCGGCGACGAAAAACGCTATCGCGACGTGCTGGCAAAGGGGGTCGCAATCGCAGCTTCCGGCGAGAATATCGTAGTCCTCGGAATTCGTCCGACGCGCCCGGAAACTGGCTACGGCTACATCGAAGTTGGAGCGAATGCCGGCGATGCCGCGTACGTCCGCCGCTTCACCGAAAAACCTTACGCCGAGCGCGCCGCGAGATTTATTGAAGCGGGAAACTATTTCTGGAACAGCGGCATGTTCTTGTGGAGTGCGCGCACTCTCGCCGACGCCCTCCGCGAACATCTGCCGAACACCGCGCCCCTCCTCGAACAGATTGCCGATGCTTACGGAACGAAAAAGTTCGCTGGAGTTTTTTGCCGCCTCTATCCCCGATGCGAAAACATCAGTGTGGATTACGCCGTGCTTGAGCCGCGGTCCGCCCAAGGCGAGCAGAGTTCCAACATCTTGTGCCTGCCCGCGGATTTCGGCTGGAACGATCTGGGATCATGGACCGCGCTGCACGAACACCATGTTGCCAAGCGCCGGCCGCCCGATGGCAATCTGATCGCCAGCCAGGATGTTTTTACCCTTAACGCCGAAGGCAACTACATCCACGCGCCGAAGAAATTTGTAGCCGCGGTGGGAGTGAACAATCTCGTCGTAGTCGAAACTGACGATGCGCTTTTGATCACGACCCGCGAGCACGCGCAGGATGTGGGAAAAGTGGTGAAGCATCTGGACGAGAAAAAAATGACCTGGCTGGTTTGAATCCCTGAGCGAACGGCCAACGACCCACGACCGACCCTATGAGCGTTCCCATCAAGTTCGGCACCGACGGCTGGCGCGGCATCATCGCCGACGATTTCACCTTCGACAACGTGCGCCGCGTCGCCGGCGCCATCGCCGCTTATGTCTTGAAACACGAAGACGCCCGCTGCGGCCTGATTGTTGGCTACGATACCCGCTTCGTCTCGCAAAATGCTGCCCGGATCGCTGCCGAAGTCATCGCCGGCTCCGGAATCCCCGTCAAGCTGGCCAACGATTACACTCCCACGCCCGCGATTTCCCTTGCCGTCAAGCAACTCGGCGCGGCCGGTGGCGTCGTTATCACCTCCAGCCACAATCCGTGGAACTGGAATGGGGTGAAGTTCAAAGGCAAGTTCGGCGGTTCCGGCACACCCGCGATCATGCAAGGCATCGAAGCCGAGCTTCACGCTGGCGCGATGCCCAAGGGAACCAAGGCCGCAATCGAGGAAGTTGACTTCAAGCAAGCGTATATCAAAACCATCTGCCGCTTCGCCGACGTCGAACTCATCGCTAAAGCGAATTTTAAATTCGCTATTGATTCCATGTACGGCTCCGGACGCGGCGTGCTGGCCCAAATTTTTCGCGACCGCGGCATCGCGTACGTTGCCATCCGTCAGGAATTGAATCCGCTTTTTCCCGAAATTAACCCTGAACCCATCGAGCCGCACATTGCCCGGCTGCAGCAAACCGTCGTCAAAGAAGGTTGCCATGCGGGTTTCGCCACCGATGGCGATGCTGACCGCATCGGTGCGGTGGCCGAAGACGGCAGCTTCGTGGATTCGCACAAAATCTTTTCCGTTCTGCTGCAATGGCTGCTGGAAAGAAAAAAATGGCCGGGAGAAATCGTCCGCGCCTTCAATACCACGCGCATGCTGGATCGCATCGCCCGACGCTACGGCCGCAAGCTGAACGAGTGCCCGATCGGATTCAAATACATCGCCGACCTGATGATGGAGCGCGCTATCGTGATCGGCGGTGAGGAATCCGGCGGCATCGGATACTCGCGGTTTCTTCCTGAGCGCGACGGCATTCTGAATTCCCTTCTGCTGGCGAACGTCATGGCCGAGGAAGGCAAGCCGCTCGGCCAACTCGTCGCCGACCTGCAGCGCGAATATGGGCCGCACTATTATGGCCGGCTCGATCTCCACATTCCGGATGAACTCAAGCGGCAAGCGATCCAGCGGGCGCAGGACGGAGGCACGCGGCGTCTCGGCGCTTACGCAATTCAGAAGAAAGAAGCGCTCGATGGCATAAAATTCTTCCTCGATGCGCCCACCAACGGCAACGGCGCCGAGGCCTGGGTTCTGCTGCGAGCATCGGGAACCGAACCGCTTTTACGCATCTACTCGGAGGCTGCCTCTCCCGAACTGGTGACAGAAATTCTGGCGTCCGCAGAGCGCTTTGCCAAAGGCAGCGGCTGATCCCTCACGCCGCATGGTTGGGAATTTGGCTTCTGCTCCGTATGATGACAATCTGCTCCACTGACTCGGGGATGAGGGGATGAAAAGATGACATCGAAAGCGGCCGTTCTTTACCTGCTGTGCCTGTCTCTGACCTGCGTGACGGGATTTGCCGCCCAGGCTCCGGCCAAGAATCCAGCGGACCACACGGCCGCATCGGCGCCCTCCGCTGACCAGATCAACTGGGTTCGCTATACGGACTCTGCCGAAGGCGCATTTTCCATGGAGGTTCCCATCGGCTGGCAGGTCGAAGGCGGTATGTATCGTTTCGGCTATTTTGATGTCCGTTGGATGACGGATGTCCGCTCCCTCGATGCCAAGGTCATCCTCCGGCTTTCCGACGTGAACGTTCCGCCCTATACTTTGCCCGGACCGCAGACCGGCGCCGCTGGCCACGCATATTCGCGCCCGCAGCAATTCCAAATGATCGTCTCCGATTACCGCGACGGCCAATCCTACGCCGAAATGTACGCCCGGCAACGCTTTGCCGGAATTTGTAAGTCCATGCAGGCGCGCGCCCGCGACTGGTCGCCCTCGTTGCCCGCCGCGTGGAAGCCCGACCCCGGTTCCAAATCAACCGAAGGCGGTGTCTCCTATGACTGCGGCAGCGCCGACGGCCCGCGTATTGCTGAGGTATATGCGTACACGACGCTTTATCCCGCCAGCGGACTGTGGACGGTTACACCCGTGAGCCTTCTCGTCACTCCCGATCGCGTGGCGCTGGCTCACGCCATGGTGCAGCACATGATGGACTCGTGGGAGAAAAACCAGCAATGGGCGCGGTATCAGGACCAACTCACGCAGATTGGATTGCAGCAAATCCGGGCCGGCTTCCAGCAATTCATGCAGCAGATGCAGGCTTATCACCAGCAGCGCACGGCGGCCATGAACCAGCAGGTGGCAAGTTTTGAAGCGCGCCAGAAGGCGCAGGCGCAACAGGTTTCCAGTTTTGCGGAGACTCTTTCCGGCCTGCAAACCGTCGCCGACCCCATGACCGGCAACCAGTTCCAGGTTTTCACCGGACCGAAGGCCAACTACTACGTCAACGGAAATGGGGTGAAGATCAATTCTGATGTGTCGCCGGGTCCGGAGTTTCATCAGCTCACGCCTGTGCAGCAATGACGTTCCTCGAGCGCAACCTCGCGTGCTCGCCTTTATCTGCGTACAATAAATAAAGTTGGAAATGAGCTCTCCCCTCGCCACTGTGTCCGTGCCGGCGGATTCGCCGGAAGCGCGGCGCTATAACCGCATTCGCCGCTGGCTCGGCATCGCCGACTTTGCCCTCGGCCTCGTCCTGCTCATCGTGCTGCTGGCAACCGGATGGAACGGCACCCTGCGCGACCTCGCCTTGCGCTTTGCTCGCGAGCACTACGCTCTGGCAGTTTTCCTCTATGTCCTGATGCTTCTCCTGATCAGCAAAGTGCTCGGGCTGGGTCTGGATTACTACGGCTTTCACCTGGAGCGTCGTTTCCAGCTCACCAACCAGAAACTGCGCGCGTGGCTGTGGGACGAGGTAAAGGGATTTCTGGTCAATGTGGTTCTGGGCGCGATCGTGGTTGAGATCCTATATTTCATCATCCGCGAAGCGCCGCAGTATTGGTGGCTGATCGCGTGGGCGGCGTTTCTCGGATTGTTAGTGTTGCTGGCGCAGCTCGCGCCCGTCGTGCTGTTCCCTATCTTCTACAAATTTGAGCCGCTGGAAGACGAAGAACTCAAGGGCCGCCTGGTGCGCCTGAGCGAGCGCGCGGGAACTCGAGTGCGCGGTGTGTACAAGTGGAATCTGTCGGAAAAGAGCAAGAAAGCGAACGCGGCCTTGACCGGGCTAGGCAACACCCGGCGCATCATCCTGGCCGATACCTTGCTCGATCATTATTCGCCGGATGAAATCGAGGCCGTGCTGGCGCATGAACTCGGGCATCACGTGCACCGGCACATTTTGAAAAGCATTGCGGTGCAGGCGGGCGTAACCCTTGTAGGGTTTTGGGCCGCGAACCTTGCCCTGGGTTACACGATCGAACGCTGGGCCATATTCGATGGGCTCTCCGATTTCGCCAACCTGCCGCTGCTGTTGCTGGTGGCGACTGTGCTGGCATTTCTGCTGCTTCCGGCGCTGAACGCCTATTCCCGTTACAACGAGCGCCAGGCCGACCGATACGCGTTTCGTTCCATCGCCAATATCGAGCCGTTTATTTCTTCCATGAACAAACTCGCCGAGCAGAATCTTGCGGAGCGGGCTCCCTCGAAGTGGGTGGAGTGGTTTTTCCATTCGCACCCGGCGATCGCCAGTCGGGTAGCCGCGGCGGAGGCCTGGGCAAAGATCCCGCGTGCCGCAAATTCCCGCGCCTGAGGGCCGAACCGTCCGCCAGACTGTTAGAATCAGAAGCGTCCCGCCACGACTTTACCTGATGCGTGGGATTGGAATCACTGCCGGGACGGGATACGGGATTCATTCTTAAATTTGCCCAGCAGCGGTGGCTTTTATGTCTATCGTGCCCACCCTTCGCTGTACCCATTGCGACGCCGAATTGCCGCCGCTGGCCAAGTTCTGTCCTTTCTGCGCCGAGCCCACTTACTCTCCCGAAGCCGTCACCATGGGGTCGGGTCCGGCTACGCCCCGGCACAGGACTCCATCAAGCGATTCGTCCTCCCCGCTCGACAACGCTCGCTTTGTCCCCGGCCAGGTGTTGCTGGAGCGCTATCGCATCGTCGCCCTCATCGGCAAGGGTGGGATGGGCGAAGTGTATCGGGCAGAGGATTTGCGGCTGGGGCAAACCGTCGCTCTCAAGTTTCTGCCCGAACGTCTGACTCAGGATGGAGCGGCCCTGGCCCGCCTTCATCGCGAAGTTCGCGTTGCGCGCCAGGTTTCGCATCCGAACGTATGCCGCGTATTCGACGTCGGCGAGGCCGCGGATATTCCCTTTCTTACTATGGAGTACGTGGACGGCGAGGATCTGGCGTCATTGCTGCGCCGCATCGGACGGTTGCCGCAGGACAAGGCCATCGAGATCGCGCGCCAACTTTGCGCCGGGTTAGCCGCTGCGCATGACAACGACGTGCTGCACCGCGATTTAAAGCCGTCCAACGTGATGCTCGACAGCCGTGGCAAGGTGCGCATCACCGATTTCGGTTTAGCGGGCATTCACGGCGACGATTCGAGCGGCGGCACGCCCGCCTACATGGCGCCGGAGCAGCTCGCCGGAAAGCCGACCACCGTCCAGAGCGAAATTTACTCCCTTGGTCTCGTGTTGTATGAGATTTTCACCGGCAAGCGCGCCTTCGATGCGTCCACTCTCGCCGAACTGACCCGGCTGCGCGCGCATACCACGCCGACCAGTCCGACGAAGCTGGTTCAAGGCCTGGACCCGATGGTGGAGCGCGTGATTCTGCGCTGCCTGGAAAACGAACCGAGCCATCGGCCCACTTCCGCCCTACAAGTGGCGGCCGCTCTGCCAGGCGGAGATCCGCTGGCCGCCGCATTAGCCGCGGGCGAGACTCCCTCGCCGGAGATGGTGGCAGCAGCCGGCGGCGAAGGTGCGCTGCGACCGCGGACTGCCTGGCTCTTACTTCTCGGCACGCTAACCTGTGCCGCTATAGTTTTGGGCCTGGCGCCTTTTTCCACTGACTTGGGCATCGCGCCGATGCGGAAGGCTCCGGAAGTTCTGGAGGATCGCGCTCAGGCGATCGTCAAGAGTGAAGGCTACACCGACGCTGTCGCCGATCACGATTCCTGGAGTGAACGTAATTACGAGTTTCTCCATTATCGAGCCGAGCATCTGCCTTCACCGCAGCGCATACGGCAACTCGCCAACGCGGAACAGGGCGTGCGCAATTTCTATTACCGTCAGAGCCCGCGAGTAATGGTGCCTTCCCCCATCAGTGGAAGAATCAACTCGGGGGATCCCCCCTATGAAGTATCGGGAATGGTGACCGTTTTGCTGGATTCCAACGGCCAGTTTGAGGCATTCCTAGCTGTTCCTCCGCAGATCGAGCAACCCGATGCGCAGCCGGGCGTGCCAGTCCACGAACCCGATTGGAACAATCTTTTCGTGGAAGCCGGTCTTGACCCCGTGCGCTTCCGGCCCTCCCAACCGAAGTGGCTCCCGCCCGTGCCCTTTGACCGCCGGCTGGAATGGGACGGCAGCTATACCCAGGATCCGAATACTCCCATCCACGTACTGGCTGCCAGCTATGAGGGCAGGCTGGTTTTCTTTCACGTGATCGGTCCCTGGACCCGGGCATGGCGGATGCAGGATGCGCCACGCAGCCGGACCCGGGTCATTGGCGATGCGACTTTCTTGATCGCCGGCTTCGTCACTTTGCTGGTAGCCGCGATTCTTGCCCGGCGCAACATCCAGCTGGGGCGGGGCGATCGCAAAGGTGCTTTTCGAGTCTCTTGCTATATCTTTTTTATCAGTTGGACTGCTGGGATTCTGATGGCTCACCATGTCTCGGACCTACGCGCCGAATGGGTACTCTTTGTCAGTCAAATGTCAGACGCGCTGTTTTTCGGCACCTTTGTGTGGCTTTACTACATGGCCTTCGAACCTTATGTCCGCAGGCAATGGCCGCAGCTGTTGATTTCCTGGACTCGGCTGGTGTCGGGCCGCTTCAGCGACCCATTGATCGGGCGAGACATTTTGGTCGGCGGGCTGGTGGGAAGCGTGGCGGCGGTGACGTGTCATCTGGTCAATGCCTTGCCCGCATGGTTCAATCTGCCGGGTGAGACCCCGATTCCCGGGGATCCGCTTACCCTTGGTTCGCCCCTCCAGGTTTTGGGGGTGTTCTTTGGTCAGCAAGCGGGGGCGATTTTTCCTGCCTTCGCGCTCATGTTCCTGCTGTTTCTGGCACGCACCACTCTGCGCAGATATTGGCTCGCGGTCGTGGCGACGGGACTGCTTTATGCCATCATCACTTTAGGCGCAGAGAATTTTGGCGTGGAAACGCCAAATGTGATCCTGACTGCGGTTCTTTGCGTTTTCCTGCTGGTTCGCTTCGGGATTCTCGCCTTGGCCATCGGCCTGTTTGTTACAAGCCTGCTCCTCAACTATCCCATGACCTTGGATTTTTCCAGGTGGTATGCCAACCGCTCGGCGTTTGCCTTGGCGGTTTTGCTGGGAATGGCTGTTTACGGATTCCGATCTGCGCTGGGCGGCCGGCCCGTGCTGGGCAAGAATCTGCTCGATGAGGAACGGTAGAGCGGGGGATGATGGCGCGCCGCAAGTGATTGAGGGTTGGTCCAATTCATTGAAAACCAGTGCAAGTGATGGAACACGGGTGCAAGTCTTTGAAAACAGACTAGCCACGGGAAAACGCACCATCAAAGCTCGCAACCGCGATCCGAGCGCCCTCCACAATGCCCGCCAGCCCGCCTGGAAGGCCCTAGAAACGACAACCGAGAGTCATGGTACCTTCTTCCCTCGTCCAAAACCCGAAGCTCGTTAAATGCCTCAGGAATACGCGCAGCGCCAAATTATAGCTTCTAGATAATTTGCGGCTCAATTTGAGATTGGCGATCTTCGCCTTCACCTGATGCGGCGCAGAATTTCTTCTACTCGGCGCAAATCCTCTTCCGTATCCACCCCCACACTGTCGAACGGTGTTTCAGCGACATGAATTGCGATTCCATTTTCCAGAAAGCGCAACTGCTCCAGGCGCTCAGCGCGCTCCAGGGGCGATTCCGCCAAGGCACAAAAGCGGTCGAGCGCAGGCTTGCGATACGCGTAAATCCCGAGATGCTTGAAGTATCGCGGGCTGGAGCCGTCGCGGTCGTGGGGAATTGTCGCTCGCGAAAAATAAAGCGCGCCCGTGCCGGCGGTCACCACCTTGACCGCATTTGGATTGTCAATGTCCTGGGGAGGGGACGGAGTTTTCAGCGTTCCCACTTCAACCGCAGGATCCTTCATCAGCGCCAGCAGCGTGGCAATGTGTTCCGGTCGGATGAGCGGTTCGTCGCCCTGCACGTTGACGTAAACCTCCGCCGCAACGGAGTTGGAAACTTCCTGCACACGCTCGGTGCCGCTGCGATGGCGCGGCGAAGTCAGTCGCCCCTTCCAGCAGCGTTCCTGGCAAAGCTGCATAATCTCCGCGGAATCGGTCGCGACGATCACATCATCCAGCAAGGGAGAGGATCGTACCGCCTGGTAGACGCGGGCGAGAAGAGGTTGGCCGGCGATCTCGCGCAACATCTTTCGCGGCAGGCGCGTCGAGGCGAGGCGCGCAGGAATGACGGCAATCGCTTTCATGGCAAGATTGTAGTCTGATTTGACGCTTTGCCGGACGCTGCAGACCTACATCATCTCCGTGCCCCAGAGATCGTGCAGGTGAACAATGCCCTCGAGTTCGCCTTTGCCGCCGACGACCACCAGGGATGTAATCTTTTTCTCTTCCATCAGCGCGAGCGCGGCGGTTGCAAACTCAGTGCGCGAGATGGTTCTGGGATTCCTGGTCATACATTCGCCGGCGGTGAGATCGAGAGCGTCTTTGCCGCGCCGTTCGAGCAACCGGCGAAGATCCCCGTCGCTGATGACGCCGACCAGAGTCTTGCCCTGCACGATGGCGGTAATGCCCAGCTTCTTGCGCGACATTTCGTAGATCACGTCGGGCATTTTGGTCTTCGGTGTGACGCGGGGAACCGCATCGCCACTATGCATCAGCGATTCCACCCGCGCGAGCCGCTTGCCCAGTTTGCCGCCGGGATGAAGGTTGGCGAAGTCTTCCTCGCGGAAGCCGCGCTTCGCGGCCAGCGACATGGCCAACGCGTCGCCCAGCGCCAGCATGGTTGTGGTGGAAGCCGTGGGCGCCAGACCGAGAGAGCACGCCTCCTTGGCGACCGAACAATCGAGGGCAATGTCGGCGGCGGCGGCCAAAGTGGAGCGCCGCAAAACTTTGCCGCCTCGGGATGAGCGGCTTGATCTGGCGGGAAACGGATTATTGCCGGTCATGGCGATCAGCGGCACCCGCAGCCGTTTCAGGGTGGCGAGCAGGCGCAGGATTTCTTCCGTCTCGCCGCTGGCGGAAAGCGCCAGCACCACGTCTCCCGCTACCACCATACCCAAGTCTCCGTGAACTGCTTCGACGGGATGCAGGAACAGCGCCGGGGTGCCGGTCGAGTTCAGAGTCGCGGCAATCTTGCGTGCGATCATGCCGCTCTTGCCCATGCCCGTCACGACCACCCGGCCGCGGCAGCGATACAGCAAATCTACCGCCTGTTTAAAGGCCCGTGACATGGCACCGGCGAGGCGGCTGGCGAGGGCGCGCAGCGCCTCAGCCTCGATCCTCACCACGGCAGCGCCAATGTGCTTCATGGAAGAAAGAATGTTAGCAGGTAGGGCAAGCCGCCGCACCCAGAAGTCTGCGATGGACCTCATACCGGCCGCTGGCCGGCGAAATGCCCAGGGAGACCTCTCGATGCAGGGAAATTTCAGGCATCAAGACAACGGCCCCGGAACCGGGGACATCCAAATCTGGCGCGGGTTTCCATGCGGTCAGGAAGGGATTTCGGCATGCGCTTCGGAAGTTGTGTGGCTCTGGCAGCGGTGGGAGTGGCGTCTTGTTTTCTGATTGGCTGTAGCGGCCTGGGCACGGGCCCAACGCCGCCCACAACATTTCAGTTGACGGTGCAGATGTCGGGCAACGGCAGCGGCACAGTGACCAGCAGCCCGGCGGGCATCGATTGCGGGCCAGCCTGCCGGGAAGCTTTCAATAGCGGAACCGTGGTGACGCTGACTGCAGCGGCGGCCACCGGTTCAATTTTTGCCGGCTGGTCCGGGGCATGCAGCGGCACCCAGTCATGCACGGTGACATTGAGCGCCAACCAAACGGTCACCGCGACCTTCACGACTCAGTCTTCGCCCACCTACACGCTGATGGTAAGTCTGGCAGGAACCGGAAGCGGCACGGTTACTAGCAATCCGGCGGGAATCAACTGCGGCACAAGCTGCAGCGCCAGCTTCAATGGGGGCACGCAGGTGACGTTGACCGCCACCCCGGCGGCGGGCTCTGCCTTTGCCGGATGGTCCGGCGCCTGCAGCGGAACCGGAACCTGCCAACTCACTCTTAACGCCAACGCTTCGGTCACGGCGACATTCAACCCCTCCGGGCCTCAGACGCTGAGCGTGACCGTTACTGGCAACGGCGGCGGCACGGTCACGAGCAGCCCGCCGGGAATCAACTGCGGCTCCGTCTGCAACGCGCAGTTTCCCCTGGGCACGCAAGTCACGCTGACGGCATCGACAAATCCCAACGCCTATTTGGTCAGCTGGAGCGGCGACTGCAACGGCAGTGGCTCCTGCGTCGTTACCATGAATGCCGGCGAGCAGGTCACGGGAACGATCAACCTGTGGCCGATCAATCACATCATCTTTCTGGCGCAGGAAAATCGTTCCCTGGATCACTATTTCGGCGCCCTGCGGGAATACTGGGCGCAGAACGGCTATCCCGATCAATCGTTCGACGGCTTGCCGCAGTTCAATCCGACGTCCGGGCCGCCCCCGCTCTATGGCCCACCTCCGACGAATCCGGGATGCGATCCAAACTACCCGTATGAGCCGCCGCCGCAGCCCTTTCAGGATTGCGTCTATGACCCCGATTATCCGGTGACCTCGTATCACCTGATCACGCAGTGCATCGAGAATCCCAGCCCCTTCTGGAATGAATCGCATGTGGACTGGGATTATCACGATCCGACGGGAAACGATCCGGCGAAGTTGGACGGATATGTCTGGACCGCGGCTCATGATGCGCGCGACAACGGCTACTACGACAACAACCCGATGTATGACACCGACGGCGTGCGCGTAATGGGTTATTACGACGGCGGCGACCTGAACTATTACTACTTCATGGCGTCGAACTTCGGCACTTCCGATCGCTTTTTCAATCCGGAGATGACCCGAACCCAAGGCAACCGCGAGTATCTGATCGGCGCGACCACCCGTGGCTACGTCTACCCGATCGGAAGCAACAAGAACGATCAGAACCCGATCAGCTCGCCGCCGATTTTTGAAGAGCTACAAAGCGCAGGCATCAGCTGGAAGATATACGTGAATCCGACTACCGGCAATCCGGGGGACCCGGTTTGCCAGGGACCGCCATACGATCCGCACTGCCTGATCAAGCTGAGCTATGTCACCGGCTTCACCTGGGGACAGCAAATTGACGACAATTATCCGCAGAGTCTGGGCACGATCGGCCCGCCGGGGACGTGCGGTCCGGATGGAACGGCAACCTGCGACTTCGAGAACGATCTGGCCAATGGCACTTTGCCGCAGGTGGCACAGATCGAGCCTGCCACCGAGGCCGGCCTGGACGAGCATCCAAGCGATACCGACAATGCGCCCAACAACATTCAGCGCGGCTCTACCTACGTCTCTAAGCTCATCAATGAAGTGATGCAAAGCCAATACTGGAAGGATACGGTGTTCATCCTGACCTACGACGAGTTCGGCGGCCTCTATGATCACGTTTCGCCGCAACCGGCGGTCAGCCCGGATGGCATCGCCCCGGTGGATCTTGAGCCCAACGATATCTGCTACGGCATCACAACCGGCACATGCAATTTCGTATATACGGGATACCGCGTACCGCTGGTTGTGATCTCGCCCTATGCGAAGAAGAACTACGTGTCGCATACGGTGGCGGATACCACGGCGATTCTGAAATTCATCGAAACCAGATTTGCCTTGCCGCCGCTGACGGCGCGCGACAACGCGCAGCCGGATATGAGCGAGTATTTCGACTTCAACAATCCGCCCTGGCTGACGCCGCCGACGCCTCCGACGCAGAACGAGAGCGGACCGTGCTATCTGAATAAGCTGCCTTGAGGCGAAACGGCGGCCACGGATGGTCACAGATCAGCGCGAATGTTTTTGATCCCAATGTATCCGTGAAATCCGTGGCGGCTTTTGCAGGACTTGCGAGCTACGTTCAGAGCAGACTCGTGTTCATCGCCAAAAGGCCGCTGCGGGATTAATCCGGGTTGGTCTCGATCTGCTCGGGCGGAAGGACTTTCAAATCCGGATGGTCCGGATCTTTCCAGAATGCGCCGAAACACTCGCCGCGCTCTTTCGGCGACCACGTGGCGCCATCGCTGAACACAATCTTCGACGGCATGAGAACCCAGCCCAGAATGTCCTGCGCGCCGCCGGGATATGCCTTCATTTCGATGGTCTGTTCACGGCCGGCGGCAAGCGGTTGGGTGGACGGCCAGGTGTCGTAAAAGGGATGGCTCAGAAGCTGGGGCGCAAGGAATTGTTCGAAGACCAGTGAATAGCTTTTGATATCTTTGCCGCTCGTGTTCCTGACGTTGAGGCTGTAGTCCGGAGCGCCATTCCAGAACTGGCCGGACGTGAAATGCAGCGGGCAGGAGCGAGCGGGGGGCTTGTAGATGGTAAACGTGGCCATCATGCCCGATTCCATGTGGTCGCTGACCTGGCAATGGAAAAGCCAGGTGCCGGGATTGTCGGCGATCATGTCCACGGCCTTGGTGCTTGCGGGCAGAAGTTCCACCACGTCGAGATTGTGGCTTCCGTCGGTTAACGTCTTTCCATGCCAGTGCGGCGTGTGCAAGTCCTTCTCGTTCCCCATGCCCAGCACATACCAGCGAACCCGGTCGCCCTGCTTCATGACCAGGCCGGGAAGATTGCCGAAGATATATCCGTTGATGGCGTGAAACAGTCCCGCCGGTTTTCCCTGGAATTCATCGAAGATCATGAAGACGGCCACGAATTCGTCATCTACATCCTTGGGAGAGCCATCAGGCCGGGCTTTGCCTTTGGCGGTGATGATGATGGCGCCGAGCAACCCGGCGTTCGATTCGCGCGGCTCTTCCGTGTGCCCGTGATACCACCAGACTACGGAGCTGAGTTGGCCAGCGCGCGGGCCGCTGCCCTCGTCGGCATACCAATGGTAGGTATAACGCGCTCCCGGACCGACGGCTGCGCCGGCCCCCCAGGGGATATAGAACGCGCCTTCGCTGTCCTTGTCGTAGCGCAAGCCGTGCGGATGAAGGCTGTGACGCGCCTTGGTGCGATTCAGAAACATGACTTCGATGTGATCGCCGACTTCGGCGCGGATCACCGGGCCGAGGATGCCGATCCACTCCGGTTGCGGCTTGCGCACGGTAAAAGTCGAGTCGGTGTACTCGATGTAGCGAGCCTTGGGCCACTTGGTGCGAACCCCCCAGGGCTGGGGAATCGGGCGCCCGGCCAGCAAGTCGTGGCCGCTGGGCGCGTAGTCCCACGTGACTTCTTCCGCGGCGATGTAATAGTGACGAGTAACGGCAAAGGCCGGCGAGCCTGCGAGAAGGATGGCGAGAAACAGCGCTGCTCTTGCGGTCATTCGATACAAAATTCTACCGGGAATGGACGATCGAAGGAAAGCAGCAACGGAAGAAATGCAGCCACGGATTGCATGGATCAACACGCCGCGGAGAAACTTCTTGGCTTGTCATCCCGAGCCAAGCGGGGGATCTGCAGTCCGATGAATTTCGCACAGCAGCAGATTCCTCGCACGCTCTCGCCGCGCCAGCGCGGCTGCATGCGGCTCGGAATGACAATGGAATGTTTCTTCGCAGCCTTATCTGTGTAATTCGTGGCTCCGAAGCTCCCCTTACGGCAATTTGTTCACATAGCAAGGGCCGTTGAGATTCTGCGATGGCGGCGCCGGCGGCGTCATCCATGTGGCGGTCGTGAAGTCGAAGAACTCTGTCATGTCCATTTGCGCCGCGTCGCGCTTGGTCAGAGCCGGAAGATGAAAGCGGGCTTCGATCATCTTCAGAATCGCAGTTGTATCCGCCACCGTATGCGAAACATAGTTCTTCTTCGAATACGGGGAAACCACGATCATGGGTACGCGGTAGCCGGTGTAGGTGAAATCGCAGAGCGGGCCGGTTCCTTTGGTGCAAACGTCGCCGGGTTCGAGATCGGAAGGGGGAATTCCGTCCGGGCTCACCGTGGGCTGAGGAGGCACATGGTCGTAGAAGCCTCCGAATTCGTCGTACGTCAGGACGACGGCGCTGTCCTTCCAGTACTGGCTCGACATCAGCGGGCCGATGATCTGAGTGGCCATGTAGTTGGCGCCGCGCTGAATGTCGCTCGGCCGGCTGTCGAAGTCGGAGGGATGCTCGTCCCAGCCGGCGTCGGCCGCGGGTTCGAATTCCACCACTTGCGGCAGCGTGCCGTTGGCGAGGTCGTTGGCGTAATCCTGAATCGTCCCAATGTTGTTGGGATAGTCGTCGGGAATCGTCTGTCCCCAGGAGAAGCTCTGGATGTAGCTCAGCGTCAGCAGGCAGTGGGGATCGTAGGGCGGACCGGTGCAGTTGCTGTTCGTCGGGTTTACATAGATCTTCCAGCTGATGCCGGCAGCCTCGAGCGCTTGAAAAATGGTTTGGGCGGTCAGCAGGTTTTTGTCTTTTGAGTTGCTGCCCACGGGGAACACGTATCCCTGGGAAGTGGCGGCGACCAGGTACTCGCGGTTGGAATTGGTGCGCGTCATGACCGGAGTGAACCAGCGGTCAGAGGTGCCGAAGTTCGATGCCATGAAGTAGTAATAGTTCAGGTCGCCGACCTGGTCGGGCGTGCCCCCGACGTAATAGCCCATGGCGCGGATACCGTCGGTGTCATAAAACTTTTGGTGGCGGCCGGTCTGGGCGGCGTTCCACACATTACCGTTTAACGTGGCCGGCTTCTGCCCGGTAGGATCGTAGAAATCCCAATCATAGTGGCTTTGATTCCATACCGAAACCGGGCGCTCGACGCACTGGGTAATCAGGTGAAAGGAAGTGATGGGATTGTTGGGATCGAAGGAGCAGTGATCCGGCGGCGGCGAATTCGGATTGCAGCCCGGATTAGTGGGCGGCGGGCCATACAGCGGCGGCTGACCAGAAGTTGGGTTGAATTGCGGCAGACCGTCGAAGGATTGGTCGGGATAGCCGTTGTCCTTCCAGTATTGACGAAGTTCGCCGAAGTAATGGTCGAAGGAGCGGTTTTCCTGGACTGCAATCACGATGTGATTGATGGCCGGATTGAAATTCGCGCTCACCTGCACGTTGTTAGTCAGGGTCAATGTGCAGCTAGAAGTGTTGCCAGAGCAGGCTCCTCCCCAGCCGGTGAAGGCGCTGAAGGTATTGGGGGCGCCCACAGTTTCAGTGAGCGTTACTTTCTGGCCTGAGCTGAAAGTCGCATTGCAGGTGGTTCCGCAGTTGATGCCGGGAGGGTTGCTCGTGACTGTTCCGCTGCCGTTGCCGGCAAGCGTTACGGTTACAGTAGGCTTGCTGACCTGAATCTTGTTGAAGGTCGCTGAGACGGAGGAGTTCGCATTCACCGTCACCACGCATTTGCCGTCGCCGCTGCATGCGTTCCCCCACCCCCCAAAAGTGGAGTTCTCTCCGGCCGATGCAATCAGGGTGACCTGGGTGCCGGCTTTGAAGTCGGCGCTGCAGGCTGATCCACAATTGATTCCCGAAGGATTGCTGGTCACCGATCCTGTGCCATCGCCGCCCGGTTGCACGCTGAGATCGAATGACTCGGGGGGTGGCGGCGGGGACGTTGAGGAAGAACCTGACACTCCCGCGCAACCCGCCAGGAACACTGCAGCGCTCACACACAGCCCTAAAGCCAGAAAACGTCGTGCCATGCCGCATCCTCCAAAAACCCAGAACTGCCTGGAATCGAGACGAGGCTTGGATGCGGAGGGTAGGGTGCCCGTTGTCTGGTGCCGGTGGGCCTTCAGGGGATATCGAAGCCCGGAGTTCCAGCGCTACAGAAAACAGGCTGCTTACCGGAACTGGTATCCGGCACTGAGTTCGCAACGGTAGATCTTGCCCTGGTCGCGGGCGATCTCCTGGGTGCAATGTGCCCAGCTCAGAAGAAGATCAGGGCCGAGCGGAAACACGATGGGTTCGCCGTTCACCTCGGCTTCAATGCTTGGGCCTTCGGCGGCGGCGGGCAGGCTGAAGTTCAACGTCTGGCCGAAAATTACGGGATAAGACTCGCGCACAATGTCGCTTTCCATGGGATGAACCACTTCCGCCTCGACCAGAAATGTAGTGGTGTCAGACCAGTCGAGGGCGGCTACGTGCAAATAGCGGCCGCCGCTCAAAAGCGTCTCGTCTTCGATTTTCGTGAAAGGGCAGGGTCCGGCGATGCAAGAAACTCGAACGTTGCGGAACTCGAATCCTTCGCCGGCGTCGAGGGTTGTGGAACCGAGAGAGGCTTTCCACTGCCTCCTGGGGGAGCAGGGATCGCTGTTATGGCAGGGCACGCTGCCGGTATTCACGACCTGAAAAGTTTTCACCGCGCTGCCGACATCCGGTTCGGTGGTGGTTTTGGTCGAATAACGCACGCGAATGTTCGCGATCGCGATATCGGGATGACCGGGCGCGGCCGGGACCTTATGTGGGATCGGGGCCATGCGGACAATGTAGAGTTTGTCGCTGGCGTATTCCTGCAACTCGACAGGCTGGAAATCGGGATGCTGGAGACGCAGCGTAACCGCCTGGCGGCGGCGAAATCCACGGGGCAGAGTGAGGCTGAAAAAACCGGTGGAGTCGGACTTCGCATTACTGGCGGTGGAAGACCCGATGGTGGTGGCGGCAATTTGCACGCCGGCGATGGGCGTTTGTTTGTTCGGGTCCGCATCCAGGCGGATGACCGCGCCGCGAAGCGTAATCCGCTGGCGTTTGTGCACCGCGATCACGATGGCGGCAACCACAATCGTGAGCGCGATTCCAACCGCTACCTCAATCATGATCTTTCGTCGCGCCGTCATCGGGATTCAATGGCGAAACTGCAGATTCCTCGCATCTGCCCGGGTAACACTTTAGAACACCTTTCGCGTGCCCGGATACGATTCGGTGAATAACATAGCTAAAATAACTGAGAATGAACAATCCCGTTCTCTCGCGACGCAGAGCCTTGAAGACCATGCTGGCGGCCGGCGCCGGGTTAGCATCGGCGCGATGGTGGAATCTGCCGTGTATGGCGGCCTCGGCGGAGCAAGTCGCCAACGGGGCCTCTCCTGCTCCGAGTTCGCTGGCTCCGGCAGACGACGCCCTGCTCGAAGAACTGGAAAAGGCGAGTTTTCTTTTTTTCTGGGAGCAGACTAATCCGCAAACAGGTTTGGTGAAGGACCGTTGCAACGTGCGTGCGACCGATAATACGCTGGCCGCCAGCATCGCCGCCACCGGTTTTGGACTGACCGCGGTTTGCATTGGAGAGAAACGTGGTTTTGTCTCCAACCTCGAAGCGCGCAACCGTGTGGCCGCAGCGCTGCGGTTCATACGGAAGAAGCTGCCGACGCATCGCGGATTTTTCTATCATTTTGCCAATCTCAACACCGGCGAGCGCATCTGGGACTCGGAAGTTTCCTCGGTGGATACGTCGATCCTGCTGTGCGGCATTCTGACTTGCCGCCAGCATTTCGAGAAGCATTCCGAGATCAGCAATCTGGCGTACGAGATTTTTCAGCGTGTGGATTGGACGTGGTTGTCGGAAGACACGTCTCTGTTGCCGCACGGCTGGTCGCCAGAAATCGGATTTCTCCCGTATCGCTGGGAAAACTACAGCGAGCTGATGATGATGTATCTGCTCGGGCTGGGCTCGACTTCGTATCCCTTGAAACCGGAAGCGTGGAACGCGTGGAAGCGCACGAAATTCGAGTATGACGGCCTGCGCTATATCGGATCGTATGCGCCATTGTTCGTGCATCAGTATTCGCAGTCGTGGTTCGATTTTCGCGGCAAGCGCGACAAGTACGCCGACTATTTTGAGAATTCGCGGATCGCGACCGAAGTGCACCGGCGCTTTTGCCTGGAACTGGCGAAACAGTTTCCGGATTACAGCGAGGACCTTTGGGGAATTACCGCGTCGGATTCTGACCGGGGCTACGTCGTATGGGGTGGGCCGCCGGCGATCGGCCCGATTGACGGCACCGTCGTCCCGTGCGCGTCGGCGGGATCGCTTCCCTTTCTGCCGCAACCGGTGATGCGGGTGTTGAAGAATATTCGGAGCCGGTATCCCAACGCGTGGAGCCGCTACGGATTTGTGGACGCGTTCAATCCGCTGAAGAACTGGTACGACCACGATGTGATCGGCATTGATACAGGGGTTTCCATGCTGATGATCGAGAATGCGCGGACCGGCTTCGTGTGGGACACATTCATGAAGAATCCCGAGGCCGCGCTCGGGATGCGGCGAGCCGGATTCACGCCTTCGAATGCGGCGAAGAACGGATGATCCCTACTGCAACTCGATCATGGCCAGGCCGTGCGCGGGCAGCGTCACACTCAGGCGGCCATGATCCACAGAAAGCTTTTGCGGTGGCGGAAGCGCAGCCGATCTCTGCAGTTCAGCAATTTGAGCCTGGTTGGGATAGCGTGGCGATCCCATTTTTTCGTAGGCGAAGTGAAAATCGCCGTGATCGGGATCGACGCGGGAAACGGTCGCGGATTTGGCGCCGGAGTGCAGGAATCGCAGTGAAATCGTTTCCTGTGATCCAGCCTGATCCGGCGGAACGTAGTTCCAGACAGCAACCACTATGGCGCCATCATCGCGCCGGGTTGCGATGGCGGATGAGGAATCGAGCGGCAGGCGCCGATCCCCCAGCCGATGTAAGAGCTGGAAGACGTTGAACGCCGGCTTCGGAATTCCGCCAGCGGCAATCAATCCGTAGCCGCCGTAGAAAGGAGTCTTCACCACGCCCTGTTCTTCGAACACATCGGAAAAGGTCCAATACGACATCATCTGAGTGAGGCCGTCGCATTGACGGATCGTGTCAGCGAGCCAGGGTCCCATGAACGACGAATCCGTAATCTCGGTGAGGGTCTTGTAAGTCGCATTGAACTCGCTCCAGATCAGCGGGAGCGACGGCATCGCCGAAGACTTGATCTGATCGTGAACCTTGCGCACGGCGCGGCAGACCATTTTGTCGCGAGGAATGATCTGGTTCGTGTCGAAGACGTCTTGTGCGGTGTCGTCGCCATAGACGTGGGTGGAAACAAAATCTACCGGAACGCGATTGGCGGCGCAGTGCTGGATGAAAGCATCCACCCACGCGGCTTGCGCGGTCGCCGGCCCGCCCACGCGCAGCCGAGAGCTGACGTTCTTGAGGGCGCGCGCGGTGTGATCATAAAGTTCCCAGTAAGACGATTGTTTTGGCTCGCCAGCCCAGAAATCCAGGTTGGGTTCGTTCCAGACCTCGAAATACCATTGACTGACTTGGTCGGTGCCGTAGCGCTCGAGCAGATGACGGGCAAAGGCCGCGACCATGTCGTCCCACTTGTTCCAATCTTTGGGCGGCGCGACAACCGGCTTGTACCAGAAGCTGTGGCGCGCTTCCTTCGCCGCCAGTTTCGCCGGCATGAAGCCGATCTCCACAAACGGCTTCACTCCCTCCGCCAAAAGGCCGTCGTAAATCTGGTCAACATAAGAAAAGTTGTAAATGGGCTGGCCAGAGGCGTCTTCGTCGTACACGCCGACCTCGTCGTGAAGAATGGCGTGGAAGCGCACGTATCTAAGATCGGTGATTTTCTTCACCGCCCGCAAGTCGCGGCGATAGCTGTCTCGCAGAGACAAGATGGCGCGGCCGGAGCCGAACATCTGTTCCCAGAAATGAGGAAATAGCTGACCGGGAGCTCTTGTGTCAACGACGATCTCTTCTGAAGTCACGGGATTCTGCGCCTGAACGAAGGCGGGATACAGCGCCAAGGCCAGCGAAGCCAGCCATCCCCAGGTTCGCGACAGCCGGTGAGCTTTCGCGATCACGCCGCGGTTCCGTATTTCTCGAGTGCCGGGCGAAGATGGGCGACCGGCTTTTCCTGCAGCAGCAGTTCCGTCGCCTGCACGCGCAGGTTGCGATGGAACCAATGCTGCAGAATATTTCCGTGCAGCAGATTCGCCATCGAAAGCAGGCTCATGCCTTGATGGTGCGCCATCCAGCAACGTACCAGTTCGTAGCGGCGCCCGAATAGGCGGCGTTTGAGCGCGGTAAAATCGGCCGCCTCATAAAAACCAAAATCCCTAAGCCAGCCGAGGCGGTTCATGTGGCGCAGATTGCTCAAGGCTTGGCGCGCGTCCACATGAAGCGCCAGGAATGTGGAGTAGGGGGAAATCACCAGCGGGCTCATCTCGCCCTCGTGCACCGCCAGACGGGGAAGCCCAAAAGCAAAATATTGGTAGTTTCCGGCGTCATCTTTCTTGGAGTACGCCGACTCCGAGATGCCCCACGGAATTCGCCGAGCCAGGGCATAGGCCTGCTGGGCGCGGACTGCCGCACTCTGCGAGCGTCCCAGCAGCGTGTCAGGATAGGTTCCCATCCAGATGGAAGGCATTAAGTATTCGAACATCGTGCCGGTCCAGGAAAGCAGCACTGGGCGTCCGCGATCCAGCGTATGCGCCCGGCCAAGCCGGAACCAGCTTTCCTGCGGGATGTGATCTTTGGCGATCGCGATGAAGGTCGCGGTGCGCGCTTCGGAGGCGAGCAGGTCGTAGCATTCGGGACGAAGCTCCTGTTTTTCCACTTCGAAGCCGATGGACAGCAGCTTGCGATGCTGATTGAAGAGGAAGCGGAAATCCATGGCATCGGCCATTTTGGCGGCATCGCGGGCGATACTCTGCAGCTCCTGGATGAGTTGTGTGGCCCGCGAACGCGCCGCCGAAAGCAAGGGCAGCAAGCGGGCACTCGCCGACGGAGGATTCTCCTGCCCGAAGCGCGACTGGAGGCGCGTGGTCAGGTCGTCGATAAACTCGGGAATGCGCTGCAGAGGCACGCGGTCCCACTTCCACTCCGTGTGCGCCGTCAGGTCTTGCAGCGGGCGGAACTCGGGAAGAAGCCAGGGCGCGTAGAGCTGGACGATTTCAGCGATCCTCTGGAAACGAACCTGCGTCTGCGACAGCATCCAGTCAAGACCGCGTTGGGACTTGAATTTGCGCCTCGAGGGATCCGTACTCCAAGTCGTGTCGGGCAATTCCAGCACGAATGCGAGCCAGTTTGGGGCCGATAATCCCCGCTTCAGCGTGGTCAGGAAACTTCGCGGGCAAGTGCGCTGCTCCGCGAGCAGGCGGACGTGATCGAGAAGCCCGTCGCGCAGCGCAGGGCGAAGCAAGGGAAGCCGCAACTGCTCCCGGCAGCCTTGTTCGAGCGACCAGAGCGATGCTACCAGGTTGCCGCTGTCCACGGAGGAGACGAAGGCGGGGTTCAGCGGTTCGAGCGTTCTCGTGTCATACCAGTTGAGCAGGTGTCCACGATAGTGGCGCAGGTCACGCATGGTTGCCAGCGTCCGCTGAGTTTGCTGCGCAAGCTCAGGCACGGTGAGATAACCGAACCGGCATGCGACCTGGCGCGCATTAAGCAGGAAGCCCAGATTCGTAGGCGAAACACGGGCAGCGATGCGGAGCGTTGCTTCTTGCTGCCGAATGTTATCTTGCTGAACATCGTCTTGCTGAACATTGTCGGGAATCAGCCAGTTGTGTTCTTCGTTGCTGAATTCCGCGAAATAGCGCCAGGTACGCAGGGCGATGCCGCGCAGGAATGCTCGGTCTTCTCTTGTTGGCTGGTTGCGGGGATCGCTGGGCGGACGATTCAACCACACCGAGACCAGCTTGCTCGAAGCCCAGAGAATCAGAAACGGCAGCGCGGCCAGCAAAGCGTTCCGACGCACAAAAAATATCAGCAGGCCGACCCCGAAGGCCACGACTGGCGTCCAGTCGAGATAGGTATCGGTCGGCGTGCGGTTCTCGTGGTCGGCGTCGAGTTCGGCCTCAGCCGCTGTCACCCACTCCAGCAGGTTACGGCGAGTGACGAGGCGGCGGACCAGCGCCCGCACCATCGCGTCAATCGAGATCAGCATCTGGTGGGCAAGAAACGTCAACATCAGCAAAATGTTGAGGTGCGCGGTGAGCAGGCCGCTCAGCGCGGCGCGCGCTTTCGCCAGCTTCTGCCGAGTGTTGAGCGCGTGGATCAATTCAAACAGGAACCGGCACCATGCCGGCACGAATAGAATCGCTATGGTGGCCAACGTCCAAGCCCGCGGCGATCCCGGCAAACAAAGCCAGCCCAGAACCAGCAGAAGGAATGTCGCCGGCTCAACCAGGGCGCGGCGCAAGTTGTCGAGAATCTTCCACTGGGAAATCAGCGAGATTGGATTCCGCTCGCGCCGTCCTGATTCGCCGGTGACGGTGGGCCCGAGCCATTCCGCAACTTGCCAATCGCCGCGCAGCCAGCGGTGTTTCCGCCGATTATAAGCGCTGTAATGCGAAGGATAGTCTTCGATGATTTCGATGTCGCTGACCAGGCCGGCGCGCGCGTATGCGCCCTCAATCAGGTCGTGGCTGAGCAGGGCATTGCGCGGAAAACGTCCGTCGAGCACGGCCTGCACGATGTCCACTTCGTAAATGCCTTTACCCGCGAAGCTGCCCTCACCGTACAAATCCTGATAAACGTCGGAAACGGTGCGCGTGTAAATGTCAAACCCGGTTTGCCCCGAGTAAAACTTTGCCAGGCGCGAGCGGGCCGCGCTCTGCACGCTTACCCCCACGCGGGGCTGCAGAATTCCATACCCGGCAACGACGATGTTGTTTTCTCGATCGAGGATCGCCTGATTCAGCGGGTGCGCGAGCGTGCCGATCATGCGATGCGCCGAGCCGCGCGGCAGTTCGGTGTCGGCGTCGAGCGTGATCACGAAGCGAATCTTCGGCAGGATGGAGAGATCGCCAATTTTCACCGGGAAGCTGTCGTACTTGCCGCGCAGTAGATGATTCAGATCGAGCAGTTTCCCCCGCTTGCGCTCCCAGCCCATCCACGCGTGCTCGCGCGGATTGTAAATGCGATGGCGATGCAGCAGAAAGAATGAACTGCTGGCTTCGTCGGCATACTTCTCGTTCAAGCCGCGGATAAGCCCGGAACACAAGACAACCAGTGGATTTTCTTCGCGGGGCGGCGCGGGCGAATCGGGCATGTCGGTCAAGAGGGCGAAGTGCAGATTGCGATCGCGATTGCCGAGGAAACGCACCTCCAGATCATCCACCAGCCTGCGCACCTGATTCTCATTCAGCAACAGAGCGGGAACTGCGACCAGCGCGGCGCAGTCCTCCGGGATGCCCTGCATCAGGTCGAGCTTGGGCAGAATCTGCGGCTTCAGAAGCGCGGTCATGAGGTAATTCACGACCTGTACCGCGCTCTGCGAACAAGGCAGCAGAAGCACCAGCATGATCACAGGAATCAAAGCCAGCGAACTGTAGGGCGCGGTCAGGATCATTACGATTCCCGATACGAGCACCGCGGTGAGAACCTCGATCGCTAGAAGATAAAACTCGTCGGGATGCTTCCTCAGGATTGCCTGAACGCGGCAGCCGAACGAAGGCCGATAGCCGGCCTCGCGGTGAAGTTCGACCGCGCCCTCCCCCACAAGATAAAAGCCGATGTGCGAACGCCGCATGTTCTGCCGCGGATCGGCGTAAGCTCTCTGCGATCCCTGGCGCGCCAGGGCCAGCGCCGCGAGCGCAACCTCCTGCTCGCTGAGGTCGGAGTGCCGGGCGATGCGCGCAACTTCCTTGCGGTACACATCGCGGCTTTCGAACTCCATCCGCGAGTAAGCGCCTGAGGGATCGTCACGCAGAATGCGATCGAACAGAATCAGCGGCTCGATCACATCCTGCCAGGGCGCCTGCGCAATTTCGCGAAGGCTGCGAACGCACACCTCGCCATCCGACGCGGCTTGCGCGTCTTGCATCCGGAGCGAAGCATACTCTGCAATCTGTTCCAGCAGAACCAGCTTCATCGCCGCAACCAGCCCCCAGAGCTCTGCCATATCGAGCACGGTCCACTCCTGAAACGACTTGAGGTAGGCGGTTAACTCAGGTTCGCTGAAGCGATAGCCGTGGACCTGCAAGACCTCTTCGGCAAGGGCGAGGATTCGCGGAACCACCTCGCCGCTGGGAGTCTGAACATGCGGCAACTTGCGCAGGGGCCTCAGCCCTTCGCACGTGCCCTGCAATTCCATGGACAGGAAGTTTACGTTGTCATGCAACCATGCAGCCTCAGTTGAGCAGCTCGCACCTCGGCGCGAGGACGCTTGCAGCCGGCGCAGAACCGGCTTGAGGCGATCGGCCGCGGCCAGCCAGCGATCGGCGAGAACGTGGGAAGAACGGATTTTGGGGAGCCAGCTCAGTTTCTGGGCGAATTCACCGGCATTCACCGGCGCGGCGGGAATCTCCTCCACCGGCTGCTTACCCTGGTCGGCTTGGGGCTCCTCGCCGTTCACTGTGCGCGCTTCCACGTTCGGTAGCATGGATCGTCCTTCAGCGATAGCTGGCTGCCTGCATTTCAAACATTTCGGCATAGCGGCCGCCGAGACTCGCCAATTGTTCGTGGCTTCCCTCTTCGGCGATCTTGCCGTTTTCCAGCACCACGATGCGGTCGGCCATGCGCACGGTGGAAAAGCGATGGGAAATAAAGAGCGCCATCTTTCCGGCGGTCAGTTCGGCGAAGCGGTGAAACACTTGAAATTCGCTGCGCGCGTCGAGAGCCGCCGTGGGCTCGTCCAGAATCAGGAGTTGCGCATCGCGCAAATAGGCGCGCGCCAGGGCTAACTTTTGCCACTCTCCGCCGGAAAGATCAACCCCGCCGTCGAAGCGCCGACCCAGCATCTGCTCATACCCTCCGGGGAGGCCGGCGATGACTTCGTCGGCCAGACTTTTTTCGGCGGCGCGCCGAACCAGCTCCAGGTTGCGAATTTCTTCGATGCGGCCGACCGCGATATTTTCCCGCGAGGTCATTTCGAAGCGCATGAAATCCTGAAAGATCACGCCAATTTCACGATACAGGTCTTCCAGGTCGTATTCGCGCAGATCAATGCCATCGAGCAGGATTTGGCCCTCAGTGGGATCGTAGAGCCGCGTGAGCAGCTTGACAATCGTAGTTTTGCCTTCCCCGTTTTCGCCGATCAGAGCAACCCGCTCTCCGGGGCGAAGGTCGAAATTCAGCCGATTGAGGATCAACCTGTCGTTTCCCGGATAGCGGAATGACACATTGCGGAATTCAAAACCTCGCATGATCGGCCGCGGCGCAGGCAGAGCGTTGGGCTTCGAGCGGATGGTCGGTTGCATCTCGAAGAATGCGAGCAGATCGGTTAGGAACAATGCCTGGTCCGCAATACTGGAGAGTGTGGAAAACGCCTGCTGGATCCCCAGGCTCGCCTGCTGAATCGCTCCCGCCAGAAATGTCAGCGTGCCGATGGTGAGAACGCCCTGTATGGTGCGCCAGATGACAAAGACATAGGCGGAGTAATAGCCCATTGTTCCCAGCACTGAGAGGAACGAACCGGCCCGGAATCGCCGTCGAGCCAGCGAAACATCCTGCGAGTAAATCTGATCCGACAGGTGTGCGAAACGGCGCGTAAGAAATCCGCTGAGGCCGAACAGCTTGAGTTCTTTGGCGGCTTCCTTGCTACCTCCGAGCTGGCGCAGGTAATCGAGTTGCCGCCGAATCGGCGTCTGCCGGAAATTCTTGGCGTAACCTAGAAACGCAAAATGGGTTTCGCCCAGAAACGCGGGAATGATGCCGATGACCAGCAGCAACATCAGCCACGGCGAATAAACCATGATGGAAACCGACATCAGAACGGCCGTAATCACCTGCTGAATCAGCCGGCCGATGGATTGGATCATGCCCAGCCGGTCGGTGGCCTGCACCCGCGCCCGTTCCAGGCGATCGTAAAACAACGGGTTCTCGTAGGCGAGCAAATCCAGTTCCGCCGCGTGCTGCATCACACGCACACTGACGTGGCGCATGTATTTGTCGGCGAGCAGAGAGTCCAGGAAATCCACGCCGCGGTTTATCACGCTGTTTACAACCGCCAGCGCGAACTCCGCTCCTACCAGCCACCAGAAACGCTGCGGAACCGGCTGGTGCGTGGAGACGGCATGGACGATGCCGTCAATAATGAGCTTGGTGATCCAAAGCAGCCCAAGCGGGGCGAAGGCCGCCAGCAGGCGAAGAACGATTCCGGAAACAACTACGGCAGGACCCGATTCCCACACGATCTTGAGGATCGGCGGGACGTTTTTCAACGCGGCAAGACGTTGCCGCCATCCGTTCTCGAAACTATCCTGTTGCGCCACACCACCACCCGGTCGTCAGTACTTGTTCCTGGGGTCTGAACTATGACGAGGTGCTTGCGGCACCCGTACTGAGAGTCGCGTCAGGCCGTGCAGGTTGCTTAGAGGATTGACCTTTATGCAGCGCGCGCCTCTGTCTGGGAAGAAACACGGCACACGCCAGTGATTCTGGAAACTGCACATCCGCGCATCGCCCCTTCGTTCGATTATCGCATGAGACTCGGAGCGGCATCAAAATCTGGCATGATGGGAGAGTGAAGCGAGGCAGGCGCCCCAGGGGCCCGCGCCCGGTTCGGAGAATCTGAATGAGCACAATGACGGGGCAAGCGCCAGTTGCTGCGCGAGAAGAAGGCTATGGCCGCCCGCTGGCCGTAGTGACCACGCTCTTCTTCATGTGGGGATTTCTCACGTGCCTGAATGACATTCTGGTGCCGCATTTGAAGTCTATTTTTGAGTTGAACTACGCTCGGGTCATGCTGATTCAGTTTTCATTTTTCTCGGCGTATTTCATCTTTTCAATTCCCTCGGCAAAAATAGTGGACTGGATCGGCTATCAGAGGACGATGGTCGCCGGCCTGCTGACCATGAGCCTGGGCGCGTTTCTGTTTGTTCCGGCGGCGAGCCTTGCTTCCTACGCGCTTTTTCTGACAGCTCTGATGATATTGGCGGCCGGGATCACTTCGCTGCAGGTCGCGGCGAATCCGTATGTTATTGTGCTGGGTCCGCCGAACACCGCCTCCAGCAGGCTGAACTTGACTCAGGCATTCAATTCGCTGGGAACTACGGTTGCTCCCAAGATCGGTGGATTCCTCATCCTGGGCACAGTGCCCTTGGCGCTCAGCCAAATCAGGGCGCTCTCCTCGGCGGCGCTTCAGGCATATCGCGCTGAGCAGGCGGCGTCGGTGAAGATGCCATACATTGTCATTGGGATACTGCTGGTTCTGCTGGCAATTGTCATCGGCGTTTCCAAACTGCCGAAGATTGCCTCGGCACACCATCGCCCGGGGCAAGCGGTGAACGATTCTCTGTGGAACCACCGCAATCTGATTCTGGGAGCGCTCGGCATTTTCACCTACGTAGGCGCGGAAGTATCCATCGGCAGTTTTCTTATCAACTACTTCGGCCAGCCGCAGATTGGCGATCTAGCCGAAAAGGCCGCGGCGGGCTACGTTTCTTTCTATTGGGGCGGCGCGATGGTTGGCAGGTTTCTCGGGTCGGCTGTCTTGCGGAAAGTTAGAACTGGTCATCTGCTCGCTCTGTGCGCGCTTTGCGCGGCAACCCTCGTAACCACGTCTATGCTGGTGAGTGGCCGTCCGGCCATGTGGACAATTCTCGCCGTCGGATTTTTTAACTCGATCATGTTTCCCAGCATCTTCACTCTCGGCCTGGCCGAACTCGGCCCGCTCACCGGCGATGCCTCCGGGATTCTCAACATGGCGATCGTCGGCGGCGCAGTGATTCCGCTGGCCCAGGGATTCATCGCCGATCGCATCGGCATCCACCATGCATTCATTCTGCCGGTGATTTGCTATCTGTACATCGTTTACTACGCGCTCGTCGGGTCGCGGCCACAGTCCGCCTTAAGCGCGTAGCCGCTAATTTCCCAGCACGTTGCTCTGCAGTTTGGCAAAACTCCGCTCGCGGGCCCATAGGTCGAGGGGCGCGGAAGCCAGCTCATCCACCACCGGTTCGGCGCGCCCGTTCTTCGTGAGGTCTATGGTCTTAATGTAGGTTTTACAGCTGTCGCAGCATTCCACGCGAATATAGTCGAACTCGCTGGCGGTGAAGACGGGCAGCTTCTTCTCATCTTCTTCTCCACATCCCGGACACACGATGCGGCGGAATTCCCATTCGGCAAGGCAAAACGAACAAATCAGCGAGCGGGCGCCTCCGTCGCCGAGCTGGCGCATTACGCCCAGCGCAGGCTTGCGACTGCAAAAGGAACAGATTGCGTAGGTATGCCGATACTCACTCCGGGCGGCGTGAGAGCGAACCAGTTCGGCATAAGGCTGAAGGAATGCCCGAACCAGAACACCTCGGGCATCGGCCTCCCTTGACGTTGTCCATGCTGCTTGCAACATCTCCGACCAGAACCTTGCCCCGCGGCTCTGCAGATCACGGCTGACCTCGACCGATAACCCGGGACCGTGGGCCTCAACCATCCTTAGAAACGACTCGAACCTGCCGGCCAGCAATGACAGATCTGGCTCCGCAAGCTCTCGGGTGAACGCACCCGCCGCCGGCCGCGCTTGTGCATTCAACCGGCGATGCAACTCGTCCTGGAATCGTGCGAGTTGGATATAAAAGCCGAGCATCTCTCCGGCAAAATCGTGCTTTGCCGAGAGTTCCTGCGCGCGCTGAATACACCGTTGCCAGGGAGAGGAGGCCATCGGGCTATTATGAGGTCTGGCGACTTTCCGCAACAATGGACGGCGTCTCCTGAAAAAAATGTCGCGTCTTTCTCGAGTACGATCAATCCAACATCCCATACCTCTGGGCGAACGCGGGATGCGAAGGAGGCAGCGTGCGAAGCCACAATACAAGAAATCGCTGGTTTTCGATCATTCTGGCCTTGAGCGCCTGGCCCATTCTGGTCTCGCGCGCCGCGGAGCCAGGACCGGATACCGCACCTACGCGCGATGCCGGCTTGGCCGCATGGCAGCAGGTCTATTCGGTGCTGACGCATCCTCGCTGTATCAACTGCCATACCGCGACGAATTATCCCCAGCAGGGTGATGATCGGCATCGTCACACGTTTAACGTGACTCGCGGTCCGGGCGGGAAAGGCGTGCCCGGGCTGAACTGCGCCACGTGCCATCAAGGCGCAAACGCCGACAGCGCCGGCGTGCCAGGTGCTTATAACTGGCACCTGGCGCCCTTGTCCATGAAATGGCAGGACGTTAAGGACAAGATTCTGTCGAGCGCCCAGGTCTGTCAGTCAATCACCGATCGTTCAAAGAACGACAATCTCGACGGCACCGGCATCCTAAGACATCACAAACAGGAGCCACTGGTGCTCTGGGCGTTTGATCCGGGTCGTCGCCGCGACGGCACTGCTCGTTCCTTACCGCCGCTTACACACGACCAATTTGTTGCTGCCACTGAAACGTGGGTAGAGGCTGGAATGCCGTGTCCACAAAATCCCTGAGCCTGGAGGTGATATGGGAACTTTTCGGCTTCATGTAAATGGGCAAGTGAAGGAAGTCAACGCGGATCCCGGCACGCCGCTGCTGTGGGTTCTCCGCGAGGATCTGAAGATGACTGGCACGAAATATGGCTGCGGCATCTCCGCATGTGGCGCCTGCACGGTGCATGTGGCAGGTATCGCGACGCGGTCGTGCGTAGTTCCTGTTTCGCTGGTCGGCGACCGCCCGGTCGTGACCATCGAAGGCATTGGCAACGATCCTGTCGGGCGAGCAGTGCAGGAAACCTGGATCTCTGAGGACGTGGTTCAGTGCGGCTACTGTCAGAGCGGGCAGATCATGAGCGCGGTCGCTTTGCTCAAAAGCCGACCCAAACCAACAGACGCGAATATCGAAGAATCCATGGGTGGGAACATTTGCCGCTGCGGCACCTACGTCCGAATTCGCAAGGCGATCCAGGCTGCGGCGCAGCGGCTCTCCTAAGGAGGAAGCGACATGTCGGGGACAGCGATTCGAGCTAACGATTTCTTGCAGAGTCGGCGAAGTTTTCTTCGCGTCGCAACCACCGCGGCGGGCGGATTATTTGTTTCGCTGTATCTGGACTTCCCCGGCTTCGCGCAGGAAGGCGAACCGAAGGCCAAGAATTTTCCGCCGGATGCTTTTGTGCATATCAAACCCGACGGCGCGATCGTGATTCAAGTGAATCGTTTGGAGTTCGGGCAGGGAGTGCAGACTGCGCTGCCGGTGGTTCTGGCGGACGAGATGGATGCCGACTGGTCGCGCGTGGTCGCCGAACTGGCGCCTGCCGCCGACGTTTACAAAGATCCGGTTTTCGGCATTCAGATGGTCGGCGGCTCCGGCTCGATTGCGCACTCGTTTGAACAATACCGGCAGCTGGGCGCCAAGGTTCGCGCCATGTTGGTTGCTGCCGCAGCAGACCAGTGGAAGGTGCCGGTCGGCCAGTGCCGCACGCAATCGAGCGTGGTTTACGGACCCGGAGGACGCTCGGCAAAGTACGAAGCTCTGGCCGACGCAGCGTCGCTTCAGCCTGTGCCCGCGACGGTGACGCTCAAAAAGCCCTCCGAGTTCAAATTGATTGGCAAAGAAACCCGTCGCCTGGACAGCCGCGGAAAGTGCGACGGCTCTCTCAAGTTCGGTCTGGACCTCGACTTGCCAGGGATGAAAATCGCGATGGTGGCGCACCCGCCGATGTTTGGGGCGTCGCCAAAATTCGTGGATGACAAGGCCGCCCGTAGCGTGCCCGGGGTGATGGATGTGTTTACGATTCCTGTCACCAGAAACGGCACTGGTGTGGCTGTCGTCGCCGACAAATTCTGGACCGCTAAGCAGGCTCGCGACCGGCTTCGCATTGATTGGGATATCTCCAACGTTGAGCACCCCGATAGCGCGCAATTGCGGGAAAAGTACATGCAACTGTCCGGAACCGCAGGCAACGTTGCGGTCACTCGCGGCGATCTCAGCGCGCTGGGGCACGCCACTGCAGCCGACCGTATCGTTGCCGAATACGAATTCCCCTATCTTGCTCATGCCCCGATGGAACCTCTGAATACCACGATTCGATTCGATGGCAACCGTGCTGAAGTCTGGGCGGGATCGCAGTTCCAGACCATAGACCAGATGGCGATTGCCGAAGTCCTCGGCTTGAAGCCTGAGCAGGTCATGTTCCACACCGAGATGGCCGGCGGAGGATTTGGAAGAAGGGCAGTGCCCGATTCGCATGTGCAGCGCGAGGCTGCGGCGATTGCGAAGCACCTCGCTGGAACACCCGTGAAGCTGGTATGGAGCCGCGAGGACGATGTGCAAGGCGGCTATTATCGGCCGATGCACGCGCATCGCGTGGAGGTCGCAGCCGGCAGCGATGGCATGCCGGCTGCCTGGCGCCATGTGGTCGTAGGGCAATCGTTGCTCATGGGAACGCCTTTTGCCAGCTTCGGCGTCAAGGACGGAGTCGATGAAACCGCAGTCGAAGGCGCGGCCGACACACATTACGATCTTTCCAACTTTCATTTATCCGTGCATCATCCGAATGTGAATGTGCCCGTCCTGTGGTGGCGCTCAGTCGGACATACGCACACTGCCTTCGTCATGGAGACGATGGTCGATGAACTGGCTTCCCGCGCGAAAGCGGATCCGATCGCGTATCGGCGGAAGCTTCTTAGGCCCGATGCCAGGAAGCTGCACAATGTGCTCGACCTGATGGAAGAGAAGAGCGCACCGTGGCGCAACCATTTGCCGGAAGGACACGCTGCCGGGATTGCCTGCCACGAATCGTTTGAGACCTGCGTTGCCTGCGCGGTGGACGTTTCCATTGAGAACAACCGGCCGCGAATTCATCGCGTGACGATAGCGGTTGACTGCGGCGTTGCCGTGAATCCGTTAACGGTTGAGAGCCAGTTTCAGGCTGGCGTGAGTTTTGGCCTCTCGCAATTGATGGCGAAGGGTGCAATCACTCTTAAAGATGGCTACGTAGAACAGAACAACTTTGACGGCTACGTGCCGCCTTACATGGTTGACGCTCCTGTGACGGTGGATGTCCATATCGTGCCCAGCGCCGAAAATCCCACAGGATGCGGCGAGCCGCCGGTGCCAGTCATCTCGCCGGCGGTGGTGAATGCGTTGTCACGGTTGACAGGCAAGCGGTATCGCAGTCTGCCGTTAGTAGCTCTATAGCCGAACGCGAATCACGAGGAGTCTTGCCATTTGACTCCCTGACGGATGTGGCAGTATATTTTGGGCATCGTGGGGTTGTAGCCTTGCCGCTCGTTGTGGTGCGACGCGGCAACAATTCTTAAATTTGCCTTGGGTACGCACGAACGTGCGGTAAGTTGCAGGAGGTTTCGATGGAATTCTCCCGCAGGACTTTTATCAAAGGCACCATCCTCGGAGGAGCCGGTCTTTCCACCTTAGGCTTCGACCTCACTCCGGTTTACGCCCAAACCGCAAGCCTGAAGATTTCTCGCGCTTCGGAAACGCGCAGCACTTGCCCGTATTGTTCGGTGAGCTGCGGCGTGATCATCTACACGCTGGGCGATAAAGCCAAGAACGCGATTCCGCAGGTGGTTCATGTCGAGGGCGATCCCGACCATCCCATCAATCGCGGCACGCTGTGCCCCAAGGGATCGTCGCTCCAGCAGGATATTCTGAACGACCGCCGTCTGCTGAAGCCGCAGGTGCGGCGTCCGGGCGCAACCGATTGGGAAGACATTTCCTGGGAGCAGGCTTACCGCGAAATCGCTCAAAAGGTGAAGAAGACGCGCGACGATACCTTCGTCGAGCAAGACGCGCAAGGCCACACCGCAAACCGCTGCGAAGGCATCGCCTTCACCGGCGGCTGCACCGACACCAACGAATTCAATTATCTGGTCGTGAAGACCATGCGCAGCCTGGGGGTCTGCTACCTGGAAAACCAGGCCCGGGTTTGACACGGCCCCACGGTCTCCAGTTTGGGGCCCACCTTCGGACGCGGTGCAATGACCAACGGCTGGATCGACATCAAGAACACCGACATGATGTTGATCATGGGGGGGAATCCAGCCGAGAACCACCCCTGCGGCTTCAAGTGGCCTATTGAGGCCAAGCTGCATCGCAACGCCAAGACGATCGTAGTGGATCCGCGGCTGACGCGGACTGCGGCGACGGCCGATCTCTACCTCCAGATTCGCGCTGGAAGCGACATCGCCTTCCTCGGTGGCCTGATCCACTACGCCATCCAGAACAACCGCATCGCGCGCGATTACCTGGTCAACTACACGAACGCGGCATTCATCATTAAAGACGGATTCAAGCTGCCCGAAGACGGCTTGTATTCCGGCTTCGATCCCGAGAAAAAAACCTACGACAAGGCGACGTGGAACTATGAAGAGGGCGGAGACTTGGCGGGAAAGCCCGTCACCGGTTCGCCTCCCGAAAAAGCCGCTGCCCCTGCCGCGGCAGGAACGCCGCCTCCGGCGCCTGCGTTGCCGGGAAAGACGGCGTTTGATCTTTCCTTGCAGCATCCGCGCTGCGTGTTTCAGTTGCTGAAAAAACAATACGAACGCTACACGCCAGAGATGGTCGAGCGCATTACAGGAATTCCGAAGGATCAATTCCTGAAAGCCGCCGATCTTTTCACCTCGGTGCGTAAAGACGGCGACATGAAAAAAGTCGCCACGATTATCTACGCAGTCGGATGGACACAACATAGTTTCGGCACTCAGATCATCCGTACGGCGGCGATGCTACAGCTCATCATGGGCAACGTGGGGCGCGCCGGCGGCGGTGTGAACGCGTTGCGCGGCCACTCCAATATTCAAGGCGCTACCGACATGGCGGGCGTGTTCGACATTCTGCCCGGCTACTTGAAAGTCCCCAACCCTGCGGATACCGATTTTGCAACTTACTTGAAGCGGACAACTCCGGCGGCAGCGAAACCCGATCCCTGGGATTCCTTCAATTATTGGTCGAATACACCGAAGTTTGCGGTGTCGTTTATGAAAGCCATGTACGGTGCGTCCGCGACTAAAGAGAACGACTGGGCGTTCCACTACCTGCCGAAGGTTGATCGCAACTATTCCTGGGTGAACATCTGGAACGACATGTATGAAGGCAAGGTCAAGGGGCTGTTCGCCTTCGGCATGAACGGCGTAATGATTGGGCCGGATTCAGAGAAGAATATCAATGCGCTGAAGAAGGCCGACTGGCTGGTGGTCTGCGAAATCTACCCTGACGAAACCAGCGAGTTCTGGCGCGCTCCAGGCATTTCGCAAGAGGAGATGAAGACGATCAACACGACTGTCTATCGGCTGCCGGGCGCGGGCTTCGCCGAAAAAGACGGCACGTTCGTGAACTCCGCGCGCTGGCTGCAGTGGAAAAACGTGGCGTTGCCACCACCGGGGCAGGCCAGGCTGGATCAGGAGATTCTGGCGACGATTTTTCTAAAAGTACGTGAGCTCTATCAAAAAGACGGCGGGAAATTCCCCGATCCGATTTTGAACGCGTCGTTTGGCTATACCAATCCCTACAATCCGTCGCTAGCCGAAGTAGCCAAGGAGATCAATGGCAAAGCGCTGTCTGATCTCACCGATCCCAAGACGGGTGCGGCGATCAAGGCAGGCCAGCAATTGCCGGGATTTGCCTGGCTCAAGGATGACGGCACGACGCTTTCCGGGAACTGGCTGTATTGCGGCTCATGGACCGAAGCGGGCGCCTTGACCCAGCGTCGCGGCACTGACGATCCCTCCGGACTGGGCATCTATCCGAACTGGGCTTGGTCGTGGCCCATGAATCGGCGCGTCCTGTACAACCGCGCCTCCTGCGACCTCGATGGCAAACCATGGGATCCAACGCGTCGCCAAGTGTGGTGGGATGAAGCCAAGCAATCTTGGGCAGGCAACGACGTGCCCGACTTCAAACCCGATTCCGCACCCAAAGACCACATGGGGCCTTTCATCATGAATCCGGAGGGCGTGGGCCGGATTTTCGTCCCGCTGGGAGCGATGGCCGACGGGCCATTCCCGGAGTTCTACGAACCGATCGAAAGCCCGATTGCGAACCCGTTGCATCCGAATCAGTCGAACAATCCGGTCGTGAAGAAATATAAGACGGACATGGATAAGTACGGCACGGTGGAGCAGGGATTCAACGTGATCTGCACCACGTACCGGCTCACCGAGCACTATCACTATTGGACGAAAAACAATCCGATGAACGTGCAACTCGTACCCGAACCTTTTGTGGAAGTGCCGATGGAACTGGCCGACCGGATGGGCCTGCAAGGCGGCGAAAGGGTTCGCGTTACCAGCGCGCGCAGCCAGTACATAGCCAAGGCCATGGTCACGCGGCGCATCCGGCCGATGAAGATTGACGGCAAAGAGATGTTTCAGATCGGCATCCCGATTCACTGGGGATTCCGCGGCATTGCGGAAGACGAAGGCAAGACGGCGCGGACGCTGACCAATCAGTTGACACCCACGGTGATTGATCCCAACGCGTACACGCCGGAGTTCAAGGGGTTTCTGGTGAAGATCGAAAAGGCGTAGGAGTTGTCAGCACTTAGCCGTCAGCTTTCAGCGGCTGAGCGAGTGAAATGAAACTTTAACTACTTATCATTCCGAGGAACGCAGCGACGAGGAATCTGCTCTTGTCGGCCAGGAACAGCAGATTCCTCCTTTCGGTCGGAATGACAAGGGTCTGAGCTGAAAGCTGCGAGGCAAGAGCTGATAGTTATATGAGCGACCGCAAGACACTTCAGGCGAAGCAAATTTCGGGGCACTCCGGGGCCGCGCCCGGGTTCGGCATGCAGCGCGACGCGGAAGTCTGCAAACTGGTGGACACCACCATCTGCATCGGCTGCAAGGCGTGCGAAGTAGCCTGTGTCGAGTGGAACGACATGCCGTTTTCCCCAACCACCTTCGACAACACCTACCAGACCATGCCGGAGACGCGCTGGAATTTCTGGAACCTGATCAAGTTCGACGAGCACCAGCGCGAGGACGGCACGATTCAGTGGCTCATGCGCAAGGATCAGTGCATGCACTGCGCCGATCCTGGCTGCCTGCGTGCCTGCCCGGCCGACGGCGCCATCGTGCAATACGCCAATGGCATTGTGGATTTCCAGCAGGAAAACTGCATCGGCTGCGAGTTTTGCGTATCGGGCTGCCCGTATAACATTCCGAAATTCAATCCCGCGACGAAGAAAGTCTACAAGTGCACGCTCTGCTCCGACCGTGTGGGTCAAGGATTGGAGCCGGCCTGCATCAAGGCGTGCCCTACCGGTTGCCTGAAATTCGGGACGAAAGAGGACATGAAGTTCATCGCGGAAGAACGTTCCAAGCAACTCCGAGAGAATTTTGGATTTGAAAAGGCCGGCGTCTACGACCCCCAGTCTATCGGCGGCACGCACGTCATCTACGTTCTGCATGACGCGACCGACCCCGAGCGTTACGGAGGCTTGCCCAAGGATCCGCAGATTCCCTGGGCCTACACGCTGTGGAAGTATCTCGCCAAGCCGGTGCTGGGAACCTTTGCTCTGTTCGGCGCTCTGGGCGTGTGCCTGCACTACGTGACCTACGGCCCGCGCCGGCCGCAGCCCGAGCCGCCGAGGAAGGAGGCCGGCAATGGCCAGCGCGGTTGAGAGATTTGACGACAAGGCCCGCCGCACCTTCGAGCGTTTCGGCAACACGGAAGTTTACCAGGGCGAGCTATTTCGTCATCCGGTGTACACGCGCTTTTTGCACTGGATGGTCGCACTGTTCTTCTTCCTGGCTCTATTTTCGGGATTTGGCATTTATCTGCCCTGGCTGTTCCGCTGGTTCACACCGATTTTTGGCGGAGGTCCTCTCGCTCGCGCCATGCATCCCTGGTTTGGCCTGGGCTTCGTCGCCTTCTTCGGGTTGCAGATGCTGAACTGGCTCAAGCCGATGAAGTGGACCCGCGCCGATACCACCTGGATGCGAAAGCTGCGCGAGAATGTGACCGGAAAAGAGAAAATGGATCCCCCCGACACCGGCTTCTTCAACGGCGGGCAGAAAGTTCAGTTCTGGGAGATCGTGGCCGGCTGCGTGGTTTATCTGATCACCGGAATTATTCTCTGGGCAGGAGCGCGGACATTTGGCCGTTGGCCGGTCGCGGTCAGTTATGTGCTGCACGATATCTCGGCGCTGATTATGCTGGGCGGAATTTTCATCCACATTTACCTGAGCACGATCGGCGAGCCGGGAACCTTCCAGGCCATGACCCGTGGATCGGTGAGTGAGCCGTGGGCTTGGACGTTCCATCCGGCATGGTACAGAGAGGTCACGGGCCGCGATCCGCTCCAGGCCTGCGAAGAAGCGCGGCAACGGCTGGGGCACTGAGGTTCCGCGGCCACTCTACGATGCCTGCGTCCAAGGCTCAATTTGCTTTGCAGACGGCTGCAGGCGGCCGGGGTTCATGATATTGCCCGGATCCAATCCTCGCTTGATGGCTGCGACGGCTTCCACTCCGAGCGGAGAAATGTCAGCCGCCAGCCAGGGCAGGTGCTCGGTGCCAACCGCATGGTGATGCGACAGGGTGGCGCCGCAATCAATAAATGACTGCTGGGCAGCGCGCTTGACGCGCAGATACTGTTCCATTTCGCGGCCCGCTTGTTGCCTGAAGCCAAAAGTAAAATACACGCTCGCACCGCAATGATAAGTGTGGCTGATGTGGCATCCGCTCCATGGGCGCACTCCGCTCTCCTGAATGCCGGCGCGTAGCACGCCCATCGTCTGCCGGTAGAGCGGCAGAATGTTACTCCACACGGTCGCGGTCTCGCTGACGTCGGTGGTGACATCGCGATCGAGCAGGAAGTCGCGGATATGCGGAAAGTCGTACTTAGTCGCTTCGAACGACTTGCCGGCGGCTAGCCCCATGCTGACGGCACCGAATCGCCGATAAATAGCTTGCACCTGGCGCAACTGGCGCGCGACTTTCTCCACGCTGCCTTCAAACGCCGTCAACATCAGGCAAGCTCGCGGCAAGGCGAATCCCCGGATGCCCAGATAGCGTTTGAAAACATTACCCATTGCATTCGACCAGCGCGATGCCGAAGGCTTGAACGCCAGCGACAATGCCGTCTTATCGGGATCGTTGAGGCGCACCATCGCGGGCGTGCATTCCTGGCGCGTAGCTTCGCGCATGGCTTCAATGCCGGCCTCGAATTCGGGAAAAAGATACGCTGGCACAATCCGCGACTGCGGCCGGGGATGAACCTGCATGGTCGCTTCGGTAATCACGCCGAGGGTGCCTTCGCTGCCGATGCAGAGATGATTGACATCAATGCCGTTGGAGGACTTCGGAACGGTGCGGGTCGCCATTACGCCGTTGGGCGTAACCATGCGCAAGGCCACCACCATGTCTTCGATCTTGCCGTACTTGTCGCTCTGCATTCCCGCCGAGCGAGTGGCGATCCAGCCGCCCAGCGTGGAATGGAGAAAGGAATCGGGAAAGTGGCCGAGCGTCATGCCGTGCGCGGCCAGTTGCTGCTCAAGATCGGGCCCGAAAACCCCGGCCTCAATGCGCGCAGTGCAGGATCGTTCGTCCACCGACAACACCTGTCTCATCCGGCGCATGTCGAGCGAGACCGTCGTGCGCCGCGATTCCATCCGTTCCAGACAGCCGGCGATGTTGGATCCGCCTCCGAAGGGAATGACCTTCACATCACTCCCGGCCGCGGCTCGCAAGATCAGGCATACTTCGCGCTCGCTTTCCGGGTAGACGATCAAGTCAGGCGCGCCTGAGGCCACGCCGTGACGCAGGCGGAACAGATCGCGAAAGCCTTTGCCATAGGCATGAACCACGCGCTCTTTGCGGGTGCCAGAAATTTGAGCGGGCTTGAGAAAGGAACCCAGCCGGAGCAGAAATTTTTCGTCGATGGCCGAGTCGGGCAACTCTATGGTGTCGAGATTCCATTCGCGTGAGCGGAACTCGTCGGTTTCGATCTCAAGCACCGATTTCGCATACGGCCAAAATCCGGGGTAGGCTTGCGCGTTGAACTCGACATGCTCGCTTCCCCAACCCCACCACTTCATGTGACTGGGTTCGTAGCTCATAGGCCGCGCAGTGGATGACCCGCCGTGCACCTGATGTTATCCCTTTTGCTCCAGCGCGACCAATAAGTCATGCGCGTGACGGTCCAGGCTCAGCAGGTGGATTTCGTGCGCCAGTTGCTCAACGATAATTCGACGATGCACCCGAACCGATTCGCCATTACAGGCCGACAAGGCAAGCGGTTTGCCGAAGCGCACCGTGAGAGAGCCTGGCCTTGGCACCGAGGACCGTTTGGGAAGGATGCGATGACTCCCGTCAATGTAGGCGGGAACCAGCGGCAGTCCCAACTCGCTCGCGAAGAAAGCGGCGCCGGTTTTGAACGGCTGCATTTCTCCGTCGGGCGATCGTGTGCCTTCCGGATACAAGATCAATGTACCGCCGGTTTCCTTCAGGAAGCGCCGGCAACTCTCCAGGCAGCTTTCCAACGACCGTGCACCGGGATGGCGATCGATGGGGATGACGTTCATCAGCGGCGAGACCGACCAGCGTACGCCGGGAGAGCTGAAAAAATAGTCGCTCGCGCCCAGCAGGGCGAAGCGCCGAAACCTGCGTCCGCTGGCGGTCATCAGCGCGGCGCTGTCAATGTGGCTGGCATGATTGCTGCAGAGCAGGAAGGGCGTCGCCGGAAGATGATCCAGGCCTTCGACCGTGAGCCGGCAATAGCTGCCAAAGAAGCGCCGGCAAAAACTTTCAAACATCGCACTGCCGACGGCCGGCGCCAGGAATGGCCGATCCGCATTGTGCCCTGCGGTCACTGGCTCAATCTATATCAAAAACTCGCCGCACTCGTCAGCAACTGACTCGCGAGGGGCGAAAGGCCGTTTCGCCGCGAGACCTTAACAGGCTGTGGCCGAGGAATGATCAGGGCGGCGGTTCCCAAGCAGCAGGCCGATCCAGCAACTCACCGGCCAAGTGAGCAGCCAGGACAGCCAGTACCAGTGAGGCCAGCCCTTGCTCCAGTTGGGAATAGTCGCGCCGATTCCCATCGCCTCCCCAATGATAAAGAACCAGAGCACGTGCCGCGCCGAGCGGCCGGGAGCGAAGTGGGCGCAAATCCAGGCGCACAGAATTGAGACCACGACAAGGAGAACCGTACTCGCGGCGAGTGCGCCGTTGGACGGGACACGGCCTTTCACGAAGTCCCCGGGGAACAGCCGGGAAAGCAAGGGATCGGTTGCCAGGACAAGAGCAATCGAGAGCAAATAGCTGCCAACGACGACGGCGATGGATTTGAGCATCGCTAGTACCTCCGTATGGATCGAGCTTCACGGCAGCCCGGTACGGGTAAGCAACCCGGTGTGAAGTGTACACCAGCGTACCTGTAGAAATCGGTGATTGCATGCCTGGCTCGCAAAGCAGCCTAGCCGGTCCTTGCCGGGAGTTGTGATTTGCCTGACTGTGGCATGATCGGAGAGCGCTGGTCGCCGTGGAGGCTTTGACCAGGCGGGGTTCGCAACTTGAGCGAAACGACCGATAAGAAGCCGCTCCCTCCTTCACCGAGTCTGCTGGGACCCCTTCGTATTGTGACGTTTCGTAATCTGATGATTGCCGATGTCATCTCCGACATTGGCACGTTCATGCAAAATGTTGGGGCGGCGTGGCTCATGGTTTCACTGGGCGCCGGGCCTCTTTATGTAGCGTTGACTCAGACGGCTGCAGCCGTTCCATACTTCCTGCTCGCCCTCCCCGCCGGATCTGCCGGCGACATTCTCGACAGGCGCAAGCTCATTCTGGTCACCGAGTTCTGGATGGCGGCTATAGCCCTGATTATCGCTGTGCTCACCATTGCGGGGTGGATGTCGCCGTGGCTGCTGCTGGCGCTGACTTTCGCTCTGTCGGCGGGCGATGCGTTCGAAACCGACGTGGCGCGCAATTCTGCCGGAACTGGTCCCGAACGACGAACTGGCCGCCGCCTCCGCTCTCAATGGAATCGAATTCAACCTGGCTCGGGCCATCGGTCCCGGACTGGCAGGGCTTGTTATTGCAGCGGCGGGAGTTGCCACGGCCTTTGTCGCTAACTTTGTTTCGTTCTTCGGCGTCATCCTGGTGGTTGCGCGATGGAAGAGGCCGGTTGAGAAACGGAGCACGCCTCCCGAAGGGCTCGGTGAGGCCACTGTCGCGGCCTTCCGCTATGTCCGGAATTCACCGGCGATCCTGACGGTGCTGGTCCGGACCGGATTTGTCATGTTCTTCTCCAGCCCACTGTTTGCGCTGCTCCCCACTGTCGCCCGAAGGGTAAACGAAAGCGCCATCGGGTACGGGGTTCTTCTCGGATGCTTCGGAAGCGGCGCGATTGCCGGCGCCCTGGTGATGCAACGAGCCAGCGCCCGCTGGTCAACGGAACGAATCGTTTCGACAGGTGTGATCATTCTGGGGGTGGTGATCACCGCGATGAGCGTCTCCCATAGGTTGAGCACGCTCTCACTGGTTATGTTCACCGGTGGCGCCGCCTGGGTGACCTTCATTTCCCTGATCAGTGCGCGGGCTCAACGGCTGGCAGCGGAGTGGGTTCGAGCGCGAGCGCTTGCCATCTTCATCCTTGTGTATCAGGGAAGTTTTGCCATCGGGAGCGCCTGCTGGGGAGCGGTTGCGCAGCGATATGGCCTGCGAGCCGCGCTTGTTTGTGCGGGCTGTGGAACGCTGGCGAGTGTCGCCCTGGCGTTGTTTGCGAAGTTGCCGGATTCGCCGGCGAATCTCACTCCCTGGGTTCACTGGCGTCTGCCGCTTGTCCGCGAGGAAGTGGGATTGAGCCTGCACAGCGGGCCGGTGCTGGTTACGACCTCCTATCGGGTCATTCCCGGCCACGAGGTCGAGTTCACGAAACTGATGCATCAGTATGCCCGCATCCGTCGGCGGGACGGCGGATATCAGTGGGCGCTGTTTCGCGACACCGAATTCCCGGAGCGCTATAGCGAGATTTTTCTGGTGCGGTCGTGGGCCGAGCATCTGCGCCAGCACGCGCGCCAAACCGAGGGCGACCGCGAACTGGAACAGCGCATTCTGCAATGCCTGGTAGCAGCTCCGGAGGTGCGTCATCTCATCCACGAGTAGCAAGCGCATGTGGAATGGTGAGCGGACGCTAGCCGGTGACGAAAGCGAGACGGCAGGATGGCGATGATAATCATGATCGCTCGTCATCACCGCTGAAAACGATCCACTTCGCGACGAAGGTGAAGCTTACGCACGGAAACTCAAGGACGCTGGTGTTGCAGTCACTGCGACTCGTTACAACGGACTAATCCATGACTTCGTGCTCCTCAATGCCATTCACGACGTGGCCGGAGTTCAAGCCGCCATCCAACAGGCTAGCGATGCAATTCGTGACGCATTAAAGCCAAGTGACGAAGTTCGTGCTGCTCTGAAACAGTAACCTGCAATCGTGATCTGCCGGGCGGTTTGCGCCGCTCGGCAGACTGTTAGCCGTTTGCTTAGGGGATGCAAGCGACCACAGGTGTGAAATCACAGGTGTGAAATTTCGGGCTGGTTTGCTAAGTCATTGATAAATATGGTGGCCAGGGACGGAGTTGAACCGCCGACGCCAGCCTTTTCAGGGCTGCGCTCTAAAGGCCTAACCACTTCTTCAATCAACAATTTAACTCGTCAGAATGGCCAATTTATTGTGACCATTCTGTGACCAGCGCCGATGTTCGCCTAAGCGTCGGCAATACAAATCGAGAGTTTTGAACATTTCGTTGCCGTTTCAGAATCTGAGGCGCTTCAGCTCTGTCACTCCGCGTCGCAGAGAATCTATACACAAGGGCAGTTGGGCATTCGGTCGAGTGTACTGAAACAATGTCTGTGCTGCTGATGCGGTCAATTCGCCCCAATCACCCCGAGTCTGCTTGTAGTCCGTTTCCTCGTTAACAGCCTCGCCGTTCAAGCAGAGAATCCATGTTTCGACATTACGCTTTGGGACCAACCTGGCAATTTGCTCTGCGGCGCCGATGCGCTCTCTCCCGTTATCTATCAAGGCTTCATCGAGTTGTCTGAACCGATATTGGATCGTATTTGTATCAGCATCAATCGTTACGATCAATTTGGTCTGCGCCTGCCTGCTGCGGTAAACGCGGGTTTCGTCGACAAAGGTTTTCCTCACCCACTGTTCTGCACTACCCCTTCCTGAGGGCGAGGATCTGAACCTGATCTCGCGAGTTCCCAACCCTTGTTGCCGCAAATACTTCCGTGCCAGCATTTCCTGGCGTTCGTCCTCAGCGATTACAATGACCAGGCAGCGCTTACGCATCCTCCCACTCTCGCGCTATCAGTTCTGACGGCAACAAGTCTCCTTTGGGATCTGGCCGGAACTTTTCGGTCCTAACGTGGCCATTGTCCTCGCGAAAGAAACGCAAACCATGCCGCGCAGCCCATTGATTGAGTATCTCTGGGTGATGTGAGACCAAGATCAGTTGTCCCCCATGGTCCTCGATCGCGTTTTCGGCCTCTTTTAGCCACGGCTGTATTTCCCGTAAAGCTATGAAATTATCCGGCTCGTCTATGAACACGGTGTGGCCCTTCGCTATTAAGAAGTGAAGGATCATGTATAGGGCAAGTAGGTATCGCTGCCCATCCGACAATTCGGAAAGCGAGTAGCTCACTGTTTTGCCTGTCGCCAGTGTAAAAACAGCGCGGAGTTGCTCTACGCCACCCCCACTCGAATAGAATCTCAACTCTTGAAAGCTATCGAAGACCTCTCTCATCGCGCTCAAGAACTGCACATTCTCTGCAGGCGACGTCCGAAGAAGATGTCGATACCAGCCAGCAATATTCTCCATTTCAAAGTCGGGACGGTCTTCAGCACTCTCGGCCCTATCATTCATCGCATCAAAATACGCGTCGATCTCGAAGCAATATACAGAATCTAGCCACTGCATAAAACAACCTACGTAGCGGTTGCTGAGACGAGAAAGATGCAAAGCTGATCTGGCACTGTCCGGTTGATCGGTTGTCTGCTCTCCGCCGCCGTCTAAGAAGAACCGGAGTCGACCACTCGACTGCTCAAATCTGTTCACACCGTCAACCTCAAGTCTTTCGAGATTAACGGACTGATGTTTAGTCTCCTCGTCAAACCGGATCTCAAGCCTATACCTGTATTCGTGGCTCTCTAGGACAGCATCGATTTCGATGACCTCTAGCGGGCGAGCCTGCCAACGCGTACGTGTCGATTGGGTAAAAGGATTCTCTTCGCCAGCGATAAAAGATTTGACATGGCGAATTGCATCAAGCAGCGACGACTTGCCGCTACCGTTCGCTCCGAGCAACAACTGCTTTCTCTCCGGCTTATATTCGAAGTTGACGAAGCAACGGAAATTGTCGATGTAGATCCGGCTCAGCATGTTCCCATATTATCCGGAACCCCTTTGAACTTGAAACCGCCACCATTCTATCCCTCCTCCGTTGCCTAGCGGTATTCAGAAGCGTCGAGCACATGCCCTCTCATCCTAGATCCCATGGCCTGGAGCAACCGGCCCTTACGGTCGATTGCGAGAATGCGCTTCGCTATAACCTGCAGGAATGGTGTTGTGTGGAAAAGTAATTGGACGCAAGCGCCTGTATCGAGCTAGTGTCAGCCCACGAAAACAAGCAGTCAGCCTCAAGGGGTCCCTGCTGGAGGACAAAATATGCGATGGTTCCGAAAGCCACACGCCTCGACTCTTAAAGCCTTCGTCCAGAATCTGTTGGTACATCCCATTCGCCCACTCGTTTTCATACTCTTGCTGCTTCCAGCGATGGCTCAAGCGCAGGGATCACCCTTTGACAACGGCTTTACTGCTCTGCAGACATTGTTCACGGGAACAATTGCAAAGGTAGCGAGCCTTGTCGCGATCGTTATAGGTGGATATCAGTTTGCACACGGCGAACCTGGCGGCAAGAAAGCCCTTGCTGGAGTCGCAGCCGGCACCGGGATCGCTGTCCTTGCCGCCAATGTCCTCACTTGGCTTTGGGGTGTCTAGCCCCCGGTCATGCACAACCTCTATCCAGTCCCACTTGAGCAACGAGGGTCGTCATGCAGGACAACACACCAAGACGCAGAAACCGAGTCTTCAAAAGCCTTCACAAACCTCTGACCTACTTGGGCGTTGAACGAACCGTCTTCTACTTCGTGTGCGTGGGGGCAGTCGGTGTTTTCAATCTCTTCGAGAGCCTCCTCGCTGGCATCGTCGTATTTCTAGGCGGGTTCATCTTCGGTCGATGGGTGACAAACGCCGATCCAGCTATGCTCCGCATCCTCGCCCAGAGCGAGCGCTTCAAGGCGCGCTACGACGCAGCAAAACTTGAGATTCCACTCGTGGAGGTCCGATAGATGCTACGCCTCGATCGGGTTCTCAAGTCATGGAAAGAGTCGGGAGCATTGAACTCTCAAATCAACCTCTATGGCTTCTGGAACGAGCGCACATTTCTTACGAAGAGTGGAGATCTGGGAATTGTGCTCCGGGTGCAGGGCGTGGACTATGAGAGCCTAGACCAGGCGGCGCAGGAATATGCCGTGAAGCGCCTTGAGGCTGCGCTCAAGATCTTCGGGCCCGGCTTTCACGTCTATCAGTATCTCTTTAAGACAAACCGCCCGACAGTTCCTTTTCAGGATTACGCGGACCCAATCGTTCAAACTGCCGTCGATCAACGGAAACATTTCTTCGCTCAAAAACTTGATGAACTCTTCACAGTCGAAATCTTCTTCGCCGTCGTTGTTGAAGGCACGCGGTCGAAGACCGGCATTGCGGCAGCACTGGCCCGCCTCCCGCAAGACCCTAATGGTGGCCTCCAAGAACTCAAAGCACAGTTCTCAAACGACAAGCGGAAGTTCTTGCTCCGGGGACAGATCGAAGAGGATCTGCTGAGACTCGAACAACGCGCACACAGCTTCGTTCGGCAGCTCTCCGACTTGGTACAGATCGACATGCTCGGTCGGAAGGATTCATTTCATTTCTTCCGACGCCTATTGAACTACGATCCCTGGCGAATCGACGGATTACCGACCGGCAGCCATTTCCTCGATTACCAGGTCGCCAATTCTAATGTTGAAGCCGAACGCGATCATTTGCGGGTTGGCGATCACTTCGTCCGAGTCCTTACCATCAAAGAGGCAATCAGCGAGACGAAACCGCTGGTACTGAAGCAACTGTTGGAGATTCAGGCAAACTTCTGCGTCGTCAGCGAGTGGGTCCCAATTGATAACGCCACCGCTCGCAAAGAAATCACGAAACGCAGGCGGCATTTCAATGTCTCCAAATCCTCGTTTATTTCATCGGTACGAACCGATGCCGCAACGGTCAATCCGCGAGACGTGCTCATAGATGAATCGAAACAGGCTGACATCGAAAATCTCGGGGACTGCCTCCGCGTGCTTGGGGATGGGCACTCACTAGGAGAGTTTTCCCTCACCATCGTCCTTTACGCAGAAGACAAAGGAACTTTGGATCGAGTGCTCCCCGAGGTGGTGCGCATCTTCACCAGCGCCGATGGGACACTCTTTTCCGAGACGTATAACCAACTGAACGCCTATTTCGCTACCATCCCCGGCAACTACCGCCACAACCTTCGCAGGCACTACCTCCTGAACTCCAATTACGCCGACATTTCGTTCCTATTCACAATCCAGCCAGGCGAGACGTGGAACGACCATCTTGACCGGGAGTACTTGGCAGTGCTCGAAACTGACGATGCAACACCCTACTACCTGAACCTCCACAACAGAGAAGTCGCCCACACGCTGATTCTTGGCGCTACGGGCTCGGGAAAGAGTTTTTTGTGCAACTTCGTTCTGCAAAATGCCCAGAAATACGAACCTTTGACGTACATCTTCGACATCGGCGGCAGTTTCGAATCGCTGACACGTATCTTTGCCGGCTCGTATCTGAATGTTGGCCAAGAGGCTCGCGATTTCACTATCAATCCATTCTCACTAGAACCATCTCGCGAGAATCTGCAGTTCCTCTTCGCCCTATTTCGCGTCCTAATAGAGACCGACCGCTATCACTTGGACTTCAAAGATGAACGGCAGCTCTATTCAGGTATCGAGCGCATGTACATGCTCGATCGGGAGCAGCGGACGGTCTCAAATTTCGCCGAGATCATTGGCGAACTAAAAGAGCGGCTTCACAAGTGGACCCAGGCGGGTCAATACGGGTTTGTTTTCGACAATGTCGAGGACACTCTCACCTTCAGCCGCTTCCAGACGTTTAACTTCCACGGATGGAACGATGCCCCAGCTGTACTCGAACCGCTTCTCTTCTATGTTCTCCACCGAGCCAGCAATGAAATCGGCGACCCGAAAAAGCTAGGCACGTTCAAGCTGTTCCTCCTAGACGAGGCATGGCTCTTCATTCGCAACGAGACGATCCGCAATTACGTGACACAGGCGCAGAAAACATGGCGGAAGCACAATGCGGCCATGCTCCTCGCCACCCAATCAATCAAGGAACTTGCCACCTCTGGAATGCTGACTGTCGTGGCGGAGAGCTGCCCAAGCAAAATCTTCTTGGCAAACCCTGACATGGACACGCAAGTCTATCGGGATGCATTCGGACTGAACGACACGGAACTCGACTTGATTGCCGGCCTCGTTCCACCAGGGCAAATGCTCATTCGGAAACAGACCGGATCGAAGAAAGTTCACCTGAACGTGGATTCGCTCTCCTACTGGATGGCGACGAACAATGCAAAGGACAACATCCTAAAGCAGCAATATTTCGAGCGTTACGGCATTGCGGAGGGTCTGCGCCACCTCGCCGCTGAACATCCTTTCCCCCCAAACAGCACACGGAGAACCGTTGCTTCCCCAGAAACTACTTCGAACACTGTCACAGGAGTTGGCGCATGAAAACCAAGTTGCTTGCTTTCGTTGTCGCTCTAACCTCCGTCGTGCCGCTCCACGCTGATTCAAGTGCGCGGACGATTCTCTATCACTCCAAGGACATCGTGAACATCCGCGCGAAGGTCAAATACACGACCCTGATTCAACTGCCCACGACAGAAAAGATTATTGAGGCGGCGACGGGTGACAAAGAGTTCTGGATTATTGACGTGGTTGGCAGCTTTTGCTTCGTACATCCGGCGAAGAAGGACATTCGCTCGAACCTGAACCTCATCACCGATAAAGGAAACATTTACTCATTCACTCTCGAAGACATCACGGACCAACCTGGCGATCCCGACTTGAAGGTAATTGTGCAGCCATCCGATCAATCCTCGATGGTAGCTTCGTCGGGCCCTCCTGAATACGTTCCCGCTGCTCAGGTCACGGCCATCGAAAGTCAGCTCCAGGGCCTACAGTCACGCGTCACTCAAGTCGTCGATGAGTACAAGGCGAGCTATCCGACCGAGATGAAGTTCGACTACAACTTCGCATCCGGCAAAGCGCCGTTCAACGTCACGGCGATTTATCACGATGCCAAGTTCACATACATCAAATCTGACGCGACCGAAAAGTTCGCCGTCTATGAAGTTCGTGACGGATCTCCCAACATCGTCAACTACGAACTGCGCAACGGAACCTACATCATCGCCAAAGTGCTCGACGCCGGGTACTTCGAAGTTGGAAAGAAGAAGATGGAGTTCTCTCGGAAGGTGCAGCCATGAACGACGCAGCCCTTCCGTCGCAGGCCCCAGCTCCCGAGCCAGGTCTGACGGCAAAGACAATCGAGCCGCTCGGTGTGCTTCGCCGGAACCTAAAGATGCAGGTCTATCTCGGGATAGCGGCGCTCTTTACCATTGCTACCGCTGTGAGTTCTTTGCATCA
>Ga0335078_10000347_pt1 | contig 73580 bp, 58 predicted proteins | sample Lox_Sample_32_FD_206711 | JGI IMG/M metagenome (GOLD analysis project Ga0335078, IMG submission 206711) | Soil microbial communities from Loxahatchee National Wildlife Refuge, Florida, United States - Lox_Sample_3.2 | ecosystem: Environmental > Terrestrial > Soil > Wetlands | place: USA...
GTCCAACGCTCCCGAACCCATCCAGGTGAAGATCTTTTCAAACGACGAGCAGCTGCTCACCCAAATCGGCCCGCGGGTTGGCGACGCTATCGCAAAAATTCCCGGGGTGGTCGACGTCGAGAACGGCATTGAAAACACCATCAGCGGCCCGGCCACGAATTTTCAGGTCGATCCTTCCGTGGCTTCTCGTCTTGGCTTTACGCCGCAGGAAGTCAGCACAGATGCGACCTCGATCCTCGACGGTATCCCCATCAGTGCTCCGCTCGTTGCCAACGGAAGGCAATACACGATTCGCGTGCGCCTGGGCGACGAGACCCGCGCTTCGCTCGATGCGATTCGCAACAGCGTATTTAACAGCGCCTCCGGCCGCACGGCAACGCTCGGTTCATTGGCCTATGTGCAGCAACTCCCGCCGCAGAACGAGATCCGCCGCGAGAACCTGCAGCGGCTGATCGTGGTGACGGCGAACCTGGAAAAGAAAACAGACCTCGGCTCGGCTGTCGTCAAAGTGAAGCAAACGGTCTCGGCTCTGCAGCTGCCATCGTCAGTGCGCGTCGAGTACGGCGGCACATATGAAGAACAGCAGAAGTCCTTTCACGACCTGCTGCAGGTCTTGCTCCTTGCCTTGGCGCTGGTCTTCGGGGTGCTGCTCGCCGAATTCCGCAACTTTGAAGCGCCGATCGCTATTCTCACATCGTCGGTGCTGTGCATCGCGGGAGTGATCCTGGCGCTGCTCATCACTGGAACAACATTTAACGTGGCCTCGTTTATGGGGCTTATTATGGTAATCGGCATCGTGGCTAAGAACGGCATCCTGCTGCTCGATGCCGACGAAAAGTATCGCGCCGAGGGCGCATCGGCCAGGGACGCCATGCTTCATGCCGCGCAGCGCCGCCTGCGCCCCATTGTAATGACCGCGCTTGCTGCGGTTTGCGGCATGCTGCCACTGGCCTTTGCGCTCGGCTCCGGCTCGCAAATGCTGCAGCCCCTAGCCATCTCCGTAATCGGCGGACTCTCGATCAGCATGGTTTTGAGCCTCGTCATTACGCCGCTGGTCTACTATCTCCTCACGCGCAGGCATACGCGTGCCCAGGGAGAGGTGGCATGATCTTAAATAAGCGGCGTGACCCCGTCGGCCGCCGGTACGGTCGCTGATCCTGCCGGCGAAGTTAGGCGGGCTTCGGGAAAAAGCGGATCGGCATATGCGTGTGCTGGTTGTAGAGGACGAAGAACGGCTGGCCCAGAATGTCGCCGGCATTCTGCGTGATAACGCGCTTTGCGCCGTAGATGTCGCACACGATGGCGAGGAGGGACTGTTTCAGGCGTGCTCGGCTCCGTACGACTTGCTCATACTCGACCTCATGCTGCCCAAGCTGGCCGGCTTGCAACTGCTCAAGAGATTTCGCAATGAAGGCAAGAACTCTCCGGTGCTTGTGCTCACGGCCCGCGACGAGAAAGAGACTGTCGTCGAGCTATTGAATGCGGGCGCGGACGACTATCTCGCAAAGCCGTTCGACCTGGGCGAGTTCGTTGCCCGTTGCAAGGCGCTGCTGCGGCGCGGCAAAGGCGAGCATTCGCCGGTAATTCAATCTGGTCCGCTTGAGGTCGACACCGTCATGCGTACGGCGAGGGTCGACGGAAAGCGAATTGCACTTACCGCCATGGAATATCGCGTGCTCGAGTATCTGGCCCTCCGCCGCGGTGCGCTGGTTTCGAAAGAAGAGCTGCTGGAGCACCTTTACGACTTCAACTGGGAACGGTTCGGCAATGTAATTGAAGTCTATATTTCGGGCCTGCGGCGGAAGTTAGAAGGCGTCTCGGGTGAACGGCTCATCCACACAGTCCGTGGGCTGGGCTATTCGTTAAACCAGGAAAGCAAATCCCCTGCAGCAAAAGTTCAGCGCGGCAGCCTCTAGAATTTGCTGTGGCTCGATTAACCTGTGGCAGGAAAGCAATGAAGAAGTTCTCACTCAGGAACCGCCTGATTCTCGCCGTTGTCTGGTCGCAGATTCTGCTGGCGATCGGGCTGGTCCTTGTGGGCACCTCGCTTTCCCGCCGTTCCATCCAGAGGGCGTTCGACGTTTACCTCGAGGGCCGCGCTCAAAGTATTGCCGCGATCGTCTACTACCCCGATGACGGCAGGCCCGGACTGCTGTTCAACGATGCCAAGGTGCCTCCCTCAACTCGACAAGGGTATCCGGAGATGTTTCTGGTAAGGAGCGACCATGGGGACTTTGAGAAACATACGCCCGGCTTCGATCCGCGTGTTTTTGACGGAATCCCACCGGAAGAGCATTTCTGGAGCTTTTCGATGCACGGAGAGCGGTTCCGGGCCATCGCGATGCACGATGTGGCAATTCAGGATACGGAAGAAAGCGTGCCTCTGCCCTTGCCCAAATTGACGGTCGTCTATGCCGCCTCCACGGCAGGAATCGAGCATCAGATTACCCGCCTCGGTCTCGCGATCGGCGCAGTGAGCCTGCTCGTTCTCGTGCCCGCGCTAGTCATTGCCTTGTGGTATATCCGCCAAGCGCTTGTGCCTCTCCAGGATCTGGCCGCTGCGGCGGGAGGCATTTCGGTTGAAAACTGGAGGTTCGCGCCATCCCCGGCCGCGGCATCAACTAAGGAACTGGAACCGCTGATTGGCGCCATCACAACGGTGCTCGCCGGGCTGGAATCGGCATTCACGCGTCAGCGCGAATTCCTGGGCGATGCAGCTCACGAGTTAAAGACCTCTCTCGCCATTCTCAAATCGACCTTGCAGACACTTCTGAACAAGCCGAGGCAATTCGCCGAGTACGACGATGGCCTGACGGTCATGAGCCGTGACTGTGAGCGGTTGGAACGCCTTCTGAACCGGATGCTGCAGACTGCGCGGGCCGAACAACGTATTGCCGGCGGACATGAGCACCGGTTGGACCCTGTCGACCTGGCTTCGTCCTGCGAAGCGGCAATCGCACGGTTGGCTCAATACGCAGCGGACAAGGAGATTCGCATCGAGTTCAACACGACCGGAGAAGCCATGATCCGCGCCGAAATCACTGATCTTGAGTTGATTTGGCTTAACGTTTTGGAAAACGCCATTCAATACAGTGCGCCTGGATCGGTCGTTGAAGTGAGATGCCGTGTCGATGAAGGCTTGGCAACTGTCACGGTGACAGACCACGGCTGCGGGATTGAACAGGCCCACCTGGCGCGCATTTTCGAACGTTTCTATCGTGCCGATTCCTCGCGCGCGCGAGCGACTGGAGGGTTTGGGTTAGGTTTGGCAATTGCAAAATCGCTGGTCACATACTACGGAGGGCGAATCCAGGCGGAGAGTTGGCCGGGAAAAGGGACCCGTATCACGGTGAATTTTCCGCTGAATCTGGAACTTTCTGGCGAGAATCTTGACCGTTCTTCGCCTGAAGCAGCAGCGAACTTAGATCCGAGTAAATAGTCATATTTCCCTCAATGCATGGCCTTCTCAATATCACGGAGACATTCGGACCTCTCGCTTACAATCAACTTTTGCAGGCCTCGCGCCGGGCCTTTTTCAGTGAACGGAAGCCAGTCGCGAAGCCTCCCCGCCCGATCCGCTAGGGACCGCGCGGTTCCGGGCTTGCTTCACCGCGTACATGGCGGAGTCGGCAATGCTGAATAATGCGTCCCTGTTGTTTGCGTCTTCCGGGTACAGGGCAATTCCCACGCTGGCCATTCCGAAAACCATGCCCCCTTCGGTGAGGAAAGGTTCGTCGAAACAATGCTCCAGCCGCCGCGCAATCTCTTCCACCTCCGTGCGGCTGCGCACGGCGGGCGCGGCCACGGCAAATTCATCGCCGCCCAGGCGCGCCAGCATGTCGCTAGGGCGTAGCTGGCGTTTCATGCGCAGGGCCACCTCCTGGAGGTACATGTCTCCTGTTTGGTGACCGTACTGGTCGTTGATCTGCTTGAAGCGATCCAAGTCGATGTAGATGAAGCCCACCACGCCCTTGCTGACTTCGGCTTCACAGATCAGTTCTTCCACACGCTTTTCGAGAGAGAACCGGTTGGGGACGTCGGTGAGCAGATCGAACTCCGAACGATAGACCAGATCGCAATAGAGGTTCGAGGTTTCGATTGCCAGTTTCGTGAGTCCAGTTCCCAGCGTCAGGGTTTCCGACTCGAGCGGCCCGGGCCTTACGAAGCGCGGAACGGCTGCGAAGAGAGTGCCCAGCCGGACGCCTGACCGGCCGCGAATCTCCTGCTGCACGATGCGCTGTGAGGTGATGACGGCCGGGCGCTGGCCGTAGCATGAGCCGTCCTTCATCTCACACCAGGAGGCTGCCCCACGCAATCTGCACGACACCAACTCTGTGGTATGCTCGATGATCTCTTTCAGTGGGAGAGAATTATTGATCTCTTCGAGGACCTGGCTGCGCCGGTGCTCTAGATAGGCCAGAACTGCGTTTTCATTGCGCCTTTTTCTCTCCAGGTACCAGCTCCAGGCGCCAATAGCGAAGACCACGACGAGCAGAAGAGCCACAAGAATGACGAGATTGCGCACGTTCAGCAGCGGAGCGCCGCCGACCACCTCGACATCGGAAAAGGATCGCAGCAGTATATTGAAAGACGTTCCGCCATTAAAGGAAGTTGCATCGACAATGACGCAGACGCCGGTAACGCGGATGGTTGAACCCAGCGGAACCTGCAACATTGGAGGAAGCGGCCAAGGCGGAGGCGGGTGGTTGTAAACGGCGGTAAAAAGACGGTTTCCCGCGGCAAGAACGTATTCGTCCTGCGCGGCTTCACGGACTTCGGTAACGACGCGGCCTTGAATCGACACCAGGTCGTATTGGTGCCCGTTGGGACTGCCGTGTCCCCATTGCGCAAGTTGACTCCACGTATATTCTTGAGGCCGGATTGGGGCCGAGACGTGGCTGTCCCTGATCTCCGCGTTCACCAGTGACAAACGACTCTCGTCCACGCCGGGAAAACCGGTGGCGTCTACGGCGTCGCCGACCTTTAAAGGTTCTTCGGACTGCGTGGAGATCCATAAACTGTTGGTGTCGTTCTCGAGGACGGCAGCGGTGCCGGGCAGGTAATAGGTGATGGTTCCTTGGACGCGAATTCTCTGCGAGAGATCGCGAACATGGTAAGCCGCGATCACTTGGCCGAGTGGCGTAACCGGCAAGCTCCACGGATCTGTCACCGCGCGCCGCAGGACCCGGATGTCCGATAGCGACGAGACCTTGATCTTCACACCGGATTGCTGAAATTTCCCGTCAAAGACTCTTCCCGCAGCGCCGGTGACTTCGACCTCGGCGTCCAGCAGGTTCTTGAGCGCAGCCGGGTCGTAATGCCCGACATGCAGGATTGCATAACCGCCGTCCATCAGCAGTTGCAGTCGGCCGTTGGGCGAGGTCTTTGTCGTGAGAACGTCAGCAGCGCGCACGATGCCGCGTACACGTACCAACCGGCAGTTCAGTTTTGTACCGGTGAGGTCGTCGAAGCTGGCAGGCACGGGCTTTGGCAATTTGCCGTGCCGCAAGAATGTGACCGTGCCTTTTTCAATGTAAGGAAGAAAACTTCGCTCTGTCGGTCCTACCACGCGGACTCGGTCGCCGGGAACGAGCGGGACATCCGCCGCCGGCCTCACCCAGATGGCGGCATCGCCATCCTGCACATCAAGGTCCAATCCAGGGCGATAGTCAAAGACAACGGTGGCCTCAAACGAGGCCGGAAGATGCCGGCTCGCCTGCTCATTGCTCAGTGCGGTGACGGCGCGCAAGGTGGCTAAGGGTGCGGCTGCTTGCGTCCACACGGGCGGTGCACACACAGAAAGCATGGCGAAGAGGAGGACAAATCCCTTCATGGGCGCAATTCGACCGTCTCGGATGCGGAGGCATCCGCTTCTCCGTGTTTATCGGCTGGCAAGAGAAAAAGAATTAACTGATTGCAGGAGAGATGGTCGGCAGTGGCTGGGCATTCGAACCGAGTGCGGAGCCGTTTGGAACAACTTGCAACAATGGGCTTTCGAAAAAGCACGATTCCTAGAGCTCGTCCTAAGCAAACTGGAAGGGTACCGCAAAGCCCGCGTCAAATCAAGGGGCTTTCGCACCAGGGGCCTTCGTACCTGAGTGTCTGCTTTCCCGTTTCATCCGCTAGTGCACTCCCTCTACGAGTGCTCTCTCTTCATGATCTCTTTTGGGTCTGGCCATTTCTTCCTTTGGCTCTTTCCCGTCTCCGCTTGCTTGGCTCATACCGCAACGGTCTTAAAATCGACTATGGGGCTTTTCCCTTGTGGGAACTTCACATCACTACGAGATTCTTAGAAAATGGCAAAAAAACTTCGCGTTGGCATACTTTTTGGCGGACGCAGCGGCGAGCACGAGGTCTCTCTGCTCTCGGCGGCGTCGGTTTTGCGGGCCATTGACCGCAAAAGATTCGACGTGACCCCCATCGGCATCACCAAGGAAGGCCGCTGGCTGGCCTCGGCCGACGCAAAGCAACTGCTCGGCGGCGATATGAGCGCAGTGGCGCGGCGGCTCCGAGCCGGCGACCCCGAAGCCACGCCTGGCGCCAAACTCCTTCAGGAAGGCATTCCCACGCTGCTCGCGCCTGAGCCTCGTTCTTCCTCAACTCTCATCCAAAACCGAGGAAAAACACTGGACGTTGTTTTTTCCGTGCTCCACGGCACTTTCGGCGAAGACGGGACCATCCAGGGGCTCTTCGAGCTGGCCGGCATCGCCTACGTTGGCTCCGGCGTTCTGGGCTCGGCCGCCGGCATGGACAAAGACGTGATGAAGCGCCTCTTCGTCGAGGCCGGGTTGTCCATCGTCAAACACGTTACGCTGTTCCGCGCCGAATGGGAAAGGAAACCGCGCAAGGTGATCGCTGCCATCGAGCGCGCGCTGCGCTATCCGGTCTTCGTCAAGCCGGCGAACCTGGGCTCCTCGGTCGGAATCAGCAAGGCGCACAACCGCAAAGAACTCGGCCCTGCGCTCACGGTCGCCGCAAAATACGACCGCAAGCTCATCGTCGAGCAGGGCGTCGGCGGGAAAAAGTCGCGCGCCCGCGAGTTTGAGGTCGCCGTGCTCGGCAACGACAATCCCCAGGCCAGTGTTGTTGGCGAAATCGTTCCCGGCAAGGAGTTCTACGACTACGAGGCGAAGTATCTCTCTGAAGGTTCGGTGCCCGTGATCCCAGCCCCGATCAGCCGGGCCGAATCGAACAAGATCCGCCAGATGGCCCTGGCCGCCTTCCGTGCCTGCGACCTCTCCGGCCTGGCCCGCGTGGACTTCCTCATGGACCCCGCGGGCAAGCGCCGCATCTACGTCAACGAAGTGAACACCATGCCCGGCTTCACGCAAATCAGTATGTACCCCAAGCTGTGGGAGGCCTCGGGCCTCAGCTACACCGATCTCATCACGCGTCTCATCGAACTCGCACTCGAACGCCAGGCGGAAAAGGAGCAAACCGTGTATAGCATGGACTAGCCCACGATGATCAGCCGGTAGAACCGGTTCACACGAACCAAACCCCGCACCTTCACGTGGCGCAGTACGCTGTCAGCCTTGCTCCACCTGAAAATTTTCTCAATCAACTTGCGCTTGCGTTGGCTGATGGGGCACCGCGTATCGGCCCGTTCGTCTTCCGTCAAGCTGTTTTGGCCAGGTTCTGCCCCGCCGTGTATTCGCTCACATGCAGCGCAATCTCGCGCTGGCGCGGAGCCGCGACGAACTTACTTTCCTGGTACTGCATGCCGGCCAAGCTTGCCGTATTCGAAGGACTTATTGCCTACTCCCCTGCTCCCTGCTTTTCCGCCTTGAGCCAGACCGCTTCGGCGGCGGGGCGGCCGAGAATCGAAGTTCCCTTCGATAGCTCAATCAAAACGGTTTGATCGTAGTTCTGCCGGAGAACTTTCAGGCGCTTTCCCGGTCCGATGCCGGCTGAGTGGAGGAATGCAAGGAGTTTGGTGTCGCGCTCCTGCAGGCTGATGACGGCATAGCGCTTGCCCTCGGCCGCCTGCGAAAGCTGGATCTCGCCTTTGCGCCTGCGTTCGGCGGGATTGACCGGCAGCACCGCGTTGCCATGCGGGCAGGCGCCGCCCTCGCCGAGTTTTTCTCTGAGCTTGGCTTCGAAGGCAGGCGAAACTGCGTGCTCCAGCCGCTCCGCCTCCTCGTGAATCTCGTGCCACTCCATGCCGAAGATCTCGCTCAACATGCGCTCGATGAGGTGGTGGCGTAAAGCCGTGCGATAAGCCGTCTCGCGTCCCGCTGCGGTGAGGCGCACAATGCGGTCCTCGCCCACCTTCACCAAGCCGTCGCGTCTGAGGCGCTTGAGCGCCATGGTGACGGCCGGCGCCGAGACCTCGAGCCAGTGCGCCAGCGTAGCCGGAATCACCTGGCGGCCTTCGGCCTCCGCCTCAAGCACGGCCTTCAAGTAGTTTTCCTTCGAAACGTGGATCGAGTCTTTCATTTTCGTGTTCAAATCAGTCTAATCCGTAGACCAGCTCAGGAGCCCCGATGGCAAGGATGATCGCCGTGAAACGCCAGCTATTTTTCGTGCTTGCCGGGGTTCTCATCGCAGCGCTTGGTGCGCCTGTCGAGGCACAGTCTCACGCAGCGGTTCAGCCTCAGCCAGCAGGCGATTCTCAAAGTGCAGTCCTTCGTTCCGAGACGACGCTGGTTGTGGTTCCCGCGCTCGTGCGCGACAAAAAAGGCGATCCCGTATTTACCTTGAACGCCAGCGATTTTGCTTTGGTGGACGATGGAATCACGCAAAAACTCACTCTCGAAGAGAGCTCGGTCAATCAGCCGCTGGCTCTGGCTGTTGTGGTCGAAATTGGCGGGGCGGGAGCGCGCGAGTTCGATAAGCTGGGTCCGTTGGCCCCGATGCTCGATTCGATTGTCGGCGGTGTCCCGCACCAGGTGGCTGTGATCGCCTTCGACAACCAGCCCAATCTTGTGCAGGACTTCACATCGGACACCGATCGCGCCACAAGGGCCGTAGCCCGTCTCACTGCGGATTGCAGGCGCCGGCACTATCTTGACGCCTGTGAACAGAAGAGTTCGGCGACGCACCTGGGCAATGGAGACAATGGAGCAGCGATTCTCGACAGCCTCAATTACGCCGTCGATCTGCTCGATCTGTTGCCCAGCAGTTATCGCCGCGCAATCCTGCTCGTCAGCGAGTCGGCCGATCGCGGCAGCAAGACCACTATCGACCGGGCAGTGCGTACCCTCAGCGACACGAACACGATAATTTACGCCGTGGAGTTCTCCACTGCAAAGTCAGAAGCTGCGCACTATGCCAACCGCGAGCTTCCCATCCAGATCGAGCCAGGCGCAGGGCTCGCATTTGGAAATCCGCACCCCAATCCTCCTCGCGGATGCATGGGCAAAGAAACGGATCCCGATCCAGACCTAACAAACAACAACTTAGCGAAGCTTTACGATTGCGCTGGCGAGCTTGCGCCGCCGCTCGCATTGGCAAAGATGGCTGCGATTGCGGCACACGACGCACTGCTCACCAACGTCCCTGAAACCGTGGCCCGGCTCACGGGTGGCGAGTCCTTCAAGCTGACCAACGCCAGGAGTCTGGAGGCTGCCCTCGCGCAGGTATCAAACGATATTCCCAACCGGTACGTGCTCACTTATCACCCCCGGTCGCCGCGTCCCGGATTCCACGCGATCAGCTTGACCTTGCCCAACCACGCCAACCTGCGAATGAATGCAAGGACGAGCTATTGGGTGAGCACCGATTCAAGCCCAACCCAGTAGATTGAAATAGGAGCGGGATCGCATGATCGCAAGCCCAGCGCCGTGCTGACGTTGGTCTATTTCACCCGCACCTTGGGCTCGACGGAGAGGCCGGGGCGCAGCTGGTGCTGCGGGTCCTCTTTCTGGAGATCGGTGAAATCGATTCTGACCGGGACGCGTTGCACTACCTTCACGTAGTTGCCTGTAGCGTTCTCCGGCGGGAACAGCGACAGCACCGAGCCTGTAGCGCCGCCAATCTGCGTTACGCGGCCGCTGTATTTCTTTCCCGTCGCATCGACGTAAATCTCCACGGATTGCTTCTCATGCATATGCTTGAGCTGCGTCTCCTTGAAGTTTGCCGTCACCCAAATATCCTGCAACGAAACCAGGGTAAGCAAGTTCTGGCCTGCTGAGACGTTCTGGTCGATCTCGACGCTTTTGCGGGTGATGATGCCGTCGGCCGGAGCCACGATTCGTGTGTAGCTCAGGTTGAGCTTGGCCTGATCGAGCTGTGCCTGGGCCTGCTGCACCTGCGCCTCGGCCTGCCGGGCGCGGGCATTCTGGGCCTTTACCTGTTGCGGAGCAGTTTGCGCGTAGTTCAGTTGCGCCTGCGCCTGCGACTCGCGGTCGCGGGCCACACGCACGGCGTCTTCGGCCGCTTGTTGGCTGGCCAGGGCATCGTCAAGCGAAGCCTTGGAAGCGTCGGCAGCAGCCACGGCCGCGTCGAACTGCTGTTTGCTGATCACGTCCTTCTCGACCAGAGGCTTGTAACGTTCCAGGTCGGACTGCGCCTTTATGTTGTTGGCCTGGGCCTGCGCCACTCGCGCGCGAGCAGCCGCCAATTGCTGCTCGGCCTGCGAGACGCTAGCATGGGCGCCGCTCAGGTCGGCGGTGGCCGAGCGAAGGTTGCTGGCCGTGTTCACGGTGATGATAGGCACGTTCACGTTAGCCGCAGCGGCGTTGGCGCGGGCGCTGGCCAGCGCGGCTTCGGCATTTTCAACAGCAACTTGAAAATCGCGCGGGTCCAGGTCGGCAATGGGGTCGCCCTCTTTCACCATCTGGTTCTCATCCACATAGACCTTAAGCACGTGGCCGTTGATGCGCGAGCTCACCTGGATGAGATGGCCGTTCACCTGCGCGTCGTCGGTGTCCTCGCTGTAGGTGGAGCGCCACCAGACGCCCAGCGCGATCAGCACTGCCACGACGCCGGCGATGATCAGGATGCCCCTGCGGCGGGACCGCGGCGCCTCGATCTCGGTCTCTGCGGCCGTTTCATTTTGCTCTGGCAATGTTGTTGGGTCCGCCACGTTACTTCCCTCCTACGTATTTCTTGTAGTCCAGCCCGGCGCCGAGCGCGCGTGCCAGGCTCAGCTTGGCCAAGTTGTACCGGTAAAGACTGGCCACATATTGGCCGTCTGCCTGCGCCACTGACTGTTGCGCCTGGCTTACAGGCAGGTTGTCGCTAACGCCGTTGGCGTAACGCTGCTGTGCTTCTTTCAGGGCCTCATTGGCCAAATCCATGCTCGACTGCGTTACCTCAACCTGCTTTTGCGCCGAGCCGATATCGAGCAATGCATCGCGCACATCGGCCTCAATCTGTGCCTGCTTATCGCTCAGTTGTGCCTCCGCTGTGTCGAGCTGCGCCTGCGCCTGCTCGGTCTGGCCGCGCAAAGCGAACTCCTCGAACACCGGCACGCTTAATGTTGCCGTTGCGTCCACGGTGCCGTGCGAATGGCCCAGCGTGGCGCCGATGTCGCCGTAATCGGCGTCCGCTTCCACGGTGGGCAGCCGTGCCGCCGTCGCGGCTTTGCGCTGCTCGGCCGCGGCCGCGGTCACTTCCACCAACGCCGCCAGGTCCTTGCGGTTCTCCTTTGCCTGCTTGATCAGCGCATCCGCGTCAAGCCCGTCGAAGGGCGCGTAGGGCGCTTTGTCCGTCAAATTGAAACTCTGATCGAGCGGCATTCCGATGGCGCGCTGCAGCGCCAGCCGGTCTTTTTCAAGCGCGTTCTGGGCCGCGATCAACTGCTGCTCGAGCGACTGGTAATCGACGCGCGCCCTCAACTCGTCGAGCAGCGGCGCTGTTCCGGCCTCGTGATTGGCCGCGGCTTGATCCAGCGAAACCTTCGCGGTGGCCACCTGGGCCTCGACGCTCGCGACCTCGGTTTCGTCGGCCAGCACCAACAGATAGGCGTTGCCCACGGTGAGCACAACCAGGTCGCGCGCATCCTGAGCAGACAATTGCGCGGCGGCAAAGTTGTGCCGTGCGGCCAGATAATTGCGCAGCGAAGCGACATTCACCAGCGACCACGTCATCGAGGCGCGCACATCGGTATAACCGAATGGCCCGATGATCTTGGGAAAACCGGGAATGCGCAAGCCCTCGGCGGGCAAGTCCGTCTGCAACTCCGCTTCCCGGGCATTGAAATCCACCGAGGGCAGCAAGGTTTGCAACTGGCTCAGGCGTTGCGCGCGCGCGCCGGCCGCTTGCGTCCCGCTCAAAATGATGCCGAGATTTGCTTGCAAGCCGCGCTCGATGGCGTCGTCGAGCGAAAGATCGATAGGCTGCGCCGATGCCGTTCCTCTGGTAACGCTGCCCTGAAAACTCGTTGCCGGAGGCGGACCCGGCGTGGGCGAGGGCGGAACCGGCGCGGCTTGCGCGGCAAGACTCCAGGGCGCCGAGACTGCACCGTTCAACAATAGGGCCGCGGCACACAAACGGATTCTGCTTTGCATGGAATGCTTTGGCAATTTGATCCTTACTAGGGTCTCTTCACACTAGGTATGAGAAAACCAGGGCCTCTTCACCCTCGACACGAGAAATGGCGCACGCGGCCGCCCCAAAATGGCGTTACCCTAATGGATGCTTCTCCGTCGCGATGCGGTTCCTCCATCTAGTGTACCAATCGGTGTTTCGTTCGGCTTTCCGCCTCAGTCGGAGACGGTCGCCGGGCCAAATCTACGCCGCGCCAACAGGCACCCGGCGGGAGGCTAGGCGAGCCGGGGATATGCCGCGAAACTTCTTTTGCTGGACCCAGGCGTTCTTGGTTTTCCGGATTCCCGGCGGCCAGTGGCCAGCATTCCCGCATCTGCGCGACGAATTCGCAGTTTTCATCGTTCCTTCACATCGCCGTCTTCAATCGCCTGTCAACATGGGGTCACGAGCGCTTTCCCTTGCCCTGCTCCGGGCAGTCGTGCCAGAAGGCAGGTAAACGCTGTAGACTGCCAACACGGCCCCCTGGGGAGACAGAAACGTGGCCCGAATCGAGCGCAAGCCCAAACTTTTCAACGGCCGGGACTACTCCTGGATGCAGTTCAACCGGCGTGTGCTCGAAGAGGCCGAGGACCCCACAAATCCGCTGCTCGAGCGCGTCAAGTTCCTCGCCATTACCGGCTCGAATCTCGACGAATACGTGGAAATCCGCCAAGCCGGCCTGATGCAGCGCATTGAGGATGGCTATCGCGAGCCCGGCTACGACGGTTTGCGCCCCGACGAATCGCTCTCGATCCTGACTGCCGAGATTCACAGTTTTGTGGCTGCGCAGTACCATTGCTGGAACAAGCAACTGCTGCCTGAGTTGCGCAAGCACGGCATCCGCCTGCTCACCTGGAAAGAGTTGAGCGAGGACGCAACCGACTTTGCCCGCGGCTACTTCCAGCGCGAGGTCGATCCCCTGCTGACGCCGATCTCCATCGACCCGGCGCATCCCTTCCCGCGCGTGCTCAACAAGGCGCTTTGCCTGGCGCTGCTGCTGCGCCCCAAGCGGCGCACCTCCGGACCACAGGTCTTAGGTGTGGTCACGGTGCCGCGCGCCTTGCCGCGCTTTGTTCGCCTGCCCTCGCACCACGGCCATTTCGATTACCTGCTGCTCCAGGAGCTGATCGAGCAGCATCTCGCCGGCATGTATCGCGGCTACGAGGTACTGGGCTCCGCGTCGTTCCGCGTCACCCGCAACTCGAACCTCTACTTCGAGGAGGAAGAGGCGCGTTCGCTGCTAGAAACCATTCGCGTGGAGTTGCACAACCGGCGCAAGGGCGACGCCGTGCGCCTGGAGATCGAAAGTAGTGCCGGTCCCGAAATTGTGGAACGGCTGCGCGTCAACTTCGAGCTCGAAGAGAACCAGGTTTTCCGCGGCGAAGGCCCGGTCAATCTCTCGCGCCTGATGTTTCTTTATGGCGACGTGCAGCGGCCCGACCTCAAGTTCCAGTCCTTCACCCCCAAGCCGCTTCTGCTAAGCCGCAAATCCACCGGCATCTTCGACGAGCTTCGCCACCGCGACATTCTGCTCCACCACCCTTACGACTCCTACGATCCGGTGGTCGAGTTCGTGCAGCAGGGGGCGCAGGACCCCGCCGTCGTGACCATGAAGCAGACGCTCTACCGCACCAGCCACGATTCGCCCATGTTCCAGGCGCTGACCGAAGCCGGCGCGAGCAAAGAGGCCACGGTGGTTGTGGAGCTGATGGCGCGCTTCGACGAGGCATCGAATATTCGCTGGGCGCGCAGCATGGAGGACGCGGGCGTGCAGGTCTTTCACGGCGTCGTGGGCCTCAAGACCCACTGCAAGCTCGCCATGCTCGTGCGCCACGACGAAGACGGCGTCACGCGCCGCTACTGCCACCTCGGCACCGGCAACTACAACCCCGATACCGCGCGCTTCTACACCGACCTCAGCCTGCTCACCAGCGACCCGCAGCTGGCCGAGCGCGTGCACATGGTGTTCAACTACCTCACCGCTCATGCCGAGCTCGATGATTACAACCCGCTCTTCGTGGCGCCGCTTACCATGGCGGAAAGCTTTCTGCGCCTCATCCGCCGCGAGCAGGAACACGCGCAGGCCGGACGTCCGGCACACATTGTTGCCAAGATGAACGCCGTGCTCGAGCCCTCGATTATCCAGGCGCTTTACCAGGCCTCGCAGACCGGCGTCGAAATCGACCTCATCGTGCGCGGCCTTTCCATTCTGCGGCCAGGCGTGAAAGGCCTCTCGGAGCGCATCCGCGTGCGCTCCATCGTCGGCCGCTTCCTGGAGCACTCGCGCATCTTCCACTTCGCCAACGGCGGCAACGACGAAATCTATCTCGGCTCGGCGGACTGGATGCCGCGCAATCTCTTCGAGCGCTGCGAAGTTGTCTTTCCTGTACGCGACCCGGCGGTGATCGCGCGCATCCACAACGAAATTCTTCCCGCCTACATGTCCGACACGATAAAAGCGCGCATCCAGCAGCCGGATGGCGACTATCTCCGCGCCGGCAAGCTCATCAAAGACGCGCCGCCGTTTTCCGCGCAGGACTTTCTTATCCGCGTGGCCGAAGGAAAGACGGATCTGGATGCGCTTCCCGCGCCAGCCGCGGGGCAGCCGGCCCAATCCGCACGAAAGATTGAAACGGCTGCGGATTAGCAATCCTTCAAAGCAGGCACATCGAATCGTGCCGGGGCTGCGCAGTCGGCGAGCTTTACAATTTGAAGCAACTCCCCTGCAAGGAGGGAAAATCCCATGCAGAAACGCTGGGTGAAAATAGCGATCGTCGTTGTCGCTCTGTTCGTCATCGTTCTCGTTTTGGTTCCATTCTTCGTCGACGCCGACACCTTCCGCCCGACGATTCAAAATGAGCTATCCAGTGCGCTTGGGCGTAAAGTCGCGCTAGGCCACATCGGCCTTTCGCTGCTCACGGGCAGCCTCGTCGCCCAAAACATTTCCATCACGGACGATCCCGCCTTTTCCACTGCTCCGTTTCTCGAGGCCAAGGAGCTTCGCATCGGCGTCGAACTCGTGCCGCTGATCTTCCACCGTTCGCTCCAGATCACAAACTTCACCGTCGACTCTCCGTCGATCCAACTCATCCACGCGGCGAATGGCACGTGGAATTTTTCATCGCTGGGCACGAGCGCATCGCAAGCAACATCCCAACAAACAGGCGCTCCGCCTTCGCTCACCGTGAACGAGCTCAAGATCAGGAACGGCAGCGCGTCGCTTTCTTCGCTGCCCGCAGCCGGCAAGCCATTCGCGTGTACCGGCGTCAACCTCACCGTCAAGAACCTTTCGTTCACTCAGTCGTTCCCCATTGAGCTATCGCTCAAGGTTGCGGGCGGCGGTTCGCTCAGCTTCAAAGGCAACGCCGGCCCGATCGCGCAAAACGACACGTCGCTCACGCCTTTTCAGGCGACGCTCGACATCAAGCATTTCGATCCCGTGGCCGCCGGCGCGCTGCAGCCCAGCGAAGGCATTTCCATGGTTGCCGACTTCAGCGCCCAGGTCACATCGAACGGCGGCAATATGACCACGACCGGAAAGGCCGCGGCCACGCAGCTCAAACTGCTGCGCAACGGATCGCCCACCCCCAAGCCCGTCGACATTGACTTCAACCTCTCCGACAATCTTTCCTCACGTACCGGCCGCGTCAACGATCTCGCCATCGTTACTGGCGGAGTTGGGGCCCACATCGCAGGCACTTTCCGGCACGACGGCGTTGAGCCGGTCCTGAATCTGCATCTCTCCGCGCCCAATCTCCCCGTCGATCAGGTAGAGCAACTGCTGCCCTCCGTTGGTGTGACGCTGCCCAGCGGCTCGCGCCTCGCGGGAGGCACAATCACGGCCAATCTCGCCCTCACCGGCCCAGCCGATGCCATCACCATCGCCGGTCCCATCGAGCTCGACAACAGCCGGCTCCAGGGTTTCGATCTGGGCGGCAAGATTCAAGGCATCAATCCCATCAGTGGAACCGCAGGCGGCACAGAAATTCAGAAGTTGAGCGCGGTGGTGAATTATTCCCCGCAAGGCACGCGATTCACCGATATCGACGCCGAGGTTCCCAAAATCGGGTCCGCGACCGGCGAAGGCACGGTCTCCCCGTCGGACGAACTCAATTTCGAGCTCAATGCCAAAATCGTCGCATTGTCCGCGGTGGGCGGGGTCGTAAACAATGCCGTCGGCGGACTGTTCGGCGCGGGCTCCAATTCCGGTTCCAAATCCAACACAGGCGGCATTCCGCTTACCATCACCGGAACCGCATCGAATCCTTCGATCCACGCCGAGGTCGGCAAGATGATCAAAAATGCGGCCGGCTCAATCCTGGGCAATCCCTCGAATCAAAATCCGGTGAAGACGCTCAAAGGGCTCTTCGGCAGGTAGCGCCAGCTTACAGCTGCAGCACAACCTGGTCGCCTTCCTTGAGGCCCGAAGTGATTTCCGTGACCGATCCATTGGAGAGGCCGACCGTCACGGAAACTTTGCGATAGCCCTCTTTCTGGTGTTTATCCGGAACCTGCACTGAAGCCTTCCTCTGATTGTCGTAGAGAATGGCGTTTTCAGGAACGGTGAGGACGTTCTTGTGCTCGTCGAGAAGAATTTCGGCGTTGGCGGTCATATTGGCCTTCAGTTCGCCGCCGGGATTGTTGATGGAGACGCGCACCTCGAAGGTGGTCACGTTATCTTTCTCCACGCCCATCGGAGCGATTTTGGTCACCTTGCCGTTGAAGGTGCGGTCGCGAAAGCTCTCAACTTTGATGCGCGCGGGCTGGCCCAGGTAAACGTGGGCAATGTCGGCCTCGTCCACCTTGCCCTGCACGTAAACCTCCGACGTGTCGCCCTCGGTCATGATGAGTGTCGCCGTTGAGCCCAGAACCAAAATGGAGCTGACGGCGTCGCCGATTTCGACATCGCGGGAAAGGATTTCGCCGTCCATGGGCGCGAGGATGGTGGTGTAGCCGAGCTGCTCTTCGAGCTGCTTGAGGCTGGCCTGGCTTTGCATGACCTGCGCGCGAGCCTGCTTGAGCTTGGCGGTGTCCACGCCGATCTGGGCCTGCGAGGAGTCGCGCTTGGTGAGCGCGGCCAGGTAGTCGCGGTTGGCGTCGTCGAGAATCTGACGGCTGACGATGCCCTGCTTGTACATGGCCTGATTGCGGTCGAGGGTGGCCTTGTACATGGGCAGATCGGGCGCCGCGGCATTCACCTTGTCCTGCTCGATGTTGGCTTCGTAGGTGGTCACATTGGCCTCGGCGCTGGCCAACTGCGCGCGTTGCGCATCCACCTGCGCCTGGATCTCCTGCTGATCGAGCTGCGCCAGCTGCTGACCCTTGTGCACGCGGTCGTTGATGTCGACGTAGAGCTTTTCCACGATGCCGGAGGCCTTGGACTTGACTTCGACCTTGGTGATGGGCTGGATCTGGCCAGTGGCGACGACCGAGCGCGCGACATCGCCGCGCGTGACTTTGGCGATCTTGTTGGGATCGATGGGGTCGCCTTTGGCAATGCGCACCAGTGCGACCACGGCCACGATCATCAGAAGGGCGGACACCGATCCGAGGATGATCCAAAGTCTCTTGCTCTTGCGCGACGCGGCCATTCAGGCCTCCTTAGATCTCGAAAGAAGCTGTATTTCAAAAAGAGAGTATTTCATTCTGCGAACTGACACTGTTCATACGGGTCCGGCGGCTCTTCCAGCGGACGCTGATGAAAGATGAAGCTATCGACAATTCAGACGGCGCTCTGACGCCGTTGTAACCCAACACCGCACAATACGCGAACGGCGCGGGTTTGGTTCCCAGGGTTTCAACCGAAAGGTTCCCGCAAAACGGGTGTTGCCGGGAACCGCCCCGCCATCCACCGCGTACTATCCTGCGTAGGACCACGTTCGCCGACGCCTTTCGTCCAACGCTTATGACCAGCTTTTCCGACACCCTCGGCCAGGTCTTCCGCGCCATCATGGCGAACAAGCTGCGCAGCTTTCTCACCATGTTCGGCATCGCGTGGGGCGTGGGTTCGCTTCTCGTGCTTGTTGGGCTCGGCGAGGGTTTCCGCAGCGGCCAGCACAGGCAATTGGCCACCTTCGGCAACGACCTGGTCATGATGTGGAACGGCACCATTCCCGCGCTGCCCAACCAGCACACCGGCATGCGGCCCTATCAGCTCACGGTGGGCGATGAGGCCGCTATGCGTCAGTTGACCGAGTTGCGCGCCGTCACGGGCTATCTCTACCGCAGCGATCTCTACCTGGTGAGCGCGTATTCGAACACTTCGGGGCAGGTGCTGGGCGTCGAGCCCAACTATTCCGAGGTGCGGTTTTTGCCGGTTGCGGAGGGGCGGTTCCTGGATACGGGGGACTTGGCCGAGCGCCGGCGCGTGGTCGTGCTGGGCTCTAAGAGCGCCTCGCTGCTGTTTCTTGGCCATCCGATACTGGGCGAAACCATCACCATCGACGACATCGCTTTTACCGTGGTTGGCCGCGCCGAGCCGATAAACCACGGCAACAACGAAGGCGACAACCAGAGGATATATATTCCGCGGACCACGATGATGGAACTGTTCGCCATGAAGGGCGACAATGTGGCACGCGACGCGCTGAGTTCCATTCAATATCAACCCTCGATTAGAGGCGACGTGACGGCTGCAGTGGCAGCGGTGCACCGCGTGATTGCCGAGCGCCACAACTTCGATCCCTCGCTCACCGATGCCTTTGAGGAGTGGAACACCATCCGCACCGAGCAGCTCATCGCCGCAATCTTCAACGCCATGGACATTTTTCTCGGCAGCGTAGGCCTCGTCACGTTGGGCCTCGGGGCTGTAGGCATCATCAACATCATGCTCGTCTCCGTAACCGAACGAACCCGTGAGATTGGCGTGATGAAAGCAGTCGGGGCCACCAAACGAACTATCCTGGCGCAGTTTTTCTGGGAAGGGCTGCTGCTCACCGGCATCAGTGGCCTCATCGGCGTGGCGCTGTCCGGGGCGTTTATGGCCCTGCTGCAGGAAACGCTCACCGGCAAGATGCCCGGCTGGGATCCACCGCGCCTCGTGCCGTGGTCCGCCGCGCTGGCAGTTGGGTCGCTCGCCATCTGCGGCATCGTGGCCGGGCTCTATCCGGCCACCAGGGCCGCGGCTCTCGATCCCATCGAAGCGCTGCGCCGTGAATAGCCGAAAGCTAGGACCTAGAAGCTAGGAGCTGAATCTCATGCTGAAAGACATACTCGCGCAGGCCTGGGAGGCGATGCTCTACAACTGGCGCCGCACCGCCATCACCATGATCGGCATGGCTTGGGGCATCGCCACGGTCGTCGTGCTGCTCGGCTACGGCGCGGGATTCAGCAAGGCCATCGAGGCCATCTTCGCGCAATGGGGCACCGAGACCATCGGCTTCTTCCCCGGCCGCACCAGTCAGCAGGCCGGCGGCGACAAGGCTGGGGTCAAGGTGCAGCTCACCCTCGACGATGTGGACCGCGTCGCCAACAGCGTGCCCGGTATCTTCCATATCTCGCCTAACGAGTCGGTCAATGCCACCGTGCAGAACGATCTCCACACCTACACCTGGGAGGTCGACGGCGTGCGTCCCGTTTTCCAGGACATCTTCAAGCTCGACACCGACTCCGGCCGCTTTTTCTCGGGCGAAGAAGAGGAGCAACGCGCGCACGTCTGCGTCATCGGCTCCGAGGCCAAGACCAAGCTCTTTTCCGGCGAGTGGGCGGTGGGCGAAAGCATTCGTCTCAACGGCGTCATTTTCACCATCGTCGGCGTGCTCAGCCCCAAGATGCAGGAGGGCAGCGACGACAATCGAAATCGCATCATCTATATCCCGTTCAGCACCATGAGCGACCTCAAGGACACGCATTACCTCGATGGCATCTGGTTCAACTATCGCGGCGACCACGAGCAGATCGAGAAGGCCCTGCGCGCGACCATGGCTGCGGCGCACCACTTCAGGCCGACAGACCACAACGCCATGTATGTGGCCAACCTCATGACGCAGCTTTCCCAGTTCCGCATCTTGTCCATCGCGCTTCAGGTGCTGCTCTCCATGGTGGGCGCGCTCACTCTGGGCATTGCCGGCATCGGCCTCATGAACATCATGCTCGTAGCCGTGCAGCAGCGCACGCGCGAAATCGGCATCGAAAAAGCGCTGGGCGCACGGCGCCATCAAATCCTCGTGCAATTCCTGGCGGAGGCGCTCACCATCACCGGCGCCGGGGGAGCGTGCGGCATAGCGCTCGCCCTCTTCATCTCGTTCGCGGTCGGCCGCATCCCGTTTTACAGTGTGATGGCCCAGCACGCATCCGATGCCGACATCCGCCTCATCGTCACGCCCGGCTCCATCGCCATCGCCACCATAATTCTCGTCGTTACCGGGCTCGTGAGCGGCATGATTCCCGCCATCCGCGCCGCCAATCTCGACCCCATAGAAGCCCTGCGCTATGAGTAGAGGCTGCAGGCATTGTAAATCGCGGTTCGAAAAGCGGGGACCGGAAGAAAGTAAGGGGTGAAAGGCAGAGGGCTCTGGGCTATAGCAAAACCAGAGGTGCCGTCCCCGAATCCAGCGTGCGCGAGTCGCCACACGGCCCCAATGTCCCGCATCATATTGATTATGAATTATTTACAACCCAAGTCCCTGGGCAGTGAATTTCCTACCAGGTCGGCATATTAGGAACCAGTCAGGTGCACGGGCACCTGAGACCGAAAAAGTGCGCCTGAACTCGCCAGCGCATATTCAGAGACTGGAGGAGAAAATGAACAAATAACAATGGGTAATACCCCATTGGGGTATGATTCTCAATCTTAACTCTTTTATTTTCAATAAAGCACTCTCAATAAATTGTTGTCCAATTTCGTCCGATTTTGTAGTCCCACGCCACCTGAAATACCCGAAAAACTTCCTTTTGGGGGGGGTCTGCGGCGAAGGGACCCCCGACGGGAGGCACTGTCCAACGAAGTCTTACAGCGCAAGGAACGTGGATGACAGTGTAAGACACGGGCATTGAATCGTCAGTAGCCGTCTTACGCCGCGTCATACTGTCTTACAACGACGGCGGACGCAATAGCACTGGCCGGGCGCACCAAGCCTCACGCCGGCATGGGCTGCCAGAGTTCCACGCGATTGCCTTCGGGGTCCCAAATCCAGGCGAAACGGCCGTAGGGTAGGTCATCGCGCATGGGATCGATATGGACTTGGGCCGCGGCAAGCTGGGTAAGCAGGGCGTCGAGGTCGTCGACGCGGAAGTTGACCATAGCCTGCTGTGCGCCCTCCCCGAAATAGGACGTATCGAGCGGGAAGTGCGCGAAAACGGTCATGCCCATGGAGCCGGGACCGTCGAAGGCCAGCGATCCGCCCTCCCCGACGGGGATGCCAAGATGCTCCGCGTACCAGCGGGCCAGCGCCCGCGGGTCGCGCGCCTTGAGGAAAATGCCGCCGACGCCGACTGCCTTGGCCATAAAAACAGCTCCTAGATGCTAGTTTTTTGCTTCGAGACTTATTCTAGCTTTTTCGTGCTGAAGGCTAGGGATCTTCGGCTGTCGCGAGAGAACACCGGGCTGCCGTTAACCCTCCTCGTGGAGCAAATCCTCGAGTTTGGGCTTGTGTTTAGCCTTGCGGCCGGTGCGCGGCACGTCGGGCAGCACGCGCGAGGGCTTGGGCTGGCCCACGCGCTCGCGGGCGTTGGCCTTCACGGCTTTTGCGGCTGAAAAACGGGCTGGCTTGCGTTTCGCCATGGCAAGAACGAGTATGGAATAGATTGAACGCGGGCGGAAGTGCCCGCATCGAGTCCCCCGCCGGTGAATGCCGGACAGGCGAGCGGAAGGACCAAACAGAAATGGAAGAACGGGATTTCTTCAGCGAGACGACCGAGCAGCGCACGCACAATCTCACTTGCCCCAAGTGCGGTCAGGTGGCCGAGTACAAAGTGACATGGGTCGTGCGCCGAAAACGCCCACAACCGCCGCGCGGGGCCGACGAGCGCGACCGGGCCCGTTTCGCCAAGGCGCAGTCTTATATGGTGCGGCGCGATGACAAGCTGCAGTGCCTTAATATCCGCTGCCGCAAGCCCTTCGAAATTACAACACTGCAGTCGCTCGCGTTCCTCATGGAATAACCCGGGCCCTGCAGGCGGTCGAGTTCTCACTTCCCCTTGTTGCGCACACCTCGGGAGGCGGGTGTGCCCGAGCCTGACTCTGTTGAGGTGAGTTCATGCGCGTTTTCTCGCGTCATGCCATGCGTGCGGCGGTCCTCCCGATTCTAGCGGCCGCCCCGATCGCCGGCGGGCGATGTGCGCGGAACCGTCAGTCCGGCACCAGCGGCTCACGCCGCAGTGACGATTGTGTACGTGGCCCCAGCCAAGGACGACTACGCGCAGGTGGATTGCGGATTCATCGGTCAGAATGTGTACCTGTTCGCGGCTTCGGAGGGCTTGAACGCGTGGTTCTACACCGTGCACGCGCAGGATGTGGCCGCAAAACTTGGCCTGGGCGCCGACCACGTGGTGCTTTACGCGCAATCGGTCGGCTACCCGCCGCAATAGGGTGTCGAGCGATTCGGTTCAGCAATAGTGGAGAGGAAAACGCCGGTTCGCTGCGCTACGGCATTTCCTTCTTCTAACCGGTTCTTCCAAGGGCCGTGCCGGGGCGCGATTTCTTGAGAAACGCGCAATTCGATCACCGAGCTCTCACAAAAAGCCTGATGGAAAAATACTCTACTGCGCGCCTTCCGCCACGCGGCGGTAGATCACCAATGTGGAGAAATCGCGGAGGCGCTGGAACCTGGGATTCGCATCGACCCAGTCCAGATCGGGCGCCCAGACTTCGCCCTCTGACTTGCGATAGACGATGAGGATTCCTCCCGGAGGAATGTTCTCGATGTCGTCATACAAAGCGGCGCCATCGGACGGAAGCTCATGGATCGGATCGTTGGAAAAAAAGCCGAACGCGGGATAGTTGAAGTTCGTGTAAAGGGGGGTCGCGGAGGGGAAAGCGGACTGAAGGAACTCGGATGCGAGCTGCTCCTGAGGAACACCGGGCTCAATGAAGGGTTGGTCGAAGCGCTCGCGAATAGGGAGAAATGTGAATCCAAGGAGCGCGGCCAGGAGCAGCGCCCCGGCGAGCCGGAGAGGTCTCGAGGGCAGGGCGCGTAAAAGCGCAAGGCCTGAGCCCGCGAGCAGCAGAAATGGAGCGGCAATCGGTAGGATGTAGCGCGGCTCCTTATGAGGCATGGCGCTAAAAAACGAAAAGCCCGCGACCAGCCACAGCCAAAGGAAAGCCTCGAGAACGAGCGGAAAAGGGACGGACAGAAGCGTTGCGGACATTCGGAGCCGCGACGGCACGGCGCGAACGAGGCGCCAGAGCCGCGATGAGGCGTTCAGCACTAACCCAAATACTGCCACGGGCGTGAAGATCACTGCGCAGTTGCGAAGATAAAAGAAGAAGGGTTCACCCTCGTCTTCGACGCCAGTCCAGCCGGCGCGCAGGGTGAAGAGAAAGCTTCCAAAGTGCAACCTGGACCATAACAGGTACGGCGCCAATCCAACCAGGAGCCCCGTGACGCAAGCCATCGTCGCCTTCCACCGCTGTTTCGCGGCGAGGGGCAGCAGCAGGAGAATGCAAACGCTTGGAAGTGAGCCAAAACGCATAAGGACCGTCGCCGCCAAGGCGAGGCCGGCGCAGGCAAAGCGAGCGGCGCTCTCGCGATCGAGCGCCCGCAGCAAAAGCCACAATGCGAGCGTGGTCAGGGTGAGAGCCGGCGAATCCGTCAGCAGACTGTTGCCCGTGTTGTCGCTGGCAAAGCCCTCGGGGAAGATGCCGATGAAAAAAGGCCCGAAGGCCAGCAAAAGAGCCGCGACCGCAGCCGGCAAGCGACCTACCGCCCGGCGTCCGGCGAAATAGAGAAAGACCGGGCCGAGAGCGTTGAGAAACGCCGTGACGATGCAAGCTGCGTAGATGCTGTGCCAGACCAGAAACACGCCGGCGAAGATCAAGGAGATAAGCGGCGGACGAAAGTCCAGCTCGGTGTAGTTGGTTTTGCCGCAGCAGATGACCTGAGCATTCTGAAGATAGGCCATCTCATCCCAAAAGTGAAACCTCGACATCCCCCAGATGCGGACAAGGAAGGCCGCGGCGCAGAGCAGAAAAAGCGGAAAGATTTCCAGGTGCCTCTTCCGGGTTGGGAAGAAGCGCGAGAGACGGGATCGGACGGAGTCGAGCACTAATCGGAAGGGACCTTTACGCGGCGTTGGATACCTTCTGTCATGTTAGCGGGAACGGGAGCGCCGCACGCCGAAGGCGCGAAGAATCCGCCTGCGCCGCCAGTGCATTAGCCCCGCTCCTACCGTCGAAATCCATCGCGAAAAGCGGCAAGCCCCCTCATCCTGAGACAATTCTTGAAGCATCTCTCTTCTGCACGAGAACGTCTATGCCCGCATTGCTTCACATCGACTCCAGCCCCCGCGCCGCATCGGTTTCGACTTTTCTTGCCATCACCTTCGTTGAGAAATGGAAACAACAAAACCCATCCGGCACGATCTTCCACCACAACACCTCGCTCGAGCGCTTTCCCTACCTCGATGACTCCGCCATCGACGCGTTATTCACGCCGTCCGCGGAGAGAACCGCAGCGCAGAAGAAGGTCCTCGCCTACTCCGATCTGCTGGTGGACGAGTTGCTTGCCGCGGACGTCGTGGTTCTCGGCGCGCCAATGTGGAACCTCTCCATTCCAGCCTCGCTCAAGGCGTGGATCGACCTGATCGTGCGCGAGGGGCGCACCTTTGCCTTCACCGCCGAGGGCGTGGCCCCGCTCGTGCCTCCGGGCAAACGCGTCTATGTCTTCTCCGCCCGCGGCGGCGCCTATCCCGTGGGGACGCCGTTCCAGGACTTCGATCACCAGGAGCCGTACCTGCGCAGGATTTTGGGCGTCATTGGGTTAACGAAGGTCGATTTCATCTGCGCCGAACACCAAAGCGGCGATCCCGGTGCCGCAGCTCAGGGACTGACCCGCGCCCAAAACACCCTGGCTGCGCTTGCTATATGACCGTCGCAGCGCGGCGCCCATGTACACTCGACTGCATGAGTTCCCTCAGAATCGCAGCCGTGATTCCTGCGCGACTCCAATCCACGCGGATGTCGCACAAGGTGCTGCGACCTATCGCCGGCCGGCCCATGGTGGAGTGGGTGTGGCGCGCTGCGAGTTCAAGCGGCCTCATGGATTCTGTGGCCGTTGCGACCGATGCCGAAGAAGTCGCCGACGCTTGCCGTGTGCGCTCCATTCCCGTTGTGATGACCTCGCCCGATTGCTCCAGTGGCAGCGACCGGGTTAGGGAGGCGGCGCGCCAGATCGACGCCGATATTTATGTCAACATTCAAGGCGACGAGCCTACACTCGGCCCCGACTTCTTCCCGCCGCTGCTCGATCTTTTTGCGCGGCCAGAAATTGAAGTGACCACGCTCTCGGTGCGCTGCCCGCCGGAGGAGTTCAGCAATCCCAACGCTGTCAAAGTCGTCACCGCCCTCGACGGCCAAGCTCTCTACTTCTCGCGCGCCACCATTCCTTTCGACCGCGACGCCACCGGATTCACAGGCTATCGCAAGCATCTCGGCATCTACGCCTACCGCAAGGCCGCACTCGAGCGCTTTGCCTCCCTGCCGCCCTCGCCGCTGGAAAACCTGGAGCGGCTGGAGCAGTTGCGTTTGCTCGAAAACGGCATTGCCATCTACGTTGCCGCAGCCCCGCGCGACACCATCGGCGTGGACACGGAAGATGATTTGGCACGCGCCGAAATCTTCCTGTCAAGAAGGTAGCAAAGACCTTCCCGCGTGTCGTATAGTTGTGCCGCGCCAGGTTGGCGATAGGAGAACGGCATGAAATTCATTCGCGGAATACTATGGTTGTCGGTTTTGGCGGCCGCGGCAGCTTGTGTCGCAAAGGCTCAGGATTCGGACATCGAAGGCAGCAAGGATCATCCGCTAATCACGCGCTACCCAGGGTCGGTCATTACCGAGTACCGCTACATTGAGTTCGATGAGGCTACGCTGCCTCTGGGCAAAACCGATGACGACGGCGTCCCCGCCAAAAGCCAGCATCTGGAAGGCAAAATCACGCGCATCGTATACGAGTCGCCGGCGCATCGCTCATTGCTGGAGGTCTATCGCAACTACGAGAGCGCGCTGGTGAAAGCGGGGTTCCAGACGCTCTTTACCTGTGTCAACAACGAGGGCTGCAACAGCCATGGGCCGGTAATCTACGCTGCAGCCGACGCAGAGGACTGGTCATGGAGCTCGGGTCACCGCTTTATCGCGGCAAAGGCTCCCAAGTCGACCGGCGACGTCTATGTGGCTTTGCACGTGGGCCAATGGAGCGATCCCGACAAAGGGCCGCAGGTTGTGCTGTATGTGATCGAAGTCAAGCCCATGGAGGGCGGCCTGGTTAGCGTCGATGCCGCGGCGCTGGCTTCCGACATCACGGCCTCCGGCCACTCTTCGGTCTACGGCATCTACTTCGATACCGGCAAGGCCGATGTGAAACCGGAGTCCGATGCGGCGCTGAACGAGATCGCCACGCTGCTGCGGCAGCAGCCCGGGTTGAAACTGTTGGTGGTCGGCCACACCGACAATGTGGGCCAGCTGGCGGCTAACCTGGACCTTTCCAAGCGCCGCGCCGACGCGGTGGTGAATGCGCTGACCACACGCTACGGTGTGGCTGCCAATCGACTCATCGCGCAGGGCGCAGGACCGCTGGCACCGGTGGCGACCAACCACACGGAGGAAGGCCGCGCCAAAAACCGCCGTGTGGAGCTGGTCGAGCAATAGAAAGACATTCCAGCGGAAGGATCGCTCGCCGCAACTTTCCGGCCGCACCACACGATTGGCGTCGGCACGGAAGAGGATCTTGAGCCGGCGGAAGCGATACTCGAGCGAACTTACCGGCTATGAACCGAATAGGCGCGCGAAACCGTCGTATGGAGTGAGAGGAATAACGTCGAACGCGATGAGCCCCGCGTGAACCAAAGGCAGCTCGGAGATGCTCCGCTGTGCTTCCTCCACCGTGTCGCACTCCATGACGAGCACTGCCTCATGCTTGTCCGCGCTGAGATACATCTCGCGGATGACGTCCGACATGTGAAGTCCCCAGGCTTTTTCGGCCTCGGATTTCAGCAGATCGAGAGTGAATTGATCGTCGCGAACGCCGGCGACTTCTCTTTCAAGAGCGAGAATCTTCATAATGAGGCCGAGGATAGCAGCTTCTCCCCGGCCTCACCGAGTTGATCAGTTCGCGTCCTTGCCCACTACCAGGATCTGGAAGGAATGCGGGATCATGGGCGGACGCAGGCCGCGCATAGGCGCGGGCGGTGCGCCTGCGGGAGGCGGCGCTGCTCCCGCCGGTGGTGCCGATGATGCCGCGCCTGTAGATGTAGCTGCCGCTGCCGGCGTAGGTCCGTACTCGGCCGTGATCAGAAACAGATTGCCCGTCTTCGTATCGAGCGTGATGGTCTTGGCGCGCAGCGGTGTGAAGACCGTCTGCTCCACGGCAAAGTCGGTGGGCGAGTTCTCCTTGATGATTGTGAGCGTGCCATCCCCCTGCGAGCTGAAGACTTCCATTGTGCCGGGATTGAACGTGGCGCCATCGCAGCCTACGCCGATGGGCAGGTCGGTGATGATGTGCCCGTCGGCCGCCGACAAGACGATTATGTTGTTCTTTTCGCGGCAGGCGGCAAACAGGATGCCGTTCTTCGCGTCGAGCGCCAGTCCTGCGCAGCCGCCGCCCTTGCTCGAGAGATCGTATTTGCCCACCATCTTCATGGCGTCCGCATCGATCACCGCGATCGCTGCCTTGTCCTCGATGTCTACGTAGATCTTGCCGTGGCCGTCAGCCTGGGCCTGCTCCGGCGCGCCGCCAATGTCGATGGTGCCGAGGATCGAACCGTCTTTGTCGTCGAGCACCGTGATGTTGGGCTGTGAATGGCTGAGGATGTAGAAGTGGTTATTGTAGGGGTCGTTCAGGTAGCCGTCGGGATTGCCCTGCACGTCGATTTTCTTTAGGATCGCAAAAGTCTTCGCATCGAACATCGTCACCGGCTTCGAAGTTGCGAACCCGTGGCCTGTGGCTGTGTCCACGGCCGCGCCGTGCGCGCTCGTGCCCGGGATGTCGCCCACCTGAGCCAGCGTATCTAGATTGAAGACTCCGATGTGGCCGGCGAGACCGGAGCGCGCGACATAGAGGTTGCGGCCATCGGGATCGGCTGTTACGTAGTCGAATCCGCCGTCACCGCCGACGAGCTGGATCTTCTGGATCTTGTAAGGGTCGTTGGCCTGCGCGTGAGCCAGCCCGGCAAGCAAGAACAACAGAAAGAGTGTTGCAACAGCAAGCGATTTGAGCGACATAAGCGTGTCTCCTTGGACGGCGCCTGCCTGCGCTTCACCGTTAAAGCGGGCCCAGGCCATCGATTTTTCCACTGATCGACTATACATGGTCGAACCGCTTGATCTTGTGAATCGACTGCCCCGGCGAGTGAAGGACCTCTTGCCTGCGCGCACGCCACTAAATCCGAATTGTGCGCAAGAATCGGAGTGCGGCAGCGGCGCCCATCGGCGACTATGATTCTCATGAGCAGTCCGCAGATCGCAATATACAACGCCATGACACCAGCAACGATTCCGCCCGCGTCGCCGCTACCGAGCCTCGATCTCGAAGCGGCGTGGAAACAACTTGTCGCTCGCGACCCGCAGGCGCGCTTCTTCTACGGTGTCGAAACTACCGGCGTCTTTTGCCGGCCTTCTTGCTCGAGCCGCCGTCCGCTTCGCGCCAATGTGCGCTTCTTCCACACCGCAGCCGACGCAAAGGCCGCCGGCTTTCGCGCCTGCAAGCGCTGCCGGCCGACCGCCACTGCGTGGGGCTCTCCTTTGGACAAGATTCGTTCCCATATTGAAAGAAATCTCGACCGGCACGTGAGTCTCGAAGAACTGGGCCGCGCGGCGAGCCTTAGCCCCTTCACCGTGCAGCGTCTTTTTAAGCACGCCATGGGCGTGAGCCCCCTCCAATACCAGCGAGCGTTGCGCGCATCGCGAATGCGTGGCGCGCTCAAACAGGGAGACACCGTGACCGATGCCATCTACAATTCCGGTTTCAGCTCATCCAGCCGCGCCTACGAGGCAAACCAGCTCGGCATGACGCCGCAACGCTTCGCCCAAGGTGGGAAAGGCGAGAGGATAGGTTTTACCGCTGTAAAGACACCGTTTGGCTGGATGGTGGCGGGCGCGACAGAGCGCGGATTGTGCTGGCTCGCGCTCGCAAGCACAAAGGGTGAGGCTGAGGCCACATTACGCAAGGAGTTTCCAGAGGCGACGCTGGAGCAGGACCCATCGATCGAGGAGATTGTGAAGGCCGCGCTTGAGAACGTGCGAAAGCCCGGAGACGGCAGGCCGGCACGCACGCCACTAGATCTGCGCGGCACGGTTTTCCAGCTCCGCGTATGGCAGGCGCTGCGGCAGATTCCCCGCGGTCAAACCCTCACCTATGGCCAGTTGGCGCGCGAAATCGGCCAACCCAAGGCGATACGCGCGGTGGCGCGCGCATGCGCTACCAACCGCGTAGCCATTCTCGTGCCGTGCCATCGCGTCATCGGCGCCGATGGTTCGGAAACCGGCTATCGCTGGGGCATCGAGCGCAAAAAGAAGCTGCTGACGGCGGAGAGGATTTAGCTCTCAGCCGTCAGCTTAATTCCCACCGCAAGCAGCGTTTGAAATTGCGGAGCGTCGGCGTCCTTATCCACTGCCGCCGCCTCGACATTGGTGAAGCCGGCGCTCTCGAGCATCGCCTCCAGTTCGGCCTCGCTGAAGCCGAGCCACTCGTCGGCGTACATCTCTCGCGCCTCTTCGAAGCGGTGCTTGACGAGGTCGAGCACCACGGCGCGGCCGCCGGGCGCGAGAATGCGCGCCGCTTCGGCCAGCGCGCGCTCCGGGTGCAGCGCGTGGTGCAGCGACTGCGAGAAGAAGACGAGATCCACTTCGCCGTTGCCGATTGGCACTTCTTCCATGTCGCCCTGCCGGTACTCCACATTCTTTACGCCGTGGCGCGCGGCTTGTTCGCGGCCCACGTCGATCATGCGCGCCGACGAATCGACGGCGATCACTCTCTTCGCACGCGCGGCAAGCAGCAGTGCAAACGCGCCCTCGCCGGCGCCGAGATCGGCAATGGTGAGCGGCGGCATCAGGCGCAACAGTGCTTCGGCCAGACTCTTCCACGATTTGCCGGGCACGTAGTCTTTGCCGAGGCGCCCGGCCACGCTATCGAAAAAGGCGCGCATTTTGTCCTGCCGCTTTTTGAGCACGCGCCGCATGGCGGTCTGGTCGGAACTGGCCTCCGCAATCTCCTTCTCGGCGTCAGCAAGAACCTCGTCCAAAAGTCTGCCCCACGCAGTGGTGGGGTGGTAGAGATTGCTCTTGCCCGTGCGCCGGTCTTCCACTAGTCCCGCCTGCTTGAGCTGCGAAAGATGCGTGGAGATGGTGCTCTGGCCCATGCCGAGGATCTCCTGCAGCTCGGCGACGGAAAGCTCTTCTCCCTTTAAAAGCAATAAGATACGCAGCCGGTTGGGATCGGCGACAACCTTGAGCGTCTTGACGATTGACGGCATGACGAATCTCTGATACATATCAATATATCACGATATGACGATTTAATAAGGAATCGGTGGGCCGAGTTAGCAAAGTTAGCATCAAGCAATCGATATTGAAAAACACGAGGAGAATCCATGGCTACTGCAACCGTTGAGAAACTGGAAGCCGAGTATAAAGTGGCCGATCTGGGCCTGGCCGATTGGGGCCGCAAAGAGATCGTCATTGCCGAGCAGGAGATGCCGGGCCTGATGGCCATCCGCAACAAGTACGCGGCGGAAAAGCCGTTGGCCGGAGTGCGCGTTACCGGCTCATTGCACATGACTATCCAGACAGCCGTGCTCATCGAGACGCTGGTGAGCCTGGGAGCCGAAGTGCGCTGGGCGAGCTGCAACATCTTTTCTACGCAGGACCACGCGGCGGCGGCGATCGCCACGGCGGGCGTGCCCGTTTTCGCGTGGAAGGGAGAGACGCTCGAAGACTATTGGGAGTGTACCTATCGCGCGCTCACCCACAAGGGCGGGCTTGGGCCCCAGCTCGTTGTCGACGACGGCGGCGATGCGACATTGCTCATCCACAAAGGCTATGAACTTGAAAACGGCGACCGCTGGGTCGACAGCCCTTCGGGCAATCACGAAGAGCAGGTGATCAAGGACCTGCTGAAAAGAGTCTTTGCCGAGGACCCGAAGCACTGGCACAAAGTCGTGGCCGGCTGGCGCGGCGTCTCGGAAGAGACCACCACGGGCGTGCACCGGCTCTACAAGATGATGGAGCAGGGCAAGCTGCTGGTGCCGGCGATTAACGTGAACGACTCGGTTACCAAGAGCAAGTTCGACAACCTCTACGGCTGCCGCGAGTCGCTGGCCGATGGAATCAAGCGCGCTACAGACGTGATGGTGGCAGGCAAGGTCGCGGTGATCTGCGGGTACGGAGACGTAGGCAAAGGCTCGAGCCATTCGCTGCGCGGCATGGGCGCGCGGGTGGTGGTGACGGAGATCGACCCCATTAACGCGCTGCAGGCTGCGATGGAGGGCTTCGAGGTAACGACGGTCGAGGACACGCTGGGCCGCGGCGATATCTACGTCACCTGCACGGGCAACACCGACATTATCATGCTCGAGCACATGCAGAAGATGAAGGACCAGGCCATCGTGTGCAACATAGGGCACTTCGACAACGAGATCCAGATCGACCGGCTCAATGCGGCGCCGGGCGTGACGCGCACCAACATCAAGCCGCAGGTGGATAAGTACACCTTCCCTTCCGGACCGAATCGAGCCGGGCATTCGATCTTCGTCCTGGCCGAGGGGCGGCTGGTGAACCTGGGCTGCGCTACGGGGCATCCGAGTTTCGTGATGTCAAACAGCTTCGCCAACCAGACGCTGGCGCAAATCGACCTCTGGAAGAACCGCGACTCGTACAAGCCGCAGGTTTACGTACTGCCCAAGAAGCTGGACGAAGAAGTGGCGCGGCTGCACCTTGAGAAGATCGGCGTAAAACTGACGCAGCTGACCGAGAAGCAGGCCGACTACATTGGCGTGCCGGTGGACGGGCCGTTCAAGGCGGAGCACTATCGCTATTAGTCAACCGTTCGCAGTTCACAGTTCACCGTTCCCTGTCTTCTCGATCACTGAACGCTTACGAACGCCAACTACGAACAGCGAACCAGGAACTGTGAACTGATTTATGTCTTCGGCCCTCACATTCTCGTTCGAGCTGTTTCCGCCGCGCACGGCGGAGGTGCAGGCCAGGCTGCCGGGCCTGATTGCGCAGTTGGCTGCGCTGCGGCCCGATTACTTCTCGGTCACGCAGGGCGCGGGGGGCTCCGATCTGGAGGGCACCTACGAAACTCTGCTGACTGTGGTGAAGCACGGCGGTGTGGAGGTAGCGCCGCACCTGACCTGTGTTGGTTCCACACGCACAGCCATAGCGGCGCAGCTCAGGCGTTACCGCGAGGCGGGCGTGAAGCGCATCGTGGCCCTGCGCGGCGATCTGCCGGCCACGGCGCTCAACCCTGCGGCGCCGGGCGAGTTCCGCTACGCAAACGAGCTGGTCAGCTTCATCCGCGTGGAGCACGGCGACTGGTTCAAGATCGAGGTTGCGGCTTATCCTGAGATGCACCCCCAAGCCGTGAGCCCCACGGAGGATTTCGACAACTTCCGGCGCAAGGTCGACGCGGGCGCGGACTCGGCGCTGACGCAGCTCTTCTACAACGCCGACGCCTACTTCCACTTCATCGAGCGCTGCGAACGAGCAGGCATCACGATCCCCATCGTACCCGGTATTATGCCCATCACCGGCTACGCCAACGCGCTCAAATTCTGCATGGGCTGCGGCGCGGATCTGCCGCGCTGGATTCGCCTCCGTCTCGAAGAGTTGCAGAACGACAAGCCCGCCCTAGTCGACTTCGGACTAAACGTGGTGACACGGCTATGTGAAACGCTCTTGCGCGGCGGCGCGCCGGGGTTGCACTTCTACACCATTAACCAAGCCGGACCTTCGTTGCGGCTGTGGAAAAATCTTGGGCTCTCCGTGCGAGCTTGAAAGGCGAACCGGACCGGGTGAGTCGAACGATTGCAGGAGCCATCACAGCGGGTTCCGTGCGCATGACCCGGGGACTCCAACTCAACGCGCAGGGTGCGAACCCGTCTGGATTGGGCGAAAACCACAGTATCCATAGCCGTGTCTATTGAAAACACACAAGGCGCAACCTATTTTTCCTCACTTCAATGAGCCGTGGTCGGCAACTCTGACCTCAGGGTGAGCCGGATCGCGGCGATGCACGCGCGGGCAAGTTCCCCGGCTCTCCCGCACAGCCGGCTCCCTCAATGCGCCAAGACGATAGTGGCCTGTCCGATATTTTGTACCAGCGTGAGAGTTAGTGTGGCGCGGCGGCCCACCACGGGGCGAACGCTCAAACTCAATTCTTCTCTCCTTGCACGGGCCGGGTCCCTGTTTCCTTAGTCCCTCAGTCCCTGTTTCTAACAAAAAAAGTACCGGGTGACCTACTGCGCCCGTACGAGCCCGTTACCGTTGCTTCCTTCCGGACCTGGCGGGGTTGGCGGGATTACGTCGCGTAGGACCCGGCACCTGATGACTTTAACACTCGATGCGAGCGCATTCCCCCGTGGCTGACACTTGGTCGCTTCGAGGAGTTCACGTCACGTACGGCACGCCGTCCTTGAATAAGTTACGAGATTGCCATTCTTAAAGGTCATCGTCTCCAGCAACTTGTCACCGTGTGGCAGCTCAAAATGCAAAATGCCGCACTGATCGTAGCCGATTGTCTCGACATGCCAAATCTCATCGACCTTATCCAGTGATGGAAAGTTCGAGCGTTGGCGTTCGATCTCGGCGAAAATCAAATCGGGGAAGAAAGTGAACTGATCGCGCTCAAGAAACAACACATGCCGATCCGCTTTGGTATTAATGAGCTTCGGGAGCTTTTTTCGGAGTGCCTTTTCGATTACTTTGTCAAGATCGTTCGCCATTTGCTGCCGTCTAACGAGCACGATTCCCAGACCAGGCAGCTTGTCTTGCTTTACAGTGATCATAACGAGACTTCCATTAACATCGCACGGATACTTGTGTATCCCATCACGCAGGTTCAATCGGTTATTCGCGATCCAAACACGGATTGCCCGAACGGTCGCTTCCCTTTTCTTAGGCTTCTTCTGGCCAAGAATGCCGACTGGCACGTAGACCGTGATTCCAGTTCCCGGGGTCGCAAGAGACCTATCGTCTTCGATACCAAGGAACGCCTTCTCGAAAATCGCGAAATCGCGTTTGTCCCCGACGAAAGGCTCGATGAGTGTATGCTCGATCGCCAAAGTTTGGCCGTCGGCTCGCGTAACCAGCGCCTCGACAGCTCCATCTTTTCGCTCGTCGAGGCGGTCGATTTTTGAGCCAGTCCAAGCAAAGTTCTCGTAGGCGCTCACGAAGAGTTCGATAAATACCTGTTCGTCTTTTCCTGGCTTTGCAGGCATAAAAGCACTCCCTCCCAGATCGCGATGCCGCTATGTGATGCCGTTGAGCCGCTAGCCATTGATGCCGTTGCCACGACCGCATTCATAGTAGTTCTTCTGCCAAAGGCAATTCCGCCCCTCTTATCCACATTGGCGCCCTGCAATGAACGTTGACCCTGCCTTTCCGCATCCGTAAAGTTTGTAATGAAGCGATGAATTTCCGCGCTCGAGCGGCCACCGTGAGGCAGCTGGCGATCGCCGAACAAGCTTCAGGCGCAGGCGCATTGATCCGGAGTAAACATGCTGAAACTAAAGAAGATTCACATCCTCGGCTTTAAGAGCTTTTGTGACCGCACGGAAGTGACCGTGGCGGGCACGGGGATCGCCGTGGTGGTGGGTCCGAACGGATGCGGAAAGTCGAACATTCTGGACGGGGTGACCTGGGTGCTGGGCGAGCAGAGCGCCAAGAGCTTGCGCGGCTCGCACATGCAGGACCTGATCTTTTCCGGAACGCGAGAACGTAAGCCGATGGGTATGGCGGAAGTGACGCTGACCATGGTCGATCCCGAGGCCTACGAGGGGCCGGTGCCCGTCGAGCCGGAGGTAGTGGTCGATCACGAAGGGCCGGCGGATTGGGATGAGGAGGAACATCGACGCCGGCGCGCGGCCGAGGCCGAGGAGATCGTCGCCAACGAGCAGCCGGGGCAGGCGATAGAGGAAGAGGCCGTTGAAGGGGCTGAATCCGGTGAGAATGCCGACCAGAAGACCGCAGCACCGCAGGTGGCACAGGCGGCTGCAGCGCCGCAGGCCCCACAAGGTGTGGTGCTTAAGATTCGCCGGCGCAAGTTCCAGAGCAAGCCGCAGAAGGGCGAAGTGGTCATCACGCGGCGTCTGTTCCGCACCGGGGAAAGCGAATATCTGCTGAACGGCAAGTTGTGCCGTCTGCGCGACATTCAGGACATCTTCATGGGCACGGGGCTAGGCCCGGAGAGCTACGCCATCATCGGGCAGGAACGCATCGGGCAACTGTTGAGCTCGAAACCGCACGAGCGCCGGGCGATTATCGAAGAGGCCGCCGGTATCACGCGCTTCAAGACCAAGAAGCGGCTGGCGGAGTTGCGGCTGGAGAGCGCGAAGCAGAACCTGGCGCGTGTGGACGACATCTTTGAAGAGGTCACCCGGCAGATGAACAGCTTGAAGCGGCAAGCGGCGAAGGCGGAGCGCTTTGCCGCAGTGCGCGAAGAGCTGCGGGGACGGCTGCGCGTGGTGCTGGCCAGCCGCATGGCGGCGATGGATGCCGAGCAGGCGCGTCTGGGCGCGGAGATTGCGGCGCTGACAGAGCGGGTGAACGGCTCGGTTGAGGAGATTGCGCTTGAGGAGGCGCGCCAGCACGCGCAGACGGAGCGTGGATACGAACTGGACCGCGAGGGCCAGGAGGCGCAGACGCGCGCCAGCACCGCAGCCGTAGAGCTGGAGCGAGCCGCGGCGCGGGAGCGCGGCAACGCGGAGCGCGTGAGCGAACTGGAGGCGCGGGTTGCGGCGTCGGGCGTAGAGCTGGAGCAGACGCGGACGCAACTGGCGGGCATTGAAGAGGAGCGCGCGCAGCAAAAATCGTTTTTGGAGACGGCCGCGGGCGAGGCGCGTGAGTTTCACGCCAAGGTGGAGGAACGGCAGCAGGAGGCGCGGGCCGCAGCCGAAGAGGTCTTCACCGCGGAGCGGGAGCTTGAGGCCGAACGCCGCCGCAGCATGCATCTGCTCGCGCTTTCAGGCAACGCGCGCAACTATATCGCGCAGGGCGAGGAAAGCCTGGCCGCACTGGAACGCGAAGCCGAGCGGCTGGAAGCGGAGATGGGCCAATCGCGGAATGAGCATGAGAACCTGGGCGTGCAGACGGCAGAGTCGCGGCTGCGTTTTGAAACGGCGGATGCGACCGTGAAGCGGCTGGAGCAGGAGATTGCGATTCTGCGCGAAACCCTGCAGGCCAAGCGGAGCGACGAAAGCGCACGCCGGGCAGAGGCCAACCGACTGCGCGGCGAACAAGCGGCCGTGGTAGGCCGGCGCGACTCGCTGCAAGCGCTAATCCGGAACCATGGCTACGCCACCGACTCGGTGCGGCGGCTGCTGAAGCCGGGAGCGCTGGGGCCTTCTGTGGCGCCGGTGGGCACGCTGGCGGACTTCCTCGAAGTAAGCGGCGAGCATGAAGGCGTGGTGGACGAGTTTTTGCGCGAGGAGCTGAATTACGTCGTGGTTGAAAGCTGGGGCGCGGCCGAAGAGGGTGTGCGCGTGTTGAAGACCAGCGACGGCCGGGCGACTTTTCTGGTTCACTCCGACGCGCAGGGCGAGCTGTTTGAATCGAGTGACGCGCAAGTGAAAGAGCCGGGCGTGATAGCGCTGCGCGATGCCGTAAGAGTGCTGAACGGCTTTGGGCGATCGATCGAAACGCTTTTGCCCAAGCTACGGCTTGGCTACCTCGCCGAAAACGCCATCGCTGCACAGCGTCTGGCGTTGCGCTATGCGCATGCCTATTTCCTGACGCCCGAAGGCGAGTGCTTCCACAATTCAACGGTGACGGGCGGCAAGCCGGTGAGCGAAGGCCCGCTGGCTTTGAAGCGCGAATTGCGGGAGACGGAAGGCCGGCTGGCGAAACTGGAAACGGATTTGGACCAAGCGCAGAAGGAGGCCGAGGCGCTGAGCCGCGCGATGGAGGAAATTGCAGCGCAACTTGAGACACGCGGCGAAGAGCGGCGGCAGGCCGAAAGCGAGGCCGCCACTCTGGGCGCGGCGCTGAAGCAGATGGAAACCGAAGCCCAGCGCATCGAGCGGCGCTTAGAGGAGTGGCAGGCACAGGCGGCGCGCAACCAGGACGCGCGCGACGCCAAGCGGCAAGCGATTGCGGAGAAGCGCGAAGAGGCGGCTCGGCTTGAGACCGAGCACAGCCAAGCAGACAGCGATTTGAACGCGCGGCAGGCGCAACTCGAGACTTTGCGGCAAAAGCGCGAGGCGCTGCAAGAAGAAGCGGCGCGGATGACCGCAGAGCTGGCCGGCCTGGAAGAGCGGCGGCGCGGCGCAGAGGCGGCCTTCCAGCGCATCGACCGAGTGTATGGCGACCTGAATCGGCGGGTGCAGGCAATCGAGCAGCAGCGGACGGCGGCGGAGACGGAGCGCGAACAACGCATTCAGGAAAACGGCGAATTGGCCGAGCGGCAGAAAGAGTTGAAGGAGACACGCGAAGCGGCACTCGCTTGCACGCGATCCATCGGCGAGCAAGCTCAGGCGCTGCGCCAGCAACTGGCAGAGTTGGAGACGCAGCTAAGGACCGAGCGCGCGGCGCTGGATCAGTTGCGCGAGACCCGCGCCGGGCTTTCGAGCGAACTAGCCAAACTGCATTCCGATCTCGAATATCTTGAGGCGAGCTGCCCGGCCGAGGTGAATATTGAGGCGCAGGCGCTGCGCGCCGACGCGGAAATAGTGCGGTTGGCGGGCGAAGAGCTGGCCGCCGAAGAGGAAACTTGCCGCGGGCTGAAGCAGCGGCTCGAACAGATGGGGCCGGTGAACATGATGGCGCTCGACGAGTACAAGGAGACGGCGGAGCGTCACGGGTTCCTGGAGGCGCAGCGCCAGGATCTGATCGAGTCGATCGAGAACACGCAGGAGACTATCAAGGAGATCGATCAGATTTCACGCACCAAGTTCGACGAAGCGTTTACACAGATCAACGAGCATTTCGGCAAGGTGTTTGCGCGGCTGTTCCAGGGCGGGCAGGCGATGCTGCGGGTGAGCGACGAAGAGAACCAGGCGGAGAGCGGGTTGGACATCGTGGTGTCGCCGCCAGGGAAGAAATTGCAGAACGTGCTGCTGCTTTCAGGCGGTGAAAAGGCGCTGACGGCGCTGGCGCTGCTGGTGGGCATCTTCCAGTTCCGGCCCAGTCCCTTCTGCGTGCTCGACGAAGTGGACGCAGCGCTCGATGAGACCAACGTGGGCCGTTTCGCAGATTTGCTCAGCTCGCTCGGTCACGACACACAGTTCTTGATCGTGACGCACTCCAAGCGCATGATTCAAGCTGCCGACATGATCTACGGCGTGACTATGCAGGAACCGGGCGTGTCGAAGGTTGTAAGCGTGCGGCTGGACCATCGGGAGGCGAAGCGGGCGACGGCGTAGAAGCAGAGACTAAGGGACTAGGGACTGAGGATACGGAACGCTGCGAGCAGTTGAGGTACATGGTTCGTGCTGTTCCGTTCGTCGATCTTCGGAGCAAAACGTGCCAGGCAAACTTGAAATGATTGTCGGGCCGATGCGGAGCAACAAGACGGCCGAATTGCTGCGCAGGATCGAGACGCGCCGCGAATACGCCAAGCAGTATGTGATCCTGCTGAAGCCGAGCGCCGACACCAAGGCCTCGGCCGGACAGGTGGAAAGCCGCAACCGCAACGGCTGCGGAAGGATGGACGCGGTCGAGTTCCCCTCGAACGACCCCTGGTCGGTGCTTCCCATCATTGAGGCCACGGAGCAGTGCATCGGCAAACGTATCGAGTGCATTGCCCTCGACGAGGGCCAGTTCGTGCAGGATCTGTTCCTGTTCACGAAGCGCCTGCTCGAGTCCGGCTACGACGTGATGGTTTCGGGCCTGGAGCTTGACTTTCGCGGGCTTCCGTTCGGCGAAATGCTCGATCTCTCGTGGCTGGTGCGCCACTACGCGGGCAACGTGACCGAGCTGGTGGCGTACTGCAGTTGCGGAGCCAAAGCGCTGTATCCACAGCGCCTGGTCGACGGCAAGCCGGCACCCTACAAAAGCCCCGTTCTCATGGCCGGCGACAACTACGAACCGCGCTGCGAGGAGCACTTCGTGCTGCCGGGAAAGCCGCATTGAAAAGCATCGCTGTTAGCGGCGCTGGCGGAGTCAGCGACTCCGCGGTTCGAATACATATCTCAAAAGAAAAACGCTTCAGTCGCGCGGGTAACACACCCACGCAATGAGGCTCCCGATCGCGACCCCTGCAGCGAATACGATACCGGCGGCCTGCAGGGGATTCCGCTTGATGGCATATCGCGCATCCTGAATTGTGTCTTCGGCAAATGCCTTTCCCTGCTTCGCCGCACGAAGCGCGGAGCGAACGCCGTCGTCGACAGCGTCGGTAACGACGGATCTGATTCGCGAAACCTCGCGAAGAACCTCATCGACGGTGGCCGGTTTTTCCAATACTTCTGCCATAGCTTCTACCTCCTCTTCGATAATCGCCGCAGTTCCAGTTTGGCCGCGCCCGCGGTAATTGCATCATGGCTTCTCTGTATCTGATGAGTTCCGGCGAATTGCCGTTGTACGGACGCGAAGGCGGGATCGGATCTTGTTGCAGGCAGCCGTCCCTATCGCGTGGCCGGAACCTGATGGCTTTGGAACCATCCGGCGACCCGGCGTTCAAACTCGCCCGGCTCGGCCCCCATGGCTCCGCAGTGATCGGCACCCGGCGGTTCCCAGAGAGCAACGCCGAGATTTCGGCCCTTGCTGGCGGCGAGGATCATCTCAGAGTTGTATGGCGGAAGATTGTCATCGAGAAGCCCATGGATGAGGAGCACGGGAACTTGGCTAGCGGCGACGGCCTGAGCGGGATTGTCTTGAGCAAGGTCGACGCCTAATCTCCAGCGCGCGTACAGAATGCCGAATTCGACGACGGGACGCAGAAGCGTGCGCCCGAGCCACGGACCGGTGCCGAACCACTCGCCGATCCGCACATAAGACGCTTCGCGAAAGCTCGCAAACGAAGACTCGGCAACCACGGCGCAGAATCCGTACACGGTTTTCAACGAGTTGAGCAATTGAGCCGCTCCCATCGACTCGCCGACTGCGTAGACACAGTGCGGAGCCTGCTTGTCAACAAGCCAGTTGAACCACAACTGCAGATCTCCGGCTTCGAAAAGCCCGTAGGTTGCAAGGTCACCGCCGCTCATGCCTTGAGCACGCGCATCGGGCAGGAGCACGGAATAGCCATCATGCAACAGCATGCCGGCTGGACCGAGCATTCCGGCGCGATTGTTGGCTACGCCGTGCAACAGAATGACCGCATCTCCATTTCGGGCAGCGGGCCGGATAGCCCAGGCGCGGAGAACGGCTCCGTCGCTCGCTGTGATCTCGACCTGGTTGAGAACGGCGCGATGACTCTCGGCAAGCGCAGCGGCCTGCTCTTCGTCATCTCGCGTGAGTGGCTGGCGCGGCGGGTGCAGGGCCCATTCAGCAGCCATGAAGCCCGCGATGCTGCAGAAGATTAACCAAGAGACAACGATACCGGCGATCCAGAACAGGCTTTTGCGCATGGATCTCATACCAGCCAGCTACGCAAAGCGCGGCATCAGTGTTCCTGGTTTTGCAGAGACAAATGCAGGTCCCTCAGGTCGCCACGGCGGACCGCGGCGACCTCGCTCAGGATGACAGAGCATTCCTGATGTGACTTTGGAAGTTGGGCCCTAGCTCACACGCTCGATCGTCACCGATTCCAGCACCACGGGCTTGTGCGGCTTATCCTGCGCGTTGCGCGCGACCTTGCTGATGGCGATCACCACATCCTGGCCCTCCACCACTTCGCCAAAGATGGTGTGCTTGCCCGTGAGCCACGGCGTGGGTGCGACGGTGATGAAGAACTGGCTGCCGTTGGTGTTCGGTCCCGCGTTGGCCATAGCCAGCTTGCCCGGCTTGTCGAACTTGTGCGGCGAGCCCTTGGTCTCGTCTTGAAATTGATAACCCGGTCCGCCCATGCCGGTGCCCGCCGGGTCGCCGCCCTGGATCATGAAGTCGGGAATCACGCGATGAAAGATCGTGCCGTGGTAGAGTTTTTCCTTGGATTTGGCGCGGGTCGTTGGATGAACCCACTCGCGCGCGCCTTCGGCCAGTTCGATGAAGTTCTTCACGGTGATGGGCGCGTCAGTTTCAAAAAGGCGCACGGTAATCTTGCCTTCCGTGGTGGAAAAGACGGCGTAGGTTCCTGCTGGATGTGCCATGTGGCTCCTTGGTTTTTCCGATCTCAGATCTCTGCTCTCTGTTCTCTGCATTACTGCGCCGCCGGCATGGGCTGGCCTTGGCGCACAATCGTCACCTTTGTGAGCACGACCGGCGTGCGCGGCTTGTCGTTGGCGTCGCGCGGCACGCGGGCAATCGCCTTGACCACTGCCACGCTCGCGTTGTCGCACTGGCCGAAGAGCGTGTAGTGCTGGTTCAGGAACTCCGTTGCCTGCTCGGTGATGAAGAACTGGCTACCGTTGGTGTTCGGTCCGCTGTTCGCCATGGCGAGGCGTCCCGGCCGGTCGAAGTTCAGGTTGGGATCGAACTCGTCGTTAAACTTGTAGCCCGGATCGCCCATCCCCGTGCCCGTGGGATCGCCGCCCTGAATCATGAACTGCGGAATCACGCGATGAAACGTGGTGCCGTCGTAGTACGGCTTGTGGTGCTGCACGGTTCTGGTTCTGGGATCGGTCCAGTCCTTAGTGCCTTCCGCCAGCCCGATGAAGTTGGCCACCGCCTTGGGCGCCTGCTTCTGGAAGAACTGGCAGGTGATACGGCCCTTCGAGGTGTCCATCACAACAAAGGGTCCGTTGGGAACGGTCGTTGCTGCGGCCGTTGCTTGCGGAGCGTCGGGAACCTGCTGACTCGCCGGCGCCGACGGCTGCTTTGCAAAGACAATCATGGCCGCGCCTGCTGCGCAAACCGCGGCCAGGGAGGAGAGAAGGAGTACGCGTTGAGTTTTCATGACGGAATCGAGGGTAAATCATGCGGCGTGCAGTAGGCCACCTGTTACGTTTGTTCTTTCTTTGCAAAGGATTGAGAACGCCTCAGAGAAAAGGGTTTTCAATGCGGAGGCTTCCGAACCGCTGGCCATGCTGTAGATCTTCCGAGTAGAGCAGATCGCATTGCGCCTGCACTGCCGCGGCGACAATCATCGAGTCGTACCATACCAGCCGGTTGGCGGCATGGAGCCGCAACGCTTCCGCGAAAAGCCCATGCGAAGAATGGACGGCAAGCAGAGGCCGGAATACCGTGCTCTGGTACTGTTCGGCGTCGCTGGCGGCCATCGGCCGCGAAAATCGCTTCAGTGCGACGTTGAAGAACTCCTGAACGACCTGGTAGCTGATGATCCCTTTTTGCGTTGAAAGAGCTTTGCGGATAAGTTGCGCCGCCGTTTTCGCCTTTCTGCTTGAGGCCGGATCGAAGGAATAGACGAAGATGTTTGTAGCCAGGAAGAACCTATCGCTCATTCATCTCGTCCCGGGTGAAATGCTCGCCCGCTTCGACGTGGCGCATCCGCTTCATCATCGCGTCGAATTCCTTGGCCTCCCCCGTGCTTGCATTGAGCTGAGCAAGCCACTCGCGGAACAATCCGTTGAGGGTCGTGCGGCGCTCATGCGCAATCGTGCGTCCCCGTTCGATCAGATCTTCATCGGCACTAAGAGTGATGTTTTTCATACGAAAACAGTGCACACGAGGACCGTGTAAAGCTCAACAACATCCACTGCTCAACCGCATGGGTAGTGTTCTGCCTCAGTTCTCCGTCGGCGTTTTCTCTACGTGGTCGATCACGAGCCGTTCCACGGCAGCCTTGCGGTCTTCGAGTTTGAGGCCCATTCGCGCGACAGACTCAAAAACGCTCGTGCCGCCTCCTGGGTCCGACGCCACCGGAACCGCGCTCGCGCTGCCACCGCCTCCGCTCGGCGGCGGTAGAGTATCAAAGCCCTGCGAACGCGCCATGGCCATCAGATCGGCCATCGAAATCTCCATCTTCATCTCGTAGTAGCCCTTGAGCCCAGTCATATCGACCACCTGCCGGCTGTTGGCCCCGCCCATCTGCATCATCAGGCTCGACAGCGTCTCCGCAAATCCGGACATGGTCGTCGCGCTCGATTCGAAGTGTATGGACATATCCTGCTTGTCGAACCGTTGGGTTATCGTGCCCTTGGCCCCCATATTGAGGGTAGCGGAGCCGTCGGGATTCATCTTCATGCGCATCGGCCCATCCGGCAGGTCAATTTGCCGTTCGCCGGGCTGGAGCGGAGAGTTGGGGTCGAAGGCTTGCGGCGCCGCCGGCGATTCCTTCATCTTCGGTCCGCTCTTGCCAACCACCAGCGCCAGCACCTTCTGCTCCTCCGAGTCGCGATGCGCAACCAGCTTGAATCGCTCTTCGAGTAATGCCCGCAACATCGAGGGCACGTCGTCCTTTGTCGCGCCTTCGGGGATCGTTGCTTCAATGTCGAAGCGCTGGTCTTTAAGCCATGATGGGCCGCTGATCTGATAAGTTCTGATTTTGTAGGCGAGAGCGGTCAGGTCCGCGAGCGACATGTAGGTGTAGGTGGCACGCGTGGCGCCGATCTCCGGCCCCATCTTTGGCATCCGGCCCGCCTGGACATCGGCGGCCAATCGCTGCATATCGAGCGGCGCCGCGGGCTTCACCGTGGCTACGTCGAAGGTGAGTTGCTTGCCGGGCGACGCTGGCGCCTGCGCGGGAGTTGACTGCGGCGCTTGGCCGAGCGCAACGCACGGTGCGAGCAACATGCTTCGGACGATCGAAGCGCAAGCCATACGGCCGATGGTAGTGAAGAAGCGTTTGAACGTATTTGTTTTTCGTTTCACAGCAGACTCCTTTTCGCTTTTGAAGACAAAACTCTTTCCAGCTACTCTCCATGAAGGTTCGCTCCGTCATGGACCTAACCTTGTCGATCAATATCTTTGCGCCTTAGTAATCGCGTTGCTCGTAGCGCCACGCGGCCGTCGCGACACCGCCCACTGCGCAAACGATCAGTAAGAGGAATGGCTTCCATGACAGTACCGGATGCATACTGAGCGGCCGGCCCAGCCGATTCATATTCCATGCCCGCATCACAGGCAGCGCGAAGAGGATGGCTGAAATGAAGTTCGCGGGTATCACGATCAGCGCAGTCCGCGCCTTGTCGAGCGCAAAGCTGCCCACCGCCAAGGTCAATCCGACCCAGGCAACGACGGGCACGACGCTGAGCAGGACGTTCAGTGCGGCTTGACCGGGAGGATAGGTATGGCCCATGAGCGCGCCCACCGCCAACAGCACAGCCGTAGACACAAACATCATGACAACGGTCAATGCAAGGGTCAGCATCACCTGAGCTACTAGCCAGCGATAACGGCGAACCGGCAGGCTCAAGGTCAAGTGCACAGATTGAGAATCGGCGAGAGGACCGCCGAGAGCCATGATGATGGCGAGAATCGTGGCCATTCCCGCGCCGTAGCTCTCGTACCAAGCTGCATCGACAATCGTCTCGTAACTGCTCCACACTTTCATCACTTCGGATTTCGTTTCCGCGCCGATCTTGGCATTCGCGCCCGCGCCATTTTGACCCATCACTTTGTTCACCGCATAAAACGACCAGGAAAGCAGCAACGCGAGAAAAATCATCACGACAATGCCGATTAAGAAGCGAGACCGCGTATCAAACCAAAGTTTCAATGCGACCATGGCTGTTGCCTCCTTGGCGCGCCACCGCGCACAAATAAATCTCCCGCAAGTTCATGTCGAACATCTCAAGCTGCGCAGGCATATATGCCTTTAGCCGCTCCATCACCAGCTCCGGCTGTGTGCATGTGCGGATACGCGCAAAAGCGCCTTCCGCAGTCGCTTCCGCCACTTCGGGCCATTGACGAATCTCCGCCATGGGAAGGGCGCCCGAGGCTTGGATCAGTTTGTACGCCGAGCGGATTCCATCCAGATCCCCCGTCAGCACGGCTTGTCCCAAATTAATCAGTACAATCCTGTCGCAAATGCGCTCCACTTCGTCGAGGCGGTGCGTGCACAGGATGACGCTGCGGTCGCCATTGCTAATCCAGCGCAACAGCAAAGACAGAATTTCTTCCACCGTCTCCACGTCCGCGCCATCCGTGGGTTCGTCGGCCAGCAGCAGCTCGGGATTGCGCGACAAGACCGCGATCAGCATGAGCTTGGCGCGCGTGCCCTTGGAGAGCGTGCCAATCCGTTGCCCGGGCTTGATCCGCCAATGATCGATTAGTTCACTCGCTTTCACCGCGCTCCAATCGGGAAAGAAGCTGCCGTAAATTCTCAGAAAGTCCCGGACTTTCATGCAGGAATAGAGGCTCTTGTCTTCGGGAACAAAGCCCACGCGCCTGCGAATAAACTGCGATTCGGTTTGAGCGTCCATCCCCAGCACTTTGGCCTGACCCGACGTGGGGCGGCAAATCCCCATTAGCATCTTGAGCGTCGTGCTCTTTCCCGCGCCATTCGGGCCTAGCAGACCAAACAGCGTTCCCGGCGGCACTTCGAGACTGAGCCGGTTGACGGCCCAGCAGGCTCCGTACTGCTTGCTGAGATCCTTCAGTTCGACCATTGGGCCTTCCATCGTTATTTCTCCGTCTTTGTTGCAGGTTGCCGGGAGTACCGGCGCAACGATTCTTTGAGCTGCTCCAGCAACTGCTGATCGCTTATGGACAGTAGCCTGGCTTCGGCAATCAACTGATCGAGCAGGGCCTGGAGGCGCCGCGTTTTTTCGGACTTCATCAGCATCGAGGGCGCCAGTTTCACGAAGGTGCCCCGGCCTTGCGTGCACTCCAGCACGCCTTCCTGATAAAGATCGCGGTAGGCGCGCGCCACGGTGTTGGGGTTGATCACCAGGTCGGCCGCCAACTGGCGGACCGTTGGCATCTGCGCGCCCACGGGCAATGTTCCCGCAGTGACCGCGTGTTTGATCTGGCGGGTCAGCTGCAGATAAATCGGCTCGCCGGATTCGGGACGAATATGGAACATTTTCTGCAACGTCAGTGTTTAATGTATTAAGACTTTAATACAATGTGGAGGGGATGTCAATTGAAAAAATCAGGCTGTCTCAAATTTGTGTGAGCCGATCGGCAGGGAAAAAACAAGGAACCTGTTGCCAACGCAGTGCGCTGGTGGTTAGGGCACATGTGTACCCGGAAGGTTTCGCCGGTGTGTCGATGAATGCGGCGCCGCACCCATATTTCGCTCGGGCTCGGCTTCGCTCTACACCAATTGGATTGGAGAACCTCTATAGTCGTTGATTTCTGTCGCCTTTGCTACACGAGGCGCAAGAAATTACTGCGAGCGAGCCGCGCGCCGGGAAACACCACATCGAGATTTTCAGCGCCGAGCGTCTGTGTGACAACTTCGCCCAGCACTCGACGGAAGTCGGTGGTCAGCGCGAGGTCGCGGCCCTCGTTCAGTTGCTCGTTTTCAAGGCCCGGCCAGCGCCCGTAGACCTTGCCGCCCTTCACGCTGCCGCCCAGCACGAACATCGCGTTGGCATGGCCGTGATCGGTGCCGCCGGTGCCGTTTTCGCTTGCCGTGCGCCCGAACTCCGACATCGTCACCAGCGTCAAGTCGCCTGCATCGTCGCCCATGTCGCGCCAGAAGGCCGCGATGCTTGCCGAGAAATCGCTGAGCCGGTTGGCCAGTTGTCCGTTCACGCCGCCCTGATTTTGATGCGTGTCCCACCCGCTGACATCTGTGAACGCGGCTTCCACGCCCAAATTCGCTTTGAGCAGTTGCGCGATCTGCCGCATGTTTTCGCCGAACTCGGTGTTGGGGTAGTTCGCACCGGCGGCAGGCTGATACTGCGCGGGATTGGCGGCGCGCAGCATCTTCACCGCTTCGAAGGTTTCGTCGCCCGCGGCGTGGAAGATGCGGTCGCCCGATTCCGCGTACATCGCTTCGAATGCATTGGCCGCCGGCGAGGGCGCCGGCCCGCGACCAGCCACGGTAAAACCGTTCACATTGCCGATGGCGATGGCGGGAATTTTGCCGGCGAGCGTGCGCGGAACATCGGAGCCCAGGGCAAGGGCGCGAAACGCGGTGTGCGCCTCGCAGGTTCCGGCGCAGCGATGCCGCAGGGCTTCCTGCATGTCCTGGGCCTGCAATGCACGATTCAGCCAGCCGTCGCCGGTGCTCTTCACGCCTGGCGTACCCGACTCCATGTAGTCCTGCGCGTCGAAGTGCGACCGGCTCATATCCGGCGAGCCGCAAGCGTGCACAATCGCCAGCTGCCGCTGGTCGTAGAGGGGCTTGAACGCCGCGAGCGAAGGATGCAGCCCGAAGAAGCCGTCGAGATCGAGAACTTGATTTTGCGGAATGGCAATGCTCGGCCGCATCTTGTAGTAGTTCTTCTCCTGATAGGGAACCACCACGTTCAGCCCGTCGGCCGCGCCGCGCTGGAAGATCACCACCAGCCGCTTTTTCGGCGCGCTTGTCTGCGCAAGCACACTGCGCACCAAAAAATTCGGCATGGCCGCCGTGCCCGCCACGGCCAGCGCGCCTTTGTGAAGAAAGAATCGACGGTTCATGTGTACTCCTCGGTGGACAGTGGTCGGAGTTTGTTCCATAGAGACCGGAAGCCGCATGTAAACGTTCCGCCGGGGCTAAAGCCCGGTTGCGTCATTTGCCTGTTCTGGCACGGCTAAAGCCGTGCCCTTTCAAAACCACAGCCGCCCTTACGGGGCTCGTGCACGCGGTGGAATTTAATATCCCCACGCTGAAGCGCGGGGCTAAGCCGCCGCGGCGACCGCCTACGGCGCGCCAAACCCTCTAACCTATCAACTCGCCGACTTACTAACTCCGCCAACTCCGCTACCTTCGCTGGAACTCCGGTGAGCCGAGCAGCAACCCGGCGAGCAGTTGATCCTCGCGCTCGTAGGCGTCGGCGGGCGCACCCGGCTTGCCTCTTGTACCGGGCGCGGGACGCTTCGCCGCTACCGGCGCGGCGGGCGCCTCAGTTTTCGTATTTGAGACCTGGGCGGGATTTGTCGTCACCGGTGTCGCTCCGGCTCGCGGCTGCTGCCCGCTCTGCGCATTGAACTGCTCGAGCGCCGCCGACCGCGTGGCATCGCTCACGCCGCCCGGGACCAGCATCGGCTCCAACCGCGCCTCTTCCGAATCTGCCGTGGGGATCACCTGCGCGGACGGCGCATCGCTCAATAACGTGCTCATGTCCAACTCCGGCGCCCATTCCACGGCGATGCCCGGCAGCCGATTGCCGGCGAGCAGCAGCGCAAAGTTCATGCGGTCCACCAGGGCGCCTGTGCTTACCCAGTCGCTTGCATCCCACTTGTACCCGGTCGGCGGCATGCATCCATAGAGCGGCATGCCCATATGCCGCAGCGCATTCACCAGCGGCTGATAGTTCTCGATGTTCGCATTGCTTGCCCGCACTGCGCTCACTACAAATTCGAGCGGCGTCTTCACCTTGGCGCGGTAGTCGCTCGCGGCCCAGAACTCGGGCGAGTGGAAGAGCGTCTTGAGTACAGCCGGTATGTCGCCTCCTCTGGCGAGATACGCCTTCGCCATGCGGTCCACCAGCGCGCGCGGCGGATCGTCGCTCACAAAGCGGATGGCGAGCTTGCGGGAGATAAATTGCGCCGTGGCCGGCCGCATGGCAAGCATATGGAGCAGTTCGCGGCCTTCCATCTCGCCGTTCTCTTTAATTTTCGTGCCCAACACCTTCTTCGTGCCCGGCTCGTGGCGCTGGGGCGCAAAGACGAAGCCGCCGCCGAACTGCGGCCGCTCGACGGTCCATCCGGTGAGCACCCGCGCCACCTGGATCACGTCGGCCTGCGTGTAGCCGCCATTCACGCCCAGGGTGTGCAGCTCCATCAGCTCGCGCGCATAATTCTCGTTCAGCCCCTGGTCTGCTGCTTTCTTTGCGCCGGGCCGCCGCGCCGCGGCCATCTGGGCGCGCTCGGCCGCCTGCGAATCCGGGCCCATGCTTTCGGCGTTGTCGAGGTACAGCATCATCGCCGGGCTGTGCGCCACGGCTTCCAGCAGGTCCTCAAACTTGCCCAGCGCCCGCGGGCGGACCACATCGCGCTCGTAGCTCACGAGGTAATACGGCATCTGCTCATTCTTGCGCAGGTAGATATTGAAGTGATTGAGCCAGAAATCGGTCATCACCTCCTGGAGCTGCGCATTGGCATAGATGTCGCGCGTCAGGCGTTGGGCAAAGAGCTCCTGCGCCGCAGTCTGCTCGGGATTCTCGAGAGCTTCCACCGCCTGCTTCAGATCCGGACTCATGCCCGCCGTCAACGCTTGGCGCTGCACGGGCCGCAGAGACTTGATGAAGTTCTCGAACTCTTCAGGCTGCATCGATTGCAGTCGCATCACGCGCTGCTGCGGCGGGAGAGAAAGAATGCGCTGGACGAGGAGGTCGTCAACAGCGGGAGCCGGATTGGAATTGGCGGCGGGCGCGGCCGGCGCCATGGCAGCGCCCTGGTCGGAATTCGCGCCTGCTGCAGATGTCATAGCATTCATGCCGGGAGCTTCAGCGTTTCCGGTCTGGCTCGTTTGCGGCCGATTCATGGTTGGTGCACTGGGCGTCATGCCGCCGTTGGCGCCGGTATTCATGCCGGGGTTTTCGGCTTGGGCTGCCGCGCCGGGCGGGGAGTTCGCGGCTGCGGTCTGCTTCTCGGTTTGCGCGGCCTTGCGCGCCTGTAGGCGATAGATCTGGTTCTCATACACCGCGTGTAGTGTGCCGCCCGGAGGAACCTGTACCTTGCCGTCCGCCGCCTGGCGGATGATGGGATTGCTGGGCAGGCGGAAGAACAGGTCCTCGATGCTCCACTGCATCGCGGGGAACTCGGCCAGGCGCGCGTTCAGATCGGTTTCATCAATTGGGGCCGGGTGCAGTTGCCGGTCGAACCAATTGTCGAGGCCGATTTTGCGCACGGCTTCGAGGTCGCCGGGGCGCGGCCCGAAGGTGAAACGGTTCAACGCGTGCAGAATGCGCTCGTCGCCTTGCAGCTGTCCCGATACGTAGTTCTCTCTGGACTTGGAATGCGACTGTGACTGGCCGGGCGCGGCCGCCTGCTGCGCCGCACTCACGGGAGCGGGCAGGCAAAGGCTAGAACAGAGAAGGATGGCCGTCAGACCGTGCAAAGACTCCATCGCCATAGCTCCTGACAGGGGAAGTGGATGGCGCGCCTTCGCGCGCTCAGAGGGTCCCAAGCGTATCTTGGCACGCCGGAAGTTACCTGTGGGGTCAGACGCGATCCTGAAACGAAAGTTGTGGCCGGCGGGCGCTGGGATGCGCTGTTGGGACCGAGGGGGTGAAGACTGCCGACTTTCACGGGAGGCGGGCAGGGATTTGGCTTCAGGATGAGAGCGCCGGGCTAGACCGTTACTAAATAAATAACACCCAAAAAGGGGCTGTACTTCGCCACAATCTCGGAACGTGAATATTGAAAAGAAATGGGTTAACTAAAACAATATACCCCTAGGGGGTATAAAAATTTTCTTATTTATTTTCTTCTTCCGGCTGAATTTTCGCCAGCACTCGTGACGATACGGCGCCAAAAGAGCCTTCGGAATCCCACCTCTCGGCGGACGCCAAAGGTGCGGCACCCGGCTCGAACGTCGAACTCCCGCGAAAAAACGTGCAGCATTTCGCGATCAAGGTTCGAAGCTCACCCGTTCTTAAGATAGCGAATTCGGCGGAAATTCTCTGCAAAGTGGGCACGGCGCGGAATAGTTGTGGAATGAAGGAGATGCAGGGGTAATAAAATACTTGACTCATCAAAAATGCTTGACGGGGGAAGATACCGCAACGCTGGATGGATAGATGGAGAAACTTGCCTCTATCTCATTCTTTTGCAAATGTGGGACTTTCCTGTACTCCATTAGCACCAATGTTCGCCGCTGTGAGTGGAAATTAAAGTTTCCAGCCTGCGGTCTCCGCTATGAATGCAAAGACTCGGTTATCGCGTCCGAAGTCCGCGGTTTTTCTTCTTTTCATTCGTCATGCGCCAAATGTCGGAGCGACGAAACAGGTGCGGTTCTCCGCAGTGGGGACAGCGGGGGACCTCGACGCGAACGGGGAGCCCGTTCGGTAAGGAAGATTCGAGAGGCGAAGTCACATTTCCGAGACCTTTAGGGCACTTGAACCAAAGCCTTTTCATGTTGCATCCCCCTTTGTTTCCAATGTGCCCAGAATTATATAGCGGTATCCTTGGGGTATGGACCGCTTGCCCCAGCGCGAATGGATCAGGGCCGATGACGCTGCAAGCTACTTGCAGTGCGGCCGGGAGACCGTCTACAGATAGCTGGGGAGGCTACCCGCGCAACTCCAATTCGATTGGAATAATGGACGTCGGCTTTCTAATATGCCGGGCATGTTCAGCGACCTTGTCGCAGAATTAGCTGAAAAACTGTTCGCAGCCGTGTCGAGTCGCGAAAAACATCCCTCAACGGCTAAACAGGCTGCTGAAAGAGTCCGAAGGGAGAGCGAATAGTGACAAGGCAAGAATTGCAGGGGCTAAAGCCCCCCACTCATTTTGTTCGCATTATCGGCCCGGCTAAAGCCGTGCCCTTTCAAAACAACGCTCAGTCACCAGTTTTTTGACAGGTTCTCAGGACAGAACCCGGGAAAGGTTCCATTCAGGGTTGTATCGACATGCCAAGCGAGGGATGCAAAGTTGCGAGCGATTTTGCCTGTCTTTCTCTCCGCCAGAAGAAATGCGGCGAGAAACACGGCGGCGAAGCGCGCGGCAGCCAGGGAGAGAATTGTATCGGTGGGGACGGCCGACGGTTGAGCACCGATAGCCGAAGGTTTGAACCCGGATTCGTGAACGCCGATGCCCGGCTCCTAAAATTTGTTACTTGGTCTTGCGGCAGCGCTCCATGATCGCGGCGTGCAGACGCTCGCTCACGGCGGGAGGCAGTTCGTAAACTTCGTGGGAGCGATAAATCTCGATGGTTTTGCGCGTGGTGTCGAGCACGACTTCGCAGTGACCGCACTTGCGCAAGTGGACTTCGATCTCGGCGCGCGTTGTAGCGGCAATGGACTGATCGATCACGTCGTCGAGAATCGCGAGAAACTCACTGCATTTCATGCTTCAGCCCCGTTTCCCCGCGGCCCGTTTGCCGGTGGCGAAACTGCCGGAGACTTTTTCTTGAAGTAGCGGGTCAAGCGATCGCGCAGCTGCAGCCGGGCCCGCAGCAGGCGCGACTTTACGGCAGGCACGCTCAAGCCCAGCGCCTCGGCAGTCTCTTCGGTGGAGAGTCCGTCTACATCGCGCAGCGCAAAGACCACGCGGAAGCCCTGCGGCAGCCCCTGAATGGTTTTCTTGAGGATCTCGGCCAGCTCTGCCTGGTTGTAATTTTGTTCGGGGTTCGGGGCCCAGTCGGCGAAGTCGCGGGCTACAGCGCCTTCTTCGGTCTCGATATCCTCGTCGATCGAGACCGTTCTGCCTGTGCGCCGCTTGCGCAGCCGCATCAGGCTCTCGTTGACCGCGATCCGCACCAGCCATGTGTAGAATTTCGAATTCCCCTGAAACTGGTCGAGCTTCTCATAGGCCTTGAGAAACGCGTCCTGCATCACGTCTTCAGCGTCTTCGCGGTTCTGAGTGATGTGCTGCGCGATCCTGAAGAGCTGCCGCTCGTATTTGCGAACCAGCGTGTCGTAGGCCGAGAGATCGCCGGCGCGGACCCTTTCAACGAGGGCAACGTCGGGATGCTGCTCGTTCTGTCCTGCTACCGATTGGATGGTCGACATGGCATTCGGATGCGAAAAAAGGCCGTTACATCGACGGGCTGAGAGCGATCGCAACAAGCCCGTAAAACTTGAGTGTAAAAGACGCAGGGGCAGAGGGCCAAATCGCGTCGAGAACGCCAGGCAGTTACGTCAGTGGTTACCCATCACAGTGGATTGCGTCCAAATCGGCATACAGTGGAGTTATGGTTTTTCTCTATTCCCCATTGCCTATCATGCGGCGCAGTCTGGGCTGCGCTGTGGTTCTGTTTGGATTCGCGATGGCGGCGCGTCCCGATGCGGCGCGAACCACGGCGAGCCCTTCGACCAGCAGTTCCAGTCCCAGCGGCGCGCAGTCCGGCAGCGCGAAGCCTGCGGCAAGCAAGAAACCGTCCGAGAAGCACAAGGCCAAGCGCCAGGCAAGCCGAGCCGCTCGCGTGGCCCGCACGCAGCGCCTCAAGCTGGCATTTGTCGCCTCAAAAGAACTGGAGCCGATGGCCCAGCAACTGGCCACTTTGCGCACGCCGGAAGCCTACGCGGCTGTGGCCGCCTACGCTCGCAGCCACAGCGGCGAGGCCGCGGCGGCGGCGTATCTGGCTTTGGGCCATGCGTACCTGCTCGACAAGCGCTTTGCCGACGCGCAAACAGCCCTGGCGCAGGCGCGCCGCGCCGATGGGGAACTCGGCGACTACTCGGATTTTCTCGACGCGGAGGCAAGCCACGAGTCGGGCCAGGATGCGGTTGCCGAGGACATCCTTCACGGCTTCAATGAGCGCTATCCGGACAGTATTTTCGTGGCCGAGGAACCCGAACTTGAAGCCAATGTTTTGTTGGCGGCAGGAAACCGTTCCGGCGCGCGCCAAGTGCTGGCCGCAGCCGCCGGCACCGAGGCGGCGAGCCGCCCCGGTTTTCAGCTTGCCGAGGGTCAAGTGGAACTGGCGCTGGGCGAACGTGAAGCCGCGGAGTCTACGTTCAAGCAGCTTCTGTTGGGCCATCCCTTGAGCGATGAGGCGCCAACGGCGCGCGCCAAACTTGCGGAGATGGGCGCCGAGGCGAGACTGACGGTGCCGGAATTGCGCAGCCTGGCTGAGGCTTACTACAACGGAGGCCAGTACAGCGAGGCGGCAGAGCAGTTTCGCGTGCTAGCGCGGGCGCCAGGGCTCGATGCGCAGACGCGCAACGAATTCGCCGTCTCCGAGGCCGCCTGCCAACTGAAGTTGAAGCACCTTACTGCGGCGGAAGTTCAGGCCCTGCCTGACACAGCGGACGAGAACGGGGCGCATCGGCTCGACCTGCTGATGGAGCTGGCCCGCGACCGCAATGACACCGGCGATGTGAAACGGATCGTCGGCGTGATGGAGTCGCGGTTTCCGCGCAGTCCGTGGCTGGCAGACGCGCTGTTTTCGGCAGGAAACATGAGCCTGCTCAAGCGCGATTACCCCGCGGCGATCGAGTACTACGGCGACCTGGCGGCGCGCTTTCCCGGCGACAAGAACGCTGCCGCGGCGCATTGGCGCTCCGGCTGGCTGAGCTACCGGATGGGACTTTATCCCGCTGCGGAGCGCATCTTCGACGAGCAGATCCGGGTTTATCCGGCGGCGACGGAGACTGTCTCCGCGCTTTACTGGCGCGGGCGTTTGTTCGAGACCGAGGATCACGAGCCTTCGCGCGCTGCGGCCAGCTACCGCGCGATTGTCCGCGCCTATCAGCATTTCTTTTACGCGCAGATGGCGCGGCAGCGGCTGGCCGCCTTGGGCGATACACAGGCCGCACCGGAACCGCAGCTGGACAGCATTCAGCCGGCGCCCTTGCCGCATTTGGTCGATAGCTTTCCCGAAGACAGCCCACATCTGGCCAAGGCGCGGCTGCTGGCCAACGCCGGTTTGACGGAGTACATCGCAGAGGAGATCAAGGCCGCCCCCGAGTTCTCCTCGATGACTTCGCTGGCAGAGGCGCAGATTTACTCCTCCTATGGCGAGACGTTCCGGGCGATTCGCGCCGCCAAGCGAGGGCTGCCGAACGCGGCTTCCGCATCGATTCAGTCCATTCCGCTCATGTACTGGCGGATTCTTTTTCCGCAGCCGTGGTGGAATACGATCCAGACGGAGTGCAGCAAGAACAATCTCGACCCCTATCTGGTGCTCTCGCTGATTCGCCAGGAATCGGAGTTCGATCCCACTGCGATCTCTTATGCCAACGCCTACGGTCTGATGCAAATACTTCCTTCCGAGGGCCACAGGCTGGCCAAGGAAGAGGGAATCGCGCACTTTCAGACCTTCCAGTTGCTGGACCCAAATATGAACATCCGGCTGGGGACGCGCTACCTGCGGCAACTGCTCGACAAGTTTGGCGGCGTCCAGGAGTACGCACTGGCCGCCTACAACGCCGGCGACAGCCGCGTCGCCGAATGGCAGGCTGCGGGGCCGTATTCCGGCCTGGATGAGTTCGTGGAGTCGATCCCCTTTACGCAGACGCGCGAATACGTTCAGGCGATCCGGCGCAACGAGGAAACCTATCGGGCTATCGACGAGTTTGCTCACGCGCACGGGATGGCCACGACGTCGGCGTCGCGTTAACGACGGCCATTGGGATCCCAGGTGAGCTTTGGGGGCAACAAAAACGCCGCCCGCAGGCGGCGTTTTTGTTGGAACTGGCGAAGTCCTACAACATGGATTCGATTTCAAAGCCCCAGGCTTCGAGCAAAGCCTCGGGGATATATTTCGAATTTTTGTTACGACGCGCCCATTCACGCAGGCGGGTGGACCGGATGTATTGGTCAGGAGGCAGCTTAAACTCCTTAGTGATTTGCTCGAAGGAGGTTACTGTGGGTACGACAGGGCCGATAGGCTCTGGTTTGCCCCAATTCGGATTTCCACGACGCTTTGCCATCGATTTTTGTTTCCTTGTAAGAAGGATTTAGCGGTTCATCCTCGGATGTCGCTTGGGGGTAACTGTGGGGGCCCGAGGTACATCTAGATGACATTTTATGGCTATTTTGCTCAAAAATCAATAGGGAAGGGCGGGTTGGAGCGGGGTGTCAGGACGCGACTGCTAATCGTCGTATAACACTGATTCTATATATTTTATTTGATGCCAGCGAGCCTGCCGAAAAATCGATTGCCAGGCTCATTGTAAACGATTCACAGGGGGGCCTGTGGAACGCGAGGCTACTGGCGCGGTTTTGCGCTCGAGCAGCTATTGTCGCGGGGTGAGCGCGACCAAGCGGACCCATGGTTTGAACGATGCGCCTTGCGGCCCGGCGGGTTCTGGGCATGGCTGTGCGTCTGGACGGAAGAATCGGGACACAATGGCGGGCATCGGGTGGGCAAGCCAGGCAGGGCCTATTGCGGCTTGCATAAATATTGACGAATTTCAAGATTCACTGCGAGTCTGCCGATTGGATGTGAAGAGGACTGGGTGATGGCAGGTTTTGCCAGATGCCTCCAGCGCAGCGCGGAAATCTTCGTCTGCCTCCTATTGTTGGCGAGACTGGAAGCACAAGAGTATCAATTTAGGTACTTTGGACTTGGCCAAGGGCTGACTAGCCTGCTCGTCCAAAATCTATATCAAGACCGCACAGGATTTCTGTGGGTGGGCACGCAAGAAGGCGTGTTTCGTTTCGACGGCGAGCGATTTCAGCGCTTCGATGAGGGGCAGGGGCTGCCCACGATGGCGGGAGCGGAACTGGGCGAAGCACCCGACGGCACGCTTCTGGTGGGCGGCACAGCCGGACTGTTCGCGCTGAATGGAAGCCATTTCGACAAGGTGCCCTTACCGGGTGCGCCCGTGGTGAACTGGGTGGGGGGCCTGGCTTCGGACGGCAAGGGGCAGACGTATGTCGCGACAAGCCGGGGACTGATGGTGCTGACCGGGGCACGGGGAAGCTATTCGGTGCGCGCCATTGCGACGCCCGCCGGCGTGGAAGGCCCCTCCACGATGGGCATCCTGGTGGAAAACGATGCGGTGTGGTACGGGTGCGGCAAGCAGCTTTGCCGCATGAGCGGCGACCAGGTTAAGGTGTATGGCCCAGCCGAAGGGATTCCACCGTCGTTTTGGATGGGGATCGGGCGGGCATTGAACGGGGACCTTTGGGTACAAGGCCGAGGCGCGGCGTTCGAAGTGCTAGCTCCGGGTGCAGCGAAGTTTACGAAGGCCGAAGGCCCACTGCCCTCGGCTGGATTTACGGGGGTACCCGGCACGGATAGAGAAGGGTACCTGGTATTCCCCTCGCCCACCGGGCTGCTCATCCGCCGAAAAGACGATTGGTGGAAGGTGGGACGAAGCGCAGGGCTGCGGGGCACTGCGTATGCGGTACTGCAGGACCGCGAGGGGTCGCTGTGGATTGGATTGGAAGGCCAGGGACTGATACGTTGGGCCGGCTATCGGCAATGGGAAGCCTACACGGAAAACAGCGGACTGAGCAGCAACATTGTTTTTCCCATTGTGCCGCGACCGGACGGTTCGGTGTGGGTGGGCACGGAGTCGGGGCTGTTCCGCGGCAGCAGCCACGACCAGGGTTACGCGTGGGAGAAGGAGCAGCCGCTGGGCGATACACCGATTATCAGCATGATAGCCGGGCCGGACGGCAAGCTGTGGCTGGGAACGGAGGCGCAGGGAATCGCGCGTCTGAACCCGGTGAGCGGCGCGACGGAGTGGATCGGAAAAGAGCAAGGTCTGGACGGGACATCCGTCAGCGCAATGCTGGTGGACGGCAAGCAGCGGGTTTGGGTGGCGACGGACCAAGGCATGTTTGTGGCCGCTGCGCCGTACCGCTCTTTTGTGCGCGAGCAGGGAGTTCCAATTGACCGCTTTTGGGCGGTGGCCGAGGGACGGGATGGAGAGATCTGGGCGGGGGGCGAAAGCGGATTGTTCCAGCTAAACAACGGCATCTGGCGGCGCTTCAGGAAGCAGGAGGGGCTGAGCCACGACGAGGTGATCGCGCTGGCCGGCGCGCCGGATGGAACGATTCTGGCGGGCTATCGCTTTGGCGGCGAGCTCGACACAATCGCCGCGGAGAAAGACGGCATTCGCGTGAGCCACGACCTGAAGCTCGCGGACAGCGGCGCAAGCGTCATCTACTTCTTCGGATTCGATGCGCGCGGACGTTTGTGGGTGGGGACGAATCGCGGCGTGGACGCGCGGGACGGCGGACGCTGGACGCACATGGACAGCAATAGCGGCCTGGTGTGGGACGATTGCGACGGCAACGGATTTGCGGCACTGCCGGACGGAAGCGTGTGGATCGGGACCAGCAACGGGCTAGCGAGATATTCGGCGGATTCGCAAACGCCCGACCTCTTACCGCCGACGCTCGTCTTCACGCGGCTGACGCTGGGCGGCAAGGATGCAGCGGCGACGGATTCACCGTCCGTGAACTATCGATCGAACCAGCTGGTGGTGCAGTATTCGGCGCTGGACTACGCCGAGGCTGAGACGCTGACGTACGACTACCGGCTGCTGCCGTTGTTTTCGGATTGGCGAAGCACCGGGCGGAGGGAACTTGAGTTTCCGGGTTTGCCCCCGGGCGACTACAGACTCGAGGTGAAAGCGCAGGATCCTTGGGCCAATGGGAATGCGCAAGCGACGAGCTTCGCGTTTACCATACAAACCCCATGGTTCAAGACATGGTGGTTCGAGGGATTAGCCGCTGCAGCCGCACTGTGCCTAATCGTGATCGTCGTATTTATGCGGTTGACGGCGCTGAACCGGCGCGCGGTGGAGTTGATGCGGTTGGTCGACCAGCGCACGGCCGATTTGACAAAAGCCAACGAGGCGCTCTACCGGCTTTCGTCGATTGACGCCCTGACGGGAATCGCCAACCGGCGGGCATGCGACGAGAGACTGAGACTGGAATGGGCGCGCATGAAACGCTTGGACAAGCCGCTGAGCGCGCTGATGTTCGATGTGGACCACTTCAAGAAACTGAACGATGCCGATGGCCACCAGCGCGGCGACGAATGCCTGGTCCGGATTGCGGAGGAGCTGCAGCTGACGGTGCGGCGCGAGACCGACCTGGCCGCGCGTTACGGCGGCGAGGAGTTTGTGGTGGTGCTGCCGGGCGCGAGCGAAGAAGATGCGGTGCGCTTCGCCGAGTACGTGCGGGTGTCGATTAAGCAGCTGGGGCTGGCGCATTCCACTTCTCCGGTAGCACCGGTGCTGACTGTGAGCGTAGGCGTGGGCACCGCACGCGACGGCACATATGACAACGTTACGGAATTTATGGCCGCGGTCGACCACGCTTTGTACGCGGCCAAACGGCGCGGGCGGAACCGCGTGGTCTCATGCTCGGAGCTTGGCGACGAGCTGGATGCCGGTGAAGGCGAGGGAAACGATCGTGCGTGGCGCGCTTCCCCGAGCAGCTCCGGCGTGGTTCGAGTGCGCCACTCCGCCTCGTCGAAGTAAGCGAAGGCAATTTCGGCGATGCCCGTTTCTTTTCTGAGGTCAGACCACCGGGTTAGAATTCATTAAGGAACACGCAAAATCCGCAGTGATAAAATCCTAACGTTTGGAGAAAAACATGCCCGATGCTTCGTGCGATATCGGCCTTATTGGCCTTGCTGTGATGGGACAAAATCTTGTCCTCAACATGAACGACCACGGCTTTAAAGTGGCCGTATTTAACCGCACCGTTTCCAAGGTCGACGATTTTATTGCCAACGAGGCGAAAGGCACGCAGGTGGCGGGCGCGCACTCGATTGAGGAGTTGACCAGCCTGCTGAAGAGGCCGCGCCGCGTGATGTTGATGGTGAAGGCCGGCGACACGGTGGACCAGATGATCGAACAAGTAGCGCCGCATCTTGAAGCGGGCGACATCATTATCGATGGCGGCAATTCGCTGTTCACAGATTCCACGCGGCGCACCAAGGCGCTGGCCGAGAAGGGGATCTTGTTTATCGGGACCGGGGTTTCCGGCGGCGAAGAGGGAGCGCGCCGCGGCCCGTCGATCATGCCGGGCGGCAATCCGGCGGCATGGGCGCACGTGAAGCCGATCTTTCAGGCCATCGCAGCCAAGGTAGACGACGGCACGCCGTGCTGCGATTGGGTGGGCGAAGAAGGCGCCGGACACTTTGTGAAAATGGTGCACAACGGCATCGAGTACGGCGACATGCAACTGATTTGCGAGGCCTACGATCTGCTGAAGCGCGGCCTGGGGCTCAGCGCCGACGAGCTGCACGAGGTGTTCGCCGAGTGGAACAAGGGCGAGCTCGACAGCTACCTGATCGATATCACCCAGCAGATTTTTGCGAAGAAAGACGACGACGGCTCGCCGCTGGTGGACAAGATTCTGGACACCGCGGGGCAGAAGGGCACGGGCAAGTGGACGGTGATCAGCGCCCTCGACGAGGGCCAGCCAGTGACGCTCATCGGCGAGAGCGTGTTTGCGCGCTGTTTGTCGGCGCTCAAAGAAGAGCGCGTGGAAGCCGAGAAGGTGCTGCGCGGGCCGAAGACGGCGCCCAAGGTTGGCGATCGCGCAAAGTTCATCGAGGATGTGCGGCGGGCGCTCTTCTGCTCGAAGATCGTGAGCTACGCGCAGGGCTACATGCTGCTGCGGGCCGCGGGCCAGGAATTCAAGTGGAACCTGAACATGGGCGGCATCGCGTTGATGTGGCGCGGCGGCTGCATCATTCGCAGCCAATTCCTGGGCAAGATCAAGGACGCGTTCAAAAAGAACAAGCAACTCGACAACCTGCTGCTCGACAAGTATTTCTCGCGCCTGGTGAACAAGTATCAGGCCTCGTGGCGCAAGGCGCTGACGCACGCGGTGAAATTGGGCGTGCCCACGCCGGCATTCTCAACGGCTCTGGCCTTCTTCGACGGCTACCGCACCGGCCGGTTGCCGCAGAATCTGCTGCAGGCGCAGAGAGACTTCTTCGGCGCGCACACCTACGAGCGAGTCGACAAGCCGCGCGGCCAGTTCTTCCATACCAACTGGACCGGACACGGCGGACGCGTGGCGTCGGGGACGTACAACGCGTAGAAATAGGGGTCAGAGATTAGGGATCAGAAAGCGAGGCGGCGATTTCCGGATGGAAATCGCCGCAGTTGTTTTTGACGATCGAGAATCCTTCACCAAGCGCGAAGCTATGGCCGTGCGCTCTGCGCGGCCTGTGCTTTGGCCGAGATCACCGCATTCTTGAAAGCAATGGCAAAGGAGCGGGCCGCGGCTGCATCGGCGAACGTGAGGCCGAAGGCTTCGGTGTCGTCGGGCGTCTCTCCATACTCCTTGCTGGAGTGCGGGCCGGGGCCGAGATGCGTGAACCTATCGAGGTCGTAAATACGCGTGTGGAACTGTTTACCCGGCATGACGGCAACAACGACCATAGTGGTGTCTCCCATGTCGCCGGGTTTGTAGGTGCGCGGGGCGTCGGGACTGGAAAAAACACGATCTTCCGAAATTAGCGTCTCGTCGACTTCGGTGAGGGGCACGGTTATGGACGCGAGGGGAAAGGTGTAAAAGGACCAGGTCGTCGTGCCGTTCTCGTTTTTGGGCATCGCGCAAAGCGGAGCCGGCATCTTGGGCTCGATCACGATGGTGTTCTTATCGACTGCGACGATGCTGCCGGAGGCGGCGTAGGCGGTCTTCATGGCCAGGAAATTCGAGGAGATGTCAACATTCGAAGGAGTATTCTGGCCAGCCGCCACGGGAACACACGAGGAAAGGCAGCATAAGACGACCGAGGCAAAACGCTTCATACGGGCCCGACTCTTAAGGCAAAGCCAGAGTTGTTGTGAACTCTTGGCGGTCTCCAGTGCCGTCGCTCCCTGTCGGCCGCGCCGACTTGACGACCGTGCTTTCCGACTCTGGTTTTGCTATAGCGGCGATCTTGCGCTTTCTTTGCTGGAAAGAATGTGACTGGGGTCACCCAAGGAGACAACGAAGAGCGCCAAACCCGGCGGATGGCCTTATCGCTGCGGGTGCGCGGAAACCAACATGTTCCTGCGGTGAGAAACTTAACGTCACACTGCGAGCTTCGATGGCATCCCAGCCGCCATCTTTTGGCCCTTTTCTCCAAGCACGATGCGCGGCGGTTTTGCGCCTTTGCCCGGCTCGATCCTGTGCCCCTCTTTGCGCAGCTTCGCAGCCTGCGCCTCTACGCCCCCAGGCAGCTTGGGATTCAACGACCCATCGTCTTTCACCATGCGCCAATAGGGGGTGATGCGCGCGGTCCCGAGACGCGCATCTTCTTCCGCGGCTTCGGCAGCGATGCGGATGAAGATTCCCGACGTCAGCGGACAGGTGACGTCGGCCGAGTGCTTCTCCGCGAGATCGGCTCGCATCCGGGAGATGGTGGCCACACTGCCCTTGGGAATGGCTCGCATGTAGGTTTCCACTTCCAGGGGGCTGGGAATCAGCATCTTCCCACTGCCATACAGCCTTTCCATTTTTGGAGGGATGGGCACCAGCTTGGGGAGAGAGGGATTCTGCATTTTCTCCCGCCAGGTCTTTCGTCTCTTCATGTCGATCGCTCCAGCCATACGCCAAGCCAAGGAGGCCGCGTCAACAGACATCCAACATGCGCAGGAATCTTAGGCTGAACGAGTCAAGTCTATCAGATGGCTCGGCCCGGCTAAAGCCGTGCCCTTGTTACAAAGCCTCGACCGAGATACAGCACCTGAATTCTGCTCTAACGACTCCACAGGAGTTGGAGAATCGCCTTAGGCTTCCGAGATGCGCCGCGCCACAGATATTTGCGGAATGCCGGAATTCGGCGGCGATTTCCGCGAAGAACATCGCCGCCTTGCGTTGACGCGGAGGTTTTGAGCGGACCGGCGAGTTCAGCGCAGACTGTCGACCGGCGCGGGGTCCATGTCGGCGTAGTCCTGGTTTTCGCCGCCCATGCCCCAGCAGAAGCTGTAGGCGCGCGTGCCGACGCCGCAGTGAATCGACCATCCGGGCGAGATGACGACGTCCTTGTCGGCCATGACGATGTGGCGGGTTTCCGCCGGCGGCCCCATGAAGTGCATGACGCGCGCGTCCGCGGCCACGTTGAAGTACATGTAGATTTCGGAGCGGCGCATGTGGGTGTGCGGCGGCATGGTGTTCCAGTTGCTGCCCGGCGCAAGGTGCGTCACGCCCATCACGAGCTGGCAACTGCGCGCGCCCTGCAGATGGATGTACTTGCAAATCGTCCGTTTGTTGCAGGTTTCGAGCGAGCCGAGTTCCATGGGCTGGGCTTCTTGTTTGCGGACCAGCGCGACGGGATGAACGGCGTGCGCCGGATAGCTTAACAAATAGTAGATGGCGGGCGCATTCTTATCTTTTGACGCGAAGCCGACCTGCCGATTGCCGCGGCCGATGTAGAGCACATCGACGTTGTTGACGTCGTAGCTCTTGCCTTCGACGGTAACGACGCCCGGGCCGCCGATGTTGAGCGCGCCCAGCTCGCGGCGCTCGGTGAAGTACTCGGCGCGCAGATCGGAATCGGTGGGCAAGGGAATCGGGTCGTCGAGCGGAGCCGCAAAGCCAACCACTGCGCGATCGAGATCGACGTAGTTGAGATGCAGCTTGCCGGGCTCGTAGAGCGACTGAAGCAAAAATGTCTCGCGCAGCTCGCCGGTGTTCATGCGCGGATAGCGCACAGGGTCAGCCATCAGGATGGTCTTCATCGTTGGTTTCTCCAGAATTGCCGGCAGCCGATTGCCGTTGGCTGTTAGCCATTAGCTCTTAGCCGGCCGGGGGTGAGTCGAGGTCAGTGCGCATCAGGAACATAGGACCGTTGCCCTTCATTTTACTGCGCGAAGCGGCGGCGCCTGTTCGAGAATCCAGCGAACGAACTCCTTGCCTGCGGCGTAGTTGTCGTACTTGGCGGGGAGCTTGCGGCCGTCGGTGTACTCGTCGTAGAGCCAGGGATCGGTCATGGCGACGACGGTTCCCTTTCCGTACTTCGCCGTGGCCATGTAGATGTCGTCGCCCTCTTGAAGCACGGAGCGGGCCGGGCCGCTCACCGCGATGGTGCTGACATCCTTCACGAAAAGAGTGTGGGGATGGTGGAAGATGGGGCCTTTGCCGTCTACGTCGATCCGGCCCTGCTCCCAATTCGTGCCGATCACGTGCTTGCGCAAGACGCTGTTGAAGTGGATGCCGAATTTGTCGCCGATCACGTTGAAGTGGTCGAGGTCGGCAAACGAGGTGTCGTTCTCCATGATGACGAGCACGCCGCCGGTATAGACCCATTCGGCGAGCTGCGCCGCATCTTGGGCGTTGGCGAAGTGCGCTTTGGGGTTCTTGTCGAGGTTGTCGGGCGAGGCGATCACGAATACGTCCGCGCCTTTCAGGCCGGCCAGCGTGGGCTCGGCGTCAAGCTCGCCGATTTGCGCGCCGAACTCGCGGAACAGATAGCCGAAGAGTCCGTAGCCCGGCATGTCCCATGTGCTCCATTTGTAGTGAAACTCAACCTGCCGGCCGAAGGCGTCGGCGCGCTGCTGGGAGTTGAACCAGCCGTCAACCACGACGGTGTCGCCGCGCGCTAGAGTGGACTCCGGCGCGTACTCCATCTCCGCGCTGGCAAGCAGAAACGCGCCAAAACTCTTGGGATCGTTGGCGCCGGTCTTCTCGCCGATGTAGTAGGCGTAGCTGCCGTCGCGGTAAGGACTGCCGCCGAGGCCCGCAGCCTTCACGCCATCGGTCAGCGTGACGTCCTCGCCCTGGGTTTGAATGAAGTGCGTGAGGATGCCTTCGTATCCGCGCTTTGCGTTGACAAGATACGACGCGGGCAGGTAGCCGCGGCGCACGCCTTTGGCGAGAGCGTAGACAAACATGCAAGCGGAGGAGGATTCAAAGTAATTTCCCTTTTCGCCTGGCTTATTGACGATCGTGTACCACAGGCCGGTCTTCGCATCCTGGTAGCGCGCGACGGCGGCGGCTTCGCGCCGAAGGATGGCGAGCAATTGCGCGCGGCCGGGGTCGTCTTCGGAATAGTAGCCGAGCGTATCCACGAGCGCCATCATGTACCAGCCGATGCCGCGCGCCCAGAATTGCGGCGAAGTGCCGGTTTGCTTGTTAGCCCAGCGCTCCTGCTTCGACGCGTCCCAGCCGTGGTAAAGCAGGCCGGTTTTGGGATCGCGGGCGTGTTGCTCCATGAGCACGAACTGCCGCGTGATGTCGGCGAATGCCTCGGGGTGATGCGAGAAGGCCGCGTACTCGGCGCGGAAAGGCTCGGCCATGTAGAGGCTGTCGAGCCACATCTGGTTGGGATAGATCTGTTTGTGCCAGTAACCACCCTCGGCGTTGCGCGGCTGATCGGCTAGCTGGTTCCAAACAAAAGTGGCGGCGGTAAGATAGCGTTTGTCCAGCGTGACGCGGTAGAGAAGCAGAAGCTGGCGGCCGAGAAGGATGTAGTCGAGCTGATGCTCCTCGGGATTGAACGTGGGAATGGAGCCGTCGGGAGCCAGAAGCACATCGACCGTGCTCTTGATGTAGTTGAAATAGCGCGGATCGACGTTGGAGAGCCATACCGAATCCATGCCATCGAGCACCGTGCCGAGCGAGTGGTTCCAATGAAAGGGCTCGGGAGGGTCGAAGCGGCCGTCGGGCCAACGGGCGATAGCAGCATTGGCGGCGCGCTGCGACCAGGGCAGCCGATCGGCATCGGCGGCGAGCGCGCTTTCAGCGACGAAAGCGAGAAGAGTCATACCGGCAAGAAGGCGGAGAGATTTCATGCAGACTCCGATCTAGTGCGCTGAAGGCGAAGCAGGAGCAGGCGGCGCCGGAACTTCAGGGTACGGGATCCAGCCGTTGATGCGCATCCAGTTTTCGAGAAGGGTGGGCCACTCGGCGAGCTGGGGATTCGACTGGCCCAGCGCCAGTCCATGCGAGCCGGTTTGAAAGATGTGCATCTCCGCCGGCACGCCGGCGCGGACCAGCGCCGTATAGAAGGCGACGGTGCTCAACGAAGGCACGCTCCGGTCGGCGGTAGTGGAAAAGAGAAAGAAGGGCGGCGTTTGGGGAGTGACGTGCTTGTCGGGCGATACATCGTCGAGCAACTCCTGCGTGATGTGGTCGCCGAGAAGAGTCTTGAGGGCGCCGGGCGCGGCGATTTCCGGCAGCAGAGTGAGCACTCCGTAGGAGCTGATGACGAAGTCGGGGCGGTCGCTGACGCGGTCGATGGGATCGGCGGCATGCGGCTCGCCGTCGTCGAAGTGCGTGCCCACCATGCCCACAAGATGACCGCCGGCCGAGAAGCCCCACATGCCGATGCGGTTGGGAGCCACGTCGAAGTCTTTTGCGTGGCCGCGCACCCAGCGCACGGAACGGTAGCCATCGAGAAGCGGTGCGGGATAGCGATAGCGCGGCGCGATGCGGTAGGTAAGGACAAAGGCCGTGACGCCGCGGAGGTTGAGCCACTCGGCGATTTGTATGCCCTCTTTGTCATAGGCCAGATGCGTGTATCCGCCGCCGGGGCAGACGATGACGGCAGTATGCGGGCCGGAGCCGTAGCCCGGAAAGATTTCGAGGCGCGGTTTGTCCTGGTCCTCCGAGCCTACGGCTCCGGGAGCGCCGTTGGGCCAGAGGTATTCGATTTGCCCATGGGGCAGAGCACCGGACAGCGCGGCTGCAGGAGCTTGCGGAGCGGATTGCGGCCGCGAGGGGGCGGCAGCGCACAACAGAAGAATCGAAAACGAGAGCGCCGCGCTCACGCGGCTAAGCGAGGCAGTAACATTTCGACGCGCAGACATGAAGACGAGACTCCTTAGGCGGCATGTGCGGTGCGGCCCGGTTTCTTTCGCAGCGCACTGGCTGACGATTTGCGGCCGTTGGGCTGTTCCATTCCCTGTGCGGTCTGGGCCATGCGCAGGTGCCGCTCCATGAGGTTGTGCGCATCGGCGGTGTTGCGGGTGCGAATCGCGCGATAGATCTCGCGGTGCATCTCGACGGACTCGCGGAGATCGGTGGAACGCTCCACGGTTCTGCGGCGGCTATCGTAGAGCGCCGAAGTGATGGTTTCAATGATGGCGGCGAGAATGGGGTTATTGGAAGCCTGGGCGATGATGCGATGAAAGATAAGGTCGTGAATGAGATAGTCCGACGGACTGTCGATGGCGGCGAACATCTCGGCCACTTCTTCGGCTAGGGCGGCGTGGTGGTCTTCTTTGCCGCGTTCGGCGGCCAACGCGGCCACCTGACTCTCGAGAATGATGCGCGCCTCGAACATCTGCCAGGACTGAAAACCATGGAGCGCGCTCATCAGGCGCAGAGAAGTCTTGCCAAACTCGGGAGGTCCGTCTGCCACGAAGGTACCCACTCCGTGGCGGACCTTCATGACGCCCATGGCCGCGAGGTAGCCGAGGCCGGTGCGCAGGCTGGCGCGGCTGATCTTGAGGGATCGTGCCAGTTCGCGCTCCGGCGGAATCTTGTCGCCCGGCTGCAGAGCGCCACTCTCAATGAGGGAACGGATGTGGTTCACCACTTGCATAGTGCGATGGGTTGTTTGTTCGTCCTCTTTGAGCCGCGGCATGCGATCCCACACTTTCTTGCGAATCTGAAAGACCAGGTTCACTGCGAGATTATCACTGAAAAGTGGGTTTGGTTCGAGAAACTTGCGGCATTGCCGGCCGGCCCGAGGGTCGCGGCGCTACGGCATGTATACTTGTGGTCTGACCTCAAGAGCCGCAAAGCGGCTGGAGAACGCACTTTACGAGGTAGAATGAAAGCCATGCCGCTCCACGAAGACCGTCTATTCCCTTCCGAATCAAACGCTCTCAAAGTTGCCCGTTCTCTGTATTCGCACATTCGCAACCTGCCCATTGTGAGCCCTCACGGGCATACACAGGCGTCGTGGTTTGCCGAAAACAAGCCGTTCCCCGATCCGGCGACGCTCTTTGTGCAGCCGGACCACTACGTGTTTCGCATGTTGTACAGCCAAGGCGTCTCGCTGGACGATTTGGGAATTGGGCAGCCGGCGATCAAGGATCCGCGGCGCGTGTGGCGCATTTTTGCCAGCCATTACTACCTGTTCCGCGGCACACCCACGCGGATGTGGCTGGACTATGCGTTTCAGGAGCAGTTCGGGCTCAAGGAGCGGTTGAACGAGAAGACGGCCGATCTCTACTTCGACACCATTGCGGAAAAGCTGAAGACGCCGGAGTTTTTGCCGCGGGCGCTCTTCGAGAGGTTCAATATCGAGGTGCTGTCGACAACGGAGTCGCCGCTCGATCCGCTGAAGGCGCACCAGGCGATTCGCGATTCAGGCTGGAAGGCGCGCATTGTGCCGGCGTACCGGCCCGATCCGGTGGTCGATCCGGAGTTCAAGGGATTTGCCGGGCTGGTTGCTCAACTAGGCGAGCAAAACGGCGAAGACACGGCGACCTGGAAGGGCTATTTGAACGCGCTCCAGAAGGCGCGGGCGCGATTCAAGGCTGTGGGTTGCACTTCGACCGATCACGGCCACCCCACTGCGCAGACGGCGGATCTGCCGCAGGACGAAGCGGCGGCGCTCTTCGCCAAGGTGCTCGGCGGCAAGACGAACACGGCCGAGCAGGAGCTGTTCCGCGCGCAGATGCTAACGGAAATGGCGCGCATGAGCGTGGAGGACGGGCTGGTAATGCAGATCCATCCCGGCGCGGTGCGCAACCACAATAAGGTTGTATATGAGAAGTACGGGCGCGACATGGGCTGCGATATTCCCAGCGCCACCGACTACGTTCATGCGCTGCGGCCGCTGCTGGACCGCTTCGGCAACGAGAAGAATCTGACTATTATTCTGTTCACGCTGGACGAGACGGCGTATAGCCGGGAGTTGGCGCCGCTGGCCGGCCATTATCCGTGCTTGCGTCTCGGACCCCCGTGGTGGTTTCATGACAGTCCTGAGGGCATGATGCGCTTCCGCGAGCAAGCCACGGAAACCGCGGGGTTCTACAACACGGTCGGGTTCAACGACGATACGCGGGCGTTTCTTTCCATTCCCGCGCGGCACGACGTGGCGCGGCGCATCGATTGTGCGTTTCTAGGCAGGCTGGTTGCCGAGCATCGTTTGGAAGAGGACGAAGCACACGAGTTGGCACATCAGCTGACATACGACCTGGTCAAGAAGGCATACCGGCTGTAGACAGGGGTCAGGTTTCAGAGATCAGGGCACCGGCCTTACAAGAGAGAAATACGGAGTTTGGGGTATGAGTCTCTATTGTTCCGTTGGAAGCATCGACAGCGATTTTTCTTCCGCGCAACTGAAGGAACTATTGACGGAGGGCTTGGCGAAACTGGGCGCGCGCAAGAACGTGCTAGTTGTGCCGCCCGACCAAAGCCGCGAACACTCGCAGGCCGGTGCTTTGACGCGTTTTGCGTGGGAGCACTATGGCGACAAGCTGAAGGCGGTGCTGCCGGCCATCGGCACGCACACGCCCATGCGGCCCGACCAGATTGCGCATATGTTCGGCAAGATGCCGCAGGAGCTGTTCCGCGTGCACAATTGGCGCACCGAGATCGAGACACTGGGCGAGTTGCCGGCGTCGTTTATCCATGAGCAGTCGGAGGGCAAGCTGAACTACACGTGGCCGGCGCAGGTGAATAAGCTCATCTCGCAGGGCGCCTTCGATCTGATTCTTTCCATTGGCCAGGTAGTGCCGCACGAAGTGATCGGCATGGCCAACCACGCCAAGAACATCCTCATCGGGACGGGCGGACGCATGGGCATCAACCGCAGCCATTATCTCGGGGCCGTTTACGGCATGGAGCGGATCATGGGCCGCGCCGAGAACCCGGTGCGCAACGTGCTGAACCGCGCGTGCGAACAATTTCTGCGGCGCCTGCCGATCGTATATGTGCAAACCGTGGTGGGGCGCGGCAAGGATGGCGGCTTGGCGGTGCGCGGGCTCTACATCGGCGACGATCTCGAGTGCTTCCTGAAGGCCGCGGAGTTGAGCCTGAAGGTGAACTTTGAAATGCTCGACAAGCCGATCAAAAAAGCCGTGGTTTATCTGGATCCCTCGGAGTTCCACTCGACGTGGATCGGCAACAAGGCCATTTATCGCACGCGCATGGCGCTGGCCGATGGCGCGGAGCTGATTATCCTGGCGCCGGGCGTTCATGAGTTCGGCGAGGACAAGGGCATCGATGCCTTGATCCGCAAGTACGGATATCGCGGAACGCCGGCCACGTTGAAGGCGGTTAGCGAGAATCCCGACCTTGCGTCGGACCTGAGCGCGGCAGCGCACCTGATTCATGGCTCGTCGGAGGGGCGGTTCAAGATCGTGTGGTGTCCGGCCGAGTTGAGCCGCAATGAGATCGAAGGCGCGGGTTTCGCATACGGCGAACTGAAGGCAATGACGAAGAAATACGATCCGGAAAAACTGCGCCACGGCTGGAACACGATAGGCGGCGAAGAAGTTTTCTTTGTCGCCAATCCGGGACTGGGATTGTGGGCGCATCGCAGCCGGTTTGAGAGCGCGGCGCCGGCGACTGTAGCTGCAGGCCACTCTCGATAGCAACCTGGCGCGAATGCGTCTTGTGACATGGCGCAACTTTGCCCACGCCGATAGAGAGAAGACCGGGGGCCTCAGCCTCTGAGGGATAATTGTCAGAGCGAGACTGTCTCTTATCGAACGACGCTCGTTGAGAGAAGAGAAACGGCGGGGCATGCCGAGTATCGATAAGCGAGCGTGTAAGGAAGACTATGAAAAACCCAAAATTGAAGCTCAACAAATATTCGGTGGGCGTGGGCGACCGGTTCGCGCACCAGGCAAAAGCGCAGTTGCAGGCATGCATGAAGGCTCTTAAGCAAGGCGTCGAGGTCGTGCCGGTATGGAACAAGTCGAATCGCGAACATAACATCATCGGCTCCGAACCCGCGAGCGTACGCGCAGCGGCCGACGCGGCGGTGAAGACGCTGGGATGGAAGCTGCCGTATTTTTGCGACGCCGACCATATTACAGCCGCGACGGTGGAACGCTTTCTCGCGCCCTGCGACTTTTTCACCTTCGATGTGGCCGACTTTATCGGCCAGCCGGCGGAGGCATCGGACATTGAGAGCTTTATGAAGCGGCATCCGGAGTTGCATGGAAGCATCGAGCTTCCTGGAGCCGACCAAGCCTTCGAGTTCACTCCGGAACGACTGAAGCAGACGGCGCAAAAGTTTTTGGCCGCGGTGAAGAAGGCCGGCGAAGTGCATCGTCGGATGTTGAGCGCGAAGGGTGCGGGCAACTTTATTGCCGAAGTTTCGATGGACGAGACCGATCGCGCGCAGAGTCCCGTGGAGCTGCTGATTATTTTGGCGGCGATTGCCGACGAGGGCATTCCCGTGGAGACCATCGCGCCGAAGTTCAGCGGACGATTCAACAAGGGCGTAGATTATGTGGGCGACGTGAACCAGTTCGAGCGCGAGATGGCGCTGGACGTGGCGGCCATCGCCTATGCGGTAAAGCAGTACGGGCTGCCGGATAATCTGAAGCTGAGCGTGCATTCGGGCAGCGACAAATTTTCGATTTATCCGGCGATTCACGCGAATATGAAGCGGTTCAACGTGGGCGTGCACCTGAAGACCGCGGGAACGACGTGGCTGGAGGAGTTGATCGGTCTCGCGGAATCCGGCGGCGAGGGATTGGTGCTGGCCAAAGAGGTGTATGGCGAGGCCTTGGCGCACCGCGAAGAACTATGCGCGCCCTACGCAACGGTGATCGATATCGACACGGCCAGGCTGCCCTCGGCCGAAGAGGTGCGCGGCTGGACCTCTGAGCAGTACACGTCGGCGCTGCGGCATGTGGAAGGCGATCCGGCCTACAATCAAAGCCTGCGGCAACTGCTGCATGTGGGCTTCAAAGTGGCTGCCAAGATGGGGCCACGCTACCTGAAGCTGCTCGAGGCCAACGAACCGGTAATCGCGAAGAATGTGACCGAGAACCTGTACGATCGACACATCGCGCCGGTGTTTCTAGGCGTCAGCATCTGATCCGGCAGCAGCTTCTATTGCAATGTCACGTCGGCGCCGGCGAGCTTGAGGATCGCGTCACCGTGCGCGGCTGTTACCTTCACGTTCCACCCAGTCACTTGGGCGTAGCCGATGGTAAGACCGGTGGCGCCGCTCAGACTGACATTTCGCAGCACGAGGTCGCCGACGGGCGCTTCCGGCAGGCCGATGATGGCACCGGCCATCTCGCTGCCGGTCGCGGTGAGGTTCTCGATCACGATGTTGTGGAAACGAGGCGTGAGGCGCGTGACAGGCTCCGGCTTCACGTCGCCCGGCGGCGGAAGAATGCTTGGGTAATATTCGCTGACGATGAGCGGATTCTTCACGTTCTTCATGTCGATGTCGCGGAAGACGAGATTGTCGACGTCGCCGCCACGGTCGCGGTTGGCCTTGATGCGGATGCCGTTGTCGGTGCCTTCAAAATGGATGTGCTCGGCGAGAATATTGTGCGCACCGCCGGCAATCTCGCTGCCGACGGAAAGTCCGTGCCCGTGCAGGAAGGTGCAATCGGTGATGACGATGTTCCGTGCCGGCTCATCGTTGCCGGGAGAGCCGATGGCTCCGGACTTGATGGCGATATTGTCGTCGCCCTCGTCGGCGTAGAGATGATCGATGCGCACGTTGGACGAGGAGAAGGGATCGACGGCATCGGTGTTCGGCGAGTCGGGCGGCGCCAGAATGCGGGCATTGCGAATGAGCACGCCGTCGCAATAGTAGGGAACGAGCTGCCAGAAGGGCGAGTTCCGGAGGGTGACGCCCTCGACGCGCACGCGCCTGCAGTGATCGAAGACGACGAGGCGCGGGCGGGGATGTGGATTGCCCATTACGCCGCTATCGCGAAAGGCGCGCGCCATCTGCCACCAGCTCTCGCCCTGGCCGTCGATAGCGCCCTCGCCCGTGATGGCGACGTTTTCGGCGTTGGTTGCGCTGACGAGCGGCTGCAGCGCGGCAAGGCGGAACTCGATTTTCGGCGGATAGTCCGCGTGATCGGACGAGCCGAGCAGCGTGGCGCTTTTGTCGAGCTGGAGCGTGATGTTGCTCTTGAGCACGATAGGCGCGCTGAGATACGTGCCCGCTGTGAGGCGAACCGTGCCTCCGCCCTTGGCGGCGCAGGCGTCGATTGCCCGTTGAATCGCGGCGGTGTCCTTGGCG
>Ga0335078_10000348_pt1 | contig 73534 bp, 70 predicted proteins | sample Lox_Sample_32_FD_206711 | JGI IMG/M metagenome (GOLD analysis project Ga0335078, IMG submission 206711) | Soil microbial communities from Loxahatchee National Wildlife Refuge, Florida, United States - Lox_Sample_3.2 | ecosystem: Environmental > Terrestrial > Soil > Wetlands | place: USA...
GAATCTCTCCGGAAAACCGAGCTAGGCGCGCCATGCCGAAGGAAACCCTGCAACAAGACTTGTCGGTTCTGACGTCTGCCAAGAACGGATTGGTGTATCTGACCCCAAACGACTGGACGCTGATCGCAGACAAGGCGACACGGCTGAAATTCAAGGCTGGAGATCACCTGATTCTGCAAGGAAAGCGAACGCACGGAATCTACCTGCTCTTGTCGGGAACGGCGTCGGTGCAGATTCCGGGGCGGGAGATTTTGCCCGCGCTCGGTCCCGGCGAAGTGTGTGGAGAGATTTCGTTTCTCGACGAACAGCCGGCGACGGTGAGCGTGGTCGCGAAGCAGGCGACGGAAGTTTACTACCTGGACCGTCCCACGCTGGATTCGATGTTTGAATTATTTCCGCATCTGGGGTCGAGGTTCTATCGTTCGCTGGCATTCAGCCTGTCGCAGCGAGTGCGGAATCTGATCGGGACAGGCACGCCCAAATAGCGAGTGGCCAGAAATAAAGACTGGCCTCACCCTTGTGCACACTCCGGCTGTGCTAGCCTACCAGATGGCTTTCCGCGCGGTGTGCGAAGCCACTGGTGGGGAACTGCGCGCGCCTCCTGTGCATGATTGATTCCAGCCATCTGCGACTGGCCTTACTGTCGGCGGCAGTGCTTGGGTTCCGGCATGGTCTCGACTACGATCACATCGCGGCGATCACAGATCTGAGCAGCGTGCAGGCGAAAGCGCGCGATGCCATGCGCTACGGCCTGCTCTACGTGGCGGGCCACGCGACCACGATCGCGGTGCTGGGGTCGCTGGCGGTGGCATTTCGGGTTTCGCTTCCGGCGGCCAGCGATCGCTGGGCGGAGCGGTTGGTGGGGATCACGCTGCTCACGCTCGGCATTTACGTGCTGGGGACATTCTTCCGGCCGTCAACGCATAGTCATTCTCGGCCGCGAACTCGAATCACTTTGCTGATCAATGGTGCGTTGTGGGTCTACTGGCGTCTGACGCGGGTCTTCGGCGGGACGCGAGTGGAAGCTCCGCAGGTTTTCAAGGATGGATACGGGACGACCTCGACATTTCTGGTGGGCGTGATTCACGGGCTGGGAGCGGAGACTCCCACGCAACTGCTGCTGTTCTTGATGGCGGCGAATCTGGGCGGGACGGCCGTGGGGCTGCTGGGATTGCTGATGTTCATCGTGGGACTGGTAGTGATGAACACATTGATGTGCGCCTCGGCGGCAGGACTGTTCACGTCGACCCTGGCCCGGCGAGGCCCATTGCAGGCATTCACGCTGGCCACGTCGGCTTACAGCATTATTGTAGGAACCGTGTTCTTACTCGGGTCGGCTTCGAAGCTACCTTCCCTGACGGGGTAAATTCCGCATTGCGGGCCTCAGTCGTTCTGGTCATCTCCTTCTGATCGCTTCCGTCGGGTCGTCTTTCTGGTCGGTGTTGGTCATTGTCTCTTCGTCTTTGCCATTCCTTGGCTGATTCCAACGGTTGTCGGAGATGCTTGTGGACCTCGGCAGAGCAGGGCGAAGGTCGCAAAAGCGTGTTTCAAGTGTGCAGCAGTTTGCACTTAAGGATTTCTAAGGATGGGGGTTTTATCGCCTAACTCCTTTGGATGTAGCGTGTTATTCCGAGTCCCAATTTGGTCCTTAACGTGCACAAAAACAGTACCCGGAACCCAGCTTCAAGATTATGTTCTGTGGGATTTTAGATAGGCTTTGTAATTGTGCCCTACCCCAGGATCCAGGAGGAAGTTACTTATGAAGCGGATGTTATGGATGGCGCTGCTCGTTCTCGCTCTGCCACTGGCGGCATTTGCCAACAATTCAATTGATTTCACTAATAGCGGCGGGACGTTGTCTGGCAGCAGTGCCGGGCTGACCCTGACCGGATCTACGCTGATCGCAGTGAATGGTCTGAATGGGCTGGGGTTGGTTACCGGCAGTGATCTTGGGAGTTTGAGCTTTTCGACGGGCTCGCTCAGCTCGGGCAATTTGCAGATGGGCGGCACGTTCAACGCCGGCGGAACTTTCGTTATCACGACGAATGGCAGCAATGGGCTTCCGAATACGACGCTTTTCTCGGGCTCATTCAGCGGTCCAGTGACCTGGACGCTGGTGACCCTGGCCAATGGAACCCACAACTACACGCTGACGGGAACGATCTCGGGCGCATGGTCTGGTGGCGCGCCGGTGCAAGGCGCGACCGTGCAGCTGACGATCAATACCGGTAAAGGCTATTTCAACGGGACCACGACCATTTCCAGCGGCGACACGAACGTGACCGTTCCCGAACCGGGAACTCTGACCCTGCTGGGTACCGGGCTGGTTGGTCTGGCTGGCGCCCTGCGTCGCAAGTTTAGAGCGTAATCCGCGTCTGCTTCCTGAAAAGCCCCGCAGCTGAGCGGGGCTTTTTTCTTGCCCGATTCGTCCCCGAAGGCAGTTTCTGTTCTCCCGTTCCCGTGCGTTACCCCCGTAATCTGAGCAGGGGGATTACCGTTGACCCACCATGGACGACCTTTTTAGATTGGCAGCAGGGGGTAGTATGAAGGATATCCATGAGGTCCTGCGGAGTAAGCAGGCGAAATACGCCCAACTTGGCAAGCAGATCGAGATGCTCCAGCAGGCAGCGGAAAAGCTGCGCGAAGTAGCCCCGTTGCTGGCCGAGAACGACGACGAAGACAACGCCGTGCTGGCGGAAGTGGACGAAGCCACCGGGGATGCGATGGCGGCGAAGGCCGGTGCCAATACCGGGGCGGCAAGCTCATCGAAAGCATCACGCCCGACGGCACCTCGCTGGCCGTAGTCCCACCGGGGTTGGCAGCCCGATCGATTTATGACTCTTCAGTCACTACTGGTTTCGACCGACGATTCCGCCGCGGACATTTTGGGCAGAGTGCTGCCCGCATACGGCATCGCCATGGATCGTTCGACGGATCCAGAAACCACGACGACCCGCATTCAGCACCAGAAGTTCGATGCCCTGATCGTGGATTTTGACGAGCCCGACGCCGCGAACCTTGTGCTGGAGTTGGCCAAGAGAGTGGGATCGGCGGCGTTGAGCATCGCGCTGGTTTCCGAGCCGGCGAAGGTGCGGGAAATCCTGAGTGGGGGGGCGCACTTCGTTTTGTACAAGCCTCTCTCGGAGGACGCAGCGAAGGCTGGATTGCGGGCCGCGGCGGCTCTGTTGAGCCGTGAGCGAAGGCGGGCATTCCGCGTCCCGGTGCAGGCGCCGGTCGAGATCACACTGCCCGACACACGCAAGGTAGACGGGATTCTGCTGGACCTGTCGGCAACGGGGATGGATGTGCTCACTTCGGAGCCGCAAGTGGCGGGATCGCTGCTGGCATTCCATTTTCAATTGCCGGATGGCTTCCTCGAGATCACGGGGCATGGCCAGGTCGCCTGGGCCAATCCTAACGGACAAACCGGAGTTCACTTTGTGGACCTCGGCGAAACGGTTGCGACGGAATTGGAAGGTTGGCTGAAAACCGCGGCGAGTGCCGCCGGGAGCGGAGCCAACGAGGCGGTTCCTCACTGCAAGCTTACGGATCTGAGCCTGGGCGGTTGCTACGTGGAGACGGAAGCGCCGTTTCCGGAGCGGGCGATGGTCGATCTTTGCCTGAAGACCGACGAAATGGAAGTCCACACCGAGGGTATGGTGCGGGTGGCGCATCCCGGGCACGGCATGGGAGTCGAGTTCCCTTCCCGGACGCCGGAGCAACGCGAGCAAGTTGGAAACCTGATCAACTTCCTACGAACCACGCCGCAAACGAGTCTGGAACTGATTATTTCTCCGCGCGCGCTCGTCGCCGATCTGACGCAGTTCGAACCGGGTCCCCGGCAAGCGGCGGAAGCGCCGGCGGAAGAGTTGGACGATCCGTTGCTGGAACTGCTGCGGCGGGGCACGTCGCTGCAGCAAGAAGATTTTCTCGGAGAACTGCGACACCAGCGCAGTCCCGAGGACGTTGCCTCGGTCTAGTTTTCCCGAAACCTTCTACTGACGATCCTCGAATCCCTTACTGAATTGCCTGCCTGAATTTCCTGCCTGGGCGTCATGGTTGGTCTGAGTGATTTCCTGTTTTTTTGTCGCACAAGCCTCCCGTGCAGGTCGTTGGCAGGAAGTTTTCGGAAGAAATTACGGGTGGGCAGCGGAGCGAGGAGCGTGCGTGGAAGCGAGAGGCTTCGGTGTTGGACGGAAGCCGAAGAATCGAAGAACCCGGCCCCGTCTCTGGCACGGGTTCTTCAACTCCTCGTGGTCTGTTCCAACCCCATTGCGAATACGGTAGCGAAGACGCGTTGCGCGATGGTTTCAAGAATATTAAATCTGGGTTAAAAGAATTGAGGTTGAATGTAGACTGTCATGGTTCGCACGCCGAAGTGCGGAACTAGTCCGATCGGCGAAAGGAATGAGTCTGGGAACGACCAGTGCGGGTGGGGAACGATCGAGCGCTCGGCCCGAGAGTTCCGGGCAAGAAACGTCGCTGCTGTGGGCTCCGCTGCTGACAATTTGTGCGTCGGCGTTTGCCGTAGAAATTCCCTTCTTCTTTTTCGGCACCCCGTCGGGACACGACGTCGAGTTTCATCTTTACTCGTGGCTGGAGGTTCTGGCGCAGTGGAAGCATGGCATCCTCTATCCGCGGTGGGCCGCGTTGGCACACTTCGGATATGGCGAGCCGCGGTTTGTGTTTTATCCGCCGGCCTCGTGGCTGCTGGGCGCGTTGGTGAGCGCGGTCTTTCCCTGGACGATCGCAAGCAGCGTCTACATAGGGATCGTGCTGGTGGCAGCCGGCACCTCGATGTTTATGCTGGCGCGGCGATGGATGAGCCGGCGCGACGCGATCTTTGCGGCGGCGCTTTATGCCGTCAATCCGTACCACCTGGTGATCGTTTACTGGCGCAGCGCCTTTGCCGAGTTGCTGGCGAGTTGCCTGCTGCCGATCTTGCTGCTGCTGGTGTTGCGAGTTGCGGAGGAAGGCTGGCGCGTGGTCGCTCCCTTGGCGCTGATGCTGGCCGCGGCATGGCTGACGAATGCACCCGCGGCGGTGATGATTCATTACTCGTTTGCGCTGCTCATTGTTTTCGTTGCGTGGCAGAGGCGGGCGCCGCGCGTTTTGCTGGTGGGAGCAGCCGCAGTTGGGCTGGGAGCGTGCCTGGCGGGGTTCTATTTGTTGCCCGCAGTCTACGAACAGAGGTGGGTGAATATTGCGGAGGCAGTGTCGGCGGGATCGCGTCCGCCGGATAACTTTCTTTTCATTCACACGACTGACGCGGACCACGATCGCTTCAACCGGATCATCTCGTGGATCGCCGTTCTGGAAATGGTGGTGACGTTCACGGCGGCGTGGGCAGCGCGATCATTTCTGCAAAAGTCTGCTACGGGCGAAGAGTCTTCCGGGAAACTTTCTTTGCACGAATCTCGCCGCCTGACGAATGTCGGGTTGCGGGTGCTCGCGGCCTGGGCCGGAGTTTGCAGCGGGTTGATGTTTTCGCCGACTGCGGTGGCGTGGAGACTTCTGCCAAAGCTCGAGTTCATGCAGTTTCCCTGGCGATGGCTGCTGTGCCTGAGCATGGTGTTCGCGATCTTTGTCACGATGGGACTGCGGAAGTGGTGGATGCGGATTGCGGTCTATGTGGTCGCAATCTTGCTGATCGCCACGGCGTGGCGCGGGATACAGCCGCCGTGGTGGGACAACGCCGGCGACCTGCGCGAGATGCAGGACAATATGTATACGGGCGCGGGCTACGAAGGGACGGACGAATACACCCCGGTGGGAGCGGATCCGGCGAGCGTCGATAAAGATGCGGCAACGGTAGCGGTGAATGGACCGGCGCAGGGTGAGATTCGGATATCAGAGTGGACCGCAGAGTCGAGAACATTTACGGCAGAAATGTCGGCTCCTGGCCAACTCACGCTGCGGTTGTTTCGGTACCCGGCGTGGAAAACTGAGGTCAATGGACATCCGGTGCGGACGGCGGAAAAGGCGGGAACCGGGCAGATGCTGGTTCCGGTTGCCGCGGGAATGAATCAAGTGCAGATTCGGTTTGTGCGGACATGGGACAGGGCGGCGGGAGGATGGATCTCGGTGATGGCGGCCTGCGGTCTGTTCGGCGTTTTGATCGAAAAGCGGCGCGGCCCGTGAAGCTCGGCGCGTAACGTCGACCCCAGAGGGCACGGCAGTACACAGAAAAGATGCGACGAATATTGATTGCGACTTCGAATCCGGGGAAGCTGCGAGATTTTGCGGGAGCAGCGGCGGTACACGGGATTGAGATCGCACGCATCCCAAACTTCGCTTCCCTGCCGACGGTCGTGGAGGACGGAATCACATTTGAAGAGAACGCGCGCAAGAAGGCTGAAAAATACAGCCGCTACGCTCCGGGAGAAATGGTAGTCGCGGATGATTCGGGGCTTGAGGTGGATGCTCTGAACGGGGCGCCGGGCGTGCATTCGGCGAGGTACGCTGCCGACCAGCCGCACTTGGCAAGCGAGAATACCGATGATGAGGCGAACAATGGGCGCGTTGTGCGAGAGCTGAGAAAGGTTCCGGCGGAGAAGCGTACGGCGCGATTCGTGTGCGTGCTGGCAGCCGCGCGCGACGGCGAAACGCTGGCGACATTTCGCGGCACGGCGGAGGGAATAATGCTCGATGCACCGCGAGGGACAAATGGGTTCGGATACGATCCGCTGTTTTATTTTCCGCAGGTTCAGAAGACGTTTGCAGAGCTGAGCGCCGAGGAAAAGTCAAAGTACAGTCATCGGGGAGCGGCCTTCCAGCAGTTTCTGGAGTGGTGCGATGCGAGTCTTTAGCAGCGACGAGAAATCAAAGGCAGCGGACCGGAGTGTCCGCTCCACATTTGACTTCACTTCTTCCGGCGCACGATAATAACAGGTTCTTTTTTCATTGCCGGACTTATAAGGAGCTTCTGTGGCGTCAGCCAGTTCTACTGCTCCCGGAGTAACGAAGTATGTCGCGCCTGGAGTGGCTCCGTTGCGCGCAGGTCAGGGATATTCGTTCTTTCTGCGGCGCCTGCATTCGTTGACCGGGATTGTCCCGGTCGGCGCGTTCCTGTTCGAACATATTCTGATTTCGAACTCGACGGCGATCACCGGGCCTGCCTCTTACGCGCGCCAGGTCAGCTTTCTGGCGAACCTTCCGCTGGTGTTCTTCCTTGAATTGTTCGGGATATGGATCCCGATCGCCTATCACGGCCTGTACGGCTTCTACATCTGGTACCGCGGCGACGGGAATGCGGTGGCGTATCCGTGGACGGGCAACTGGATGTACACACTACAGCGCTACACGGGCGGCATCGCGTTCGTCTACATCTTGTGGCATACGTACACGATGCGATTTACCGGGACGGACCTGCACGACAATCCGATGGCATCGTTCGGCAAGGTGGCGGCGGAAGTTCACAATCCGTGGCTGCTGGCGTTTTATGTGGTCGGGCTGATCGCAGCGTCGTGGCACTTCGCCTACGGAATTTGGCTGTTTTGTGCGAAGTGGGGAATTGTTTCCGGAGACGTAGCGCAGAAGCGGCTGCTGCGGCTGTGCCTGGCATTTTTCCTGCTGCTGAGCGTGGTGGGGTTGGTGAGCCTGTACACGTTCCGCGAGCGCTTCCAGGAGGCGCCGAGCGCGGGCGCGAATGTTGCAGAGATGAACCACGCGAGTGCGAATCTCGGAAGGCCGGTGCACTGACATGGCGAATCCGAAAATCATTGTCGTAGGCGGCGGACTGGCCGGGCTGGCTGCAGTCATCAAGATCGCGGAGATGGGCGGGCAGGTCGATCTGTTTTCGATCGTCCCGGTGAAGCGCTCGCACTCGGTGTGCGCGCAGGGCGGCATCAATGCGGCCAAAAATCTGAAGGGCGAGGGCGACTCGACCTGGAAGCATTTTGACGACACCGTCTATGGCGGAGATTTTCTGGGCAACCAGCCTCCGATCAAAGATATGTGCGAGGCCGCACCGGGGATTATCGATCTGCTCGATCGCATGGGCGTGCCGTTCAACCGCACGCCGGAGGGGCTACTCGACTTCCGCCGGTTCGGCGGAACACTCTATAACCGCACGGCGTTTGCCGGCGCGACCACCGGCCAGCAGTTGCTCTACGCTCTGGATGAACAAGTCCGGCGGTATGAATCCGAAGGAAAAGTGAAGAAGTACGAGCACTGGGAATTCTTGTCGGCAGTGCTCGATGGGAAAAAAGTCTGCCGCGGGATTTGCGCGATGGACCTGCGGTCGATGGAAGTGCGGACCTTCCCGGCCGACGCGATCATCATCGCGACGGGCGGGATTGGAGCGATCTTCGGAAAGTCAACAAATTCTGTGGTCTGCACCGGGTCGGCGCAGTCAGCGCTCTATCAGCAGGGCTGTTACTACGCGAACGGCGAGTTCATTCAGGTGCATCCCACGTCGATTCCGGGCGAAGACAAGCTGCGGCTGATGTCGGAGTCAGCTCGGGGCGAGGGCGGGCGCGTATGGGTGCCGAAAACGCCGGGCGACAAGCGTGATCCGAAGTCGATTCCGCAGAGCGAGCGCTGGTATTTTCTCGAGGAATGGTATCCGAAGTACGGGAATCTCGTGCCGCGCGATGTGGCGACCCGCGCGATCTTCAAAGTCGTCTACGAATACAACCTCGGCATTGACGGCAAGCCGATGGTCTATCTCGACCTGACGCACATCGACCGCAAGATTCTCGACAAGAAACTGGAAGGCATTCTCGAGATCTATGAGAAGTTTGTGGGCGACGATCCGCGCGATACGCCTATGAAGATTTTCCCCGGCATGCACTACACCATGGGTGGATTGTGGATCGACTACAAGCAGGCAACGAACATTCCGGGCATTTTTGCGGCGGGCGAGTGCGAGTATCAGTATCACGGGGCGAACCGGCTGGGCGCGAATTCGCTGGTGTCGTGCATCTTTGGCGGGCAGATCGCCGGGCCGAACGCGGTCAACTATGCGCGCGGGTTGCAGGCCTCGGATGGAAACGGATACTTTGCCGCCGAGCAGAGGAAGCAGGAAGAAAGCAATGCCCTGCTCATGAAGAACGAGGGCAACGAGAATCCGGTGAAGTTGTGGCGCGAGCTGGGCGAATTGATGACGAAGGACTGTACTGTCATCCGCTACAACAAGAACCTGCAACAGACCGACGCGAAGCTGGTGGAGTTCCTGGAGCGTTATCGCAAAATCAACCTCAGCGATAAAACGCTGTGGGCGAATACGACGGTCGTCTTTGCGCGGCAGCTTTATAACATGCTGCAACTGGCCCGTGTGATCGCCCAGGGAGCGCGCATGCGGGACGAGTCGCGCGGGGCGCACTACAAGCCAGACTTCCCCGAGCGCGACGATAAGAACTGGATGAAGACGACGAAAGCGTATTTCGCTCCGGATGCGGACGAGCCGAAGTTCGAGTTCGAGCCGGTAGACGCGGGGTTGATTCCGCCGAGAGCGAGGAAGTATTGACAAACGAGCCCTGCGAGGAGGCAATCATGTTCAACCTTTTGCGGGAGAACTCGTACTCGCGAAGGCAGTTTGGTGGGGGATCATTTTCTCGCTTTCGTTCGTGGCTACGGGCGTCTTCGGGATGGTCCGAGGACAGCGTCTAGATGGTGCCCTGCAAGTTGTGCTCGGTGTTGCGATGCTCGTTGTATGGGGCAGTCGCCGGCGCGAGGTTCCAAAAAGCTAGGGTGCCCGAGCCAATATCGGAATCGCGGGTGCGCGTTCGGTACGCTGAAAACCGGGAAGGGCACGAGTTGAAGTTGCGCCAAAGTGTATGCGACTGCCGATTCGGGTTCAGCAGCGGGCTCGTCATAGCTGCAGTTATTCTGGTGGCGTCGATAGCTGCTGCTCAGCAATCGCTTGCTGAAAAGGAAAAGGCAGCGGCTGACCAGGTCGCAACGGTGGTGCGACAAGTCCGCCGCGACCATCGGCTTTCACGTCTATGGCGAATCTCGGACAGGCACCTGCGGAAATCGGCATGTCAACTTGCTGCGGCGGATGATATGTCTGAGAGGATTTCGGAGGGCAGTTCGCAAGACAAAGCGGGAACGCTTTCCATTGTGCGCTATTCGACGGCGAATCCCCGGGAACCGTCGGCGAAACTGCTAGAGTGGGCCACGCTCAAACCGGAGCAGGAAATGGGAGCCTCGACGCCCCACCGTTTTGCTGTCGGCGTCTGCTATGTTCAGAACGCCAAACATCCCGAGGGGCGCTACTGGATTTGCGCGGGAAAGTATATGAGTGCAATCAAGTCCTTCTTCTATGCATTTCTTTGGGAATAAGGTTGGAAGAGAATGGTCAACAATAAAACCGTCATCATAAAAATCAAGCGTCAACTCACCCCCAACGGCCCCTCGCATTGGGAGGAATTTTCTGTTCCCTACCGGCCGAACATGAACGTGATTTCGGCGCTCATGGATATTGCGGCAGATCCGGTCACCCGCGACGGCAAGGCGACGACACCTATCACCTACGACTCGAACTGTCTCGAGGAGGTCTGCGGGTCGTGCGCCATGCTGATCAATGGCAAAGCGCGGATGGCGTGCTCGGCGCTGATCGATCAACTGGAGCAGCCGATCCGGCTGGAACCGTTCTCGAAGTTCCCTGTCGTACGCGACCTGGCAACCGACCGCAGCGTGATCTTCGAAAATCTCAAGGCCGTGAAGGCGTGGGTGCCGATCGACGGGACTTACGATCTGGGCGCAGGGCCCCGCATGTCGGCGGAGGACCAGGAAGCAGCGTATCCGCTGTCGCGGTGCATTTCCTGCACTTGCTGCATGGAGGCCTGCCCGCAGTTCAACCAGGAGACGGGCTTCGTTGGAGCGGCGACGATTGCGCAGGTTCGATTGTTCAATACGCATCCCACGGGCAAGGCGCTGAAGCGCGAGCGGCTGGCGGCGCTGATGGGCGATGGCGGCATACAGGAATGCGGCTATGCGCAGAACTGTGTCGAGGTTTGCCCGAAGGATATTCCACTGACCAAGTCGATTGCCGAAGTTGGCGGGCAGGTCATGAAGCAGGCCCTGGGTGACCTTTTACGGCGCTGAATTTTGTCATTTACCCGAAAAACCAAATTGCCGCGAGCATCATCTGATTCGTCCAAGTCGTGGCTGGAAGGCCAGATAAACGGCCCTTTCGCGCACGCTCAGAAGTGGTCCTTGAAGTGCCGATAGAAAGATAGCGGTGTGTCCGCATCGCGCGCCCGAGTAACCAACGGTAACCCGGGTAACGGGCCGTTTCAGTACACAAGTAACGGCTGGCAGGCGGTCTTCGGTTGGACGACTTGACAGCATAGCTTAGAATAGCGGCTATTCGCCTAAACAGAGATGTCGGCGGGATGTCCGCCTCCACGAGAAGATTCGTGAGACACTTCGTCAAAATCCAATTCGCAGCGATTTGCCTGGCGGCGCTGGTGTGCGGCGGGACGAACACGGCGTTTGCCGTGCGCGCGGCTCGTCTCGAGCGCTCGCATCACCGGCATTTCCGCTGGCTGCGGTGGAATCCGATGTTCCGGCCGTCGCATGAATCGCTGCTGCTGCAGAATGCGGAAATCGACCGTCTTGATCTGCCTCGTATCCAGGATGAAACCGAACTGGAGGCGATGAAGGCCGATGGCTTGCTGCTGCCGATCATTGCCGGGGAAACGCTGCGCTTCGACCCGCGCCTGGATCCTTCGCGGCGCTACTGCCGCCCGTGGACTCGCGATTTCGTCGAAGATCTCAGCCAGGCGTATTACAACCGATTCCATCAACAGATTCAGGTGAACTCCGCGGTGCGCACAGTAAAGGTGCAGAAGAAGCTTCGCCGGCACAATCGCAACGCCGCGCCGTACGAAGGCGATACGGCGTCGTCGCATCTGGCGGGGGTGACGGTCGACCTGCAACGCCGCGGTATGAGTAAAGATCAAATTCGCTGGATGGAACACTACCTGTTCTACATGAAGGCGCTCGGCCTGGTGGAGCCCGAAGAAGAGCGCCACCAGTGGGTGTTTCACATCATGGTGAGCGGGCATTATTCGGAGTGGCGCGACACGCAGAACATTATCCCCGTAGAAAAACCAGATGCCCCGATGCCGGAAGTCACGGGCACACCGCAGCCTGCGACCGAGCAAGTCGCCGCCGGACGCAGCGAGTGAGCGACTAAGCGTTCTCCAGCCTCACATCGCGTACTGCCCTTCTCCGTTACTGAACGACCAATTCTCCCAAGCGACTTCCACCAGATTGATGACCAGATCCTGCGGGCGAAGACCTGGATTCTTGCCGAGGATTTCCGACATGCGGCGGTAGAGCTTCCGCTTCTGCCCGAGCTTGCGTCCGGCGGACAAGGTGATCTGCACGATCACGATATCGTCGCTACGCTCGATTCCCACGTAACTGGCGTCGTAGATCAAACCATTTGCCGGATGTTCGGTGATGATTTGAAAACGGCCTGCGCCGGAGCGTCGATGGCCTCGACCCATGGCTGGGTGAACCCCATCGCCTAGCGCTGTCGACGACGTTTGTTCGGATTTTCCTTCTCGCAAAGAAATGGGCACCAACGGCATTACGTCCTCCTGAGAAAATGAGTCAGAATTTCTGCTCTAATCATTATCGATGATTGTTCTGATGGCTGGTCTTCCGGGGACGGGCAAAAGCACGCTGGCACGCGAACTGGCCGCGCGCACTTCGGGGCGTATTCTCAGCAAAGACGAAATTCGTCATGCGATGTTTCTGCGGGAGGAGATTGAGTACTCTTCGCGGCAGGACGACTTCTGCCTGGAGATCATGCTGGAGACCGCGGGGTATCTGGCTGCGCTAACTCCGGAGCGCATGATCTTTCTGGACGGGCGGCCGTTTTCACGGCGATACCAGATCGAGAATGTGCTGACCGCGGCGGCTTCCCTGCACCATCCCTGGAGAATTCTGGAGTGTGTCTGCTCGGAAGAAACTGCTAGACGCAGGTTGGAGGCAGATGCGGCGGGCGGCGGACATCCAGCGCGAAATCGGGGCTATCCGCTTTATCTTGAAGTGAAGTCGCGATTCGAGGCCATTGTGCACGCAAAGACTGTGATCGACACCGACCAATCGTTGGAGCTCTGCCTGCGACGAGCCCTTGAAAAGCTTTGACACGAAGACCACGAAGGTCCATCGCGGAGTCTGGTTACGACTTCGCTCGTTGATGCTTTACTTTGTCTCAGCGCCTTTGTTTGGCACGCATTTTGGCCCCGGGCTTCGTCTGCAGCCCTTTGTCTGTGAGCCGAAGAGCCTATACAATCAGAACCTTGCCTCGAGAATTCCAGCCACAAATCACTCGACCTTACAGGCAGGCAGTTTGTCTTGGTAAGCATTTCAGTGATTCGTGGCTGATCACGCACGCCAGGCCCGACTATGACTGACAAGATATTCCCTTTTTTGCTTCTATTCGCTTCCATTGCCACGGTGCAGGCGCCAGCGCAGGAGGCGCCCGTCAGCGCGAAGGCGCAGAAGATCCACGATTCGGCGATTGTTGTCGACACGCACGCCGACACGCCGCAGCGCTTTCTCGACGAAGGTTTCGACATTGGCTCGACTGATCCGAACGATGTTGGCCACATCAGCCTCGACAAGGCGCGTCGCGGAAATCTGGGGGCGGAATTCTTTTCGATTTGGGTTGATCCGGATACAAATCAAGGGCACTTCGCGCGACACACGTTTGATCTGATCGATTCCGTGTATGAGCAGGCGGCGCGGCATCCCGATCGCATGATGATGGCGTTTTCGGTGGCCGATATCGAACGAGCGCATCGCGAGCACAAGCTGGCCGCTCTAATGGGGATCGAGGGCGGACACTCGATCGAGAACGACATGCACCTGCTTCGCGACTATTACCGGCTGGGCGTGCGCTACATGACGCTTTCCTGGTCGAACACGAACGAGTGGGCGGATTCGTCGGGCGACATCAACGATCCGAAAGTGCAGCATCACAACGGGCTGACCGATTTCGGCAAGCAGGTAGTGCTGGAGATGAATCGGCTGGGCATGATGGTCGACATTTCGCATGTGGCCGACAAAACTTTCTGGGATGCGGTTGCGACTACCAAGGCACCGGTGATCGCGTCGCATTCGTCGGCGCGGGCGCTGGTCGACGCGCCGCGCAACATGACCGACGACATGCTGCGCGCGGTCGCGAAGAATGGCGGAGTCGTACAGGTCAATTTCTACAGCGGCTTCGACGACGAAAGTTTTCGCAAGGCAATGGTCGCGCAGGCTAAAGATCAGGCGGCGGCCATTCAGAAATATGTGGACCAGATGAAAGCCGAGGGCAAAACGGTTACGTATGTGGACGAAGATCGCATTGAACGCGAGTGGATGGCGAAGATTCCACGGCCACCGCTGAAGTCGCTGATCGACAACATCGACCACATCGCGAAGGTTGCGGGAATCGATCACGTGGGTCTGGGATCGGATTTCGATGGGGTCAGCGGCGCCACGCCCCAGGGTATCGACTCGGCGGCCGATCTTGCCAAGATCACGCAGGCGTTGCTCGACCGCGGCTATGGTGCCGAGGATATTCGCAAAATACTGGGCGGGAACCTGCTGCGCGTGTTCCATGAGGTGGAAAACGTTAGTCACGAGATGTCCACGTTGCAAGACATGAAATGATTTCTGGCAATATTCATGAGGCTTCCGCGAAGATATCCTGCGCGATTGGCCGGGCTTTGCCTGCTGCTTCTCGTATCTGCCGCTTGCCGTCCATCGGACGGAATAATGCGGGTCGTCTCCGTGTATGGCGATGTTTACCGGCCAAGCCTTTGCCGAGACTTATGGGCCGAAGGTAAAGTGAAGCAATGTTGGCTTGCTAATCGGACCGCCCCGACGCCCAATAACGCTCGAGACGTCCTGCTCTGCGGGAACACTGCCAAGTTCGCATGGTCCTTGACCGGAATTCGCGAGGACGTGAGAACAAGCCTTTACGACAGTTCTATCCAGCGCCGTGTTGACTTCCATAGCGTCGGCCATGGTGGAAGCAGATTTGACAGTGCGCGGTGGGCTTGCAAGAACACTGGTGCAAGCATCGAGTGTTATTAAGGAATTGAGGCGCTCTGTCGTACAATGCAACGTTGCGTCTAATCCACGCGCATCCTTCAGGAGCATCCATGCGTAAAATATCTCTGTTTTCTGCACTGATTCTGATCGCCAGTTTTGCCGTGGCGCAGGCCGCTTCCCCTTCGTCCTCTACCGCAACAAAGGCTGCGACGGCGCGGCCCAGCGCAATTATCGACACCACAGCCGGCAAAATGACGTGCACGTTGTTTCCCGACAAGGCGCCGATCGGCGTGGCGAACTTTATCGGGCTCGCGACCGGAACCAAGGACTGGAAGAATCCGGTGAGCGGCGCAACCAAACACGGCGTGCCGCTTTACGACGGCACGATTTTTCATCGTGTGATTCCGGAGTTCATGATTCAAGGCGGAGACCCGGCGGGCAACGGTTCGGGAGATCCCGGATATAAATTCAGGAACGAGGTCTCCCCTGACTTATTGTTTGACCGGCCGGGACGGCTGGCTTACGCGAATTCGGGTCCGGACACGAACGGATCGCAGTTCTTCATTACCGAGGACGCGGCGCACAGCCAGCACTTAAGCGGGAGTTACACGATCTTTGGCCAGTGCGACGACGCAACGGTTGCGCTGGTGAAGCAAATTTCGCGCATGGCGACTGATCCGCAAACCGATCGGCCCTTTCGGCCGGTCAAGATCATTCACATTACAATCGTGAAGGCTGGAGCAATGGCGAAGCCCGCGGGCACGCCTGCGAAGAAACCAGCTGCGGCAGCAGCCCCGAAGGCGGAGGCCGTATCGAAGTAGGCGTTTGTTTGTGCACTCCGCGCGAGATTCTTCGCTCCGCCTGAAAAACGGCTTTTCTCAGAGTGGCGCATTCCAATTGGCGGAGCCCGATCACCAACGACGAACGACCAACGATTTATTTGAGAAAGGACATCATGACACGCCAACCTGGACTCTACGCCACGTTTGAAACCAGCGAAGGAACCATTGTTTGTCGGCTATTTGACAAGGAGGCGCCGAAGACGGTGGCGAACTTTGTAGAACTCGCCGAAGGTAAGCGCGAGTGGACTCACCCCTCGACCCGGAAGAAGTCGAAGGACCGGCTTTACGATGGCACCATTTTTCATCGTGTGATTCCCGACTTCATGATTCAGGGCGGAGATCCCCAAGGAACGGGCATGGGCGGGCCGGGATATCAGTTCGAAGATGAGACCAAGGGATCCCCGCACAAATTCGACAAGCCGGGCAAACTGGCCATGGCCAATGCGGGGCCGAATACGAACGGCTCGCAGTTCTTCATCACGGTGGCGGCGACCACGTGGCTGACAGGCAAGCATACCATCTTTGGCGAGGTGGTCGAAGGGCAGGATGTGGTGGATAAGATCACGGCGGTGTCGCGCGGAAGGAACGATCGTCCGAGTAAAGATGTGGTGCTGAAGAAGGTGACGATCGAGAAGGTATAGCGAGATATCCTTGCGATAGACTTCCGACGGCAGGGAGGCTCTGTCGTCTACAGGACGGACAGTACGGCGTACCCTTCATTCAGAGGGCCAGAGCGAAACTTCGCTGGCTGAAGTCACATCCTTCTGGCTCAGTGCGGCACGGCTGGAAGTCGTGCCGTTCCTGATTTACTTAGTTTGCACGGCTAAACCCCAATTACGCCGCACAGCTCCTTCACTGCGGCGGCGCTCTTGTCTAGTCCTGCCTTCTCTTCCGGCGTCAGCTTGATCTCGATAATCTGCTCGATGCCCTTCGATCCCAGCTTCACGGGTACACCGACATACAACCCGTTGATGCCGTACTCGCCTTGCAGATAGGCGGCGCAGGGGAGGATTTTCTTCTTGTCTTTAAGCATCGCTTCGACCATCTCGGTCGTGGCGGCCGAGGGCGCGTAGTAGGCCGAGCCGGTCTTGAGATACTTCACGATTTCGGCGCCGCCATCGCGAGTGCGCTGGACGAGAGCGTCGAGCTTCGATTTCTCGATGAGTTCGGTGATCGGAATTCCGGCGACCGTTGAGTAGCGAGGCAGCGGAACCATGGTATCGCCGTGGCCGCCGAGGACGAAGGCCGTGACGTTCTCCACGCTCACCTTCAATTCGTCCGCAATAAAAGCGCGGAAGCGAGCCGAGTCGAGCACACCGGCCATGCCGATGACGCGCTCGCGGGGAAACCCGCTGAGCTTGTAAGCGGCCTGCGCCATGGCGTCGAGCGGGTTCGAGACGATGATCAGAATGCAGTTGGGCGAATTCTTGACCACCTCTCCGACCACCGCTTTCATGATGTTGTAGTTGGTATTGAGCAGGTCGTCGCGGCTCATCCCCGGCTTGCGCGGGATGCCTGCGGTGATGACCACGATGTCGGAGTTGGCAGTGTCTTTATAGTCGTTGGTGCCGCTGACGTAGGAGTCGCGTTTCTCGATCGGCATGGCTTCGAGAAGATCGAGTCCCTTGCCCTGCGGTACGCCTTCGATAATGTCGATCAGTACGACGTCGGCGAGTTCCTTGGAGCAAATCCAGTGAGCCGCCGTTGCGCCTACGTTGCCTGAACCTACGATCGTAACTTTTTTGCGCATAATGTCCTCTTCAGTCCAAATGGATAATAATGCTGCACCACAGAGGGCAGAGAGGAACACGGAGTAAATCTCCAACCTTTCGGTGTTTACCTTGTGCCTCTCTCTGTCCTCTGTGGTTCAAGCTTTTACCTTGCGCCGGCCAGCACGCCAGCGCCCATGTTTTCGATCATGAAAGCGGCGAACTCGCTGGTCTTGACCTTGGTGGAACCCGGCATGAGGCGCTCGAAATCGTAGGTGACTTTCTTTTGTTCGATGGTGCGCTCCATGCTCTGCTCGATCAGATCGGCCGCTTCGTTCCAGCCGAGATGGCGGAACATCATGACGCCGGAAAGAATCACGGAGCCGGGATTGATGACGTCTTTATCGGCGTACTTGGGCGCGGTGCCGTGCGTGGCTTCGAAGATCGCATAGCCGTCGCCAATGTTGGCGCCGGGAGCGATGCCGAGGCCTCCGACCTGTGCGGCGCATGCGTCGGAGATGTAATCACCATTCAGGTTCGGCGTGGCCAGCACGGAATACTCATCGGCTCGGGTCACGACTTGCTGGAAGATCGAGTCGGCGATGCGGTCGTTGATCATGACTTTCTTCTTCCACGCGCCATTGCCGTGGGTCGAGCCGATCGCGTCGAGCACGCCTTTGACTTCTTGTTCGACGGCTTGCCGGAACGCGGGCGGAGCGAACTCCATGCCGGGCTCGATCATCTCTGCGTTCTGCGCGACGGTGAGGTTTGGATTCTTGTCTTGGTTGTCAAGGATCCAGCTCTCGCGCTCGGTGACAACTCTGTCGCGGAATTCCTCGGTGGCCAGCTCATATCCCCACTTGCGGAAGGCACCCTCGGTGAATTTCTGGATGTTGCCTTTGTGAACGAGGGTAACCGTCTTGCGTCCAGACTCAAGCGCGTGCTGGATGGCCATGCGAACCAGACGCTTGGTTCCGGTGACGGAAATCGGCTTGATGCCGATGCCGGAATCCAGGCGAATCTGCTTCTTGCCGCCTTTGAGCATGTCTTGGTTGAGGAAATCGATTAGGCGGGCGCAGTCGGCAGTTCCCTGCTCCCACTCCACGCCGGCGTAAACGTCTTCGGTGTTCTCGCGGAAAATCACGACGTCCATGCGCTCGGGATGCTTTACCGGCGAAGGCACGCCTTTGTAATACTTCACGGGACGCACGCAGCAATAGAGGTCGAGAATCTGGCGCAGGGCGACGTTGAGGGAACGGATGCCGCCGCCGACAGGAGTGGTCAACGGTCCTTTAATGGCGACGCGAAATTCGCGCACCGCGTCGACGCTGTCGTCGGGTAGCCAGGTATCGAACTTAGCCTTGGCTTTTTCTCCGGCGAAGACCTCGTACCAGGCGACGCGCCGCTTGCCCTTGTAGGCTTTTTCGACGGCCGCGTTGAACACACGCAGGGATGCCTTCCAGATGTCGCGGCCGGTTCCGTCGCCTTCAATGAAGGGGATGACGGGATTGTCGGGAACTTGATACTTGCCGCCGGCATAACCGATTTTCTTCCCGTCCGCCGGTACGGGCACACCGTTATAAGAGCCAGCCATGCCGAAGCCTCCGCTGATCAAGGATGAGGCCACATCTTCGATAGGAGGAAGAAGTGGAATTTTTGCGATGAATCCATTGGGCCACTCATTATAAAGAAATCGGACAGAGGAGGCATTCTGCGGGGTCAAATTGTTGCGATTCTATGCAGCCTCCGCTTAATTTCTCGTCACCTGGAGCTTCATCGACTTCCAGGATTATCTGATTGGCCCGGGAACCGTAGCTACTTTATTCGCATTGCTCAGTAATTAAGAGTGATCCTAATCACCTCCCTCGGTGATTGAGCCCACGCTGCAGCCCAGCTTTCCGCGACGATCCCGGCCTGGAACCCTGACTGAGAAAAGGCGAGGCCAGCTTTCGAGGGGTGTGGGATAATTCCCCGTACTGATTCCAAGCGTCGACCAAAATCGCGAGGTCCCTGATGACGTTCCGGCTGAGCTTGCCCGCGCGACTGTTCGCCTTCCTGTTCTTGTCTGCTTTTCTATCGGCCGCGGCCTTCGCAGGTGACACTCGTGATCGCACTCAGTGGGGCAGCGACATCAACATTGGCCCCGGCGAACAACCGTCGGAAGTGACTTGTTTCGGCTGCGGCGTGCATGTTCGGGGCAAGGTTACCACCGACGTGACTGCGTTCTTCGGGAGCGTTGTAGTGGAAGAGGGGGGCGGGATCGGCGGTGATACGACAGCCTTTGGCGGGGACGTGCGTTTGGATCATGGGGTAAAGGTAGGAGGCGATGTCGTGGTGTTTGGCGGGAGGGTTCGCCGCGATCCGGCTGCTTCCGTCGGCGGGGACATCACCGACTTTGCCAGTCCGCTCTGGCTGGCGCTGATTTTCGGGCTACCTCTCGCTATTCTGGGAGCATTCGCCGCGCTGATTATCTGGATCATTCGACGCCTGACCCAGCGGGCGGTTCCGGCCGCAGCCTAGGCCTGTGTGGTCGCTTACCAGCGGCGTGTACCAAAGGTCTTGCGAACTCCTACGCTCATGTAGCGTCCCCACGGACCGTTCGTGCCAAGGTCGGCGACACCCAGATTCGTGCTGCGCGCTCCCAGTCGGTCGAACAAGAAGTGTTGCGTAACCCGGAACTCGAATCCCTTGTTCATATAAATGCCGACGCCCCAGGAGTGCTCGACGCCGATGGCATCGGGCGACCAGGTGTAAAGGGCCTGCGGAACATTCTTGCCAAACAGGAAGGCTGGCGCGCCGTACACCATGAAGCGGCGCAGGATTCCCCGCCCGAAAGGACGGACCTCGAGAACTCCGGAAAGCATATAACGGGCAAACAGGGAGCAGGGCGCGTTAGCGCCTCCATACTCCGCGGCGTTGCCGGCGCAGAGATTGGGATCGATCTCGTTGTGCGGAGGCGCGAGGTCAAATTGCGCCCAACCCCAGAGCATGTCGTGCGGAAAGAACATTCGTTCCCCGGGATCGGAACTCTTCCAGGTACCCTGTGAACTTGCGGACTCGGAAATCTGTGCTATCGCGAACGAACTCAGTATAAGAATTGCCAAAAGCCACGCGCATCGTTTCATTTCGCCTCCGAGACTTCAGGTGATGATGACATCAGGTTCGGTCAGAAGATGCCGGATTGCAGATCGGCCCGCATCCAGAGCTCGGAGGCAAGAGATCAACGAAAGTCCGGTGGAGTGGAGCGCAACATTGTAACCTGCGCGCCGGGTCAGTCCGAGTTTAGGAATAGATTGGCAGCCCTGGGGGTGTTGGACTGGGAGGAGTCGTGGTGAGAAGTGCCATTTTGGGCAAAGCGAACGGAAACGATTACGGTGAAAAGGGATACTTAGCACTGCAAAACCCACTGCTTCCAGAATCCATATCCCATAACCGATTTCTTCCATTCATAGTACGTTTACATTATCTCGAATGCCGCTAACCTGCTGCCAGAACAGCGCTCCGGGGTTTGGTTCACCGATTGCACCTAGATCGTGTACAGCGAAAACCCAGGACTCCCAATGCCTCAAGAAATCTCAGTGTCGTACCAAGCGATTAAGAGCAAGGTCTACCGGCTCATCGATGCCCTCGTGGTAGGAGAAAAGAACGAAGCCGAGGTGCAGGAATCGATTCGCCGGTGGTGGGCCCTCATTCATCCCGCCGACCGGCCTGTTGCCCAGAAGTATTTGTTAATGGTCTTGGGGCGTTCGGTTTCCGCGCTCGACAATATGGGAGATGCCCTGCTTTCCGTCGGCAACTACGAGGCTGCCCAGTCCTCCGTTTCCAGTTCCCAGATGGCGAGTAAGCGTATGCGACTCGTGGAGCGGATGGTCAAAGAGTCCGGCGTGCGCTCCGTCGTTTAGCCAATCTCGACTCTCGAACTAATCTCGACCTGCTTCGAGGCAAAGAATTTTCATCTTACCCGTTGCGTTCCTCATCACTAAAACCATATTGTGATACCTCGGTCGCGTGATCGAAATGGTCCGGTGTTGCGTCTTGCCGCCCGGCGGCAAAAAATCGCAACGTGGAGTGAGTCAATGCAAGCCTGGAAAAACAAATTCGCAAGCTATCTTCTCTTCGGAGTTCTTCTGATTATGGCTACATCTCTGTTCGCAGCCTCGGGAGTCTACAGCTTCACCCCCAACTCGATCGACGGCAAGCCGGCTCCGCTGGCCGACTACAAGGGGAAAGTCGTGCTGATCGTCAATGTCGCCAGCCAGTGCGGGTATACGCCCCAATACAGCGCGCTGGAAGCGATTTATGAGAAGTACAAGGATCAGGGATTCGTGATTCTCGGCTTCCCGGCCAACAATTTCGGCGCGCAGGAGCCGGGAACAAACGAAGAGATCAAGAGCTTCTGCACGCGCAAGTACAGCGTAAGCTTCCCGATGTACGCGAAGATTTCCGTGAAGGGTGAGGATCAAGCGCCGCTGTATGCGTACCTGACGAAGGAGACTTCGCCGGGAATTTCCGGCGACATCAAGTGGAACTTCACCAAGTTTCTGGTCGATCGCGATGGGAAAGTGGTTCAGCGATTCGAACCCGCCGTGACGCCGGATTCGAAGGACGTGACGGGCGCGATTGAGAAGCAGTTGAAGTAGCGGGGCGCCACTGCAGTTCAATCCGTCCAGACCAGAGTTCCGACCTAGGAATGACCGAAATAGACACGTCGCTGAACGGAGCGTTCTCCAGGCGTCTCCGGAGGATCAGTTTGTCGAAATGAAACGCCTTCGTCGCTCGGCCGGGACGCCAGTGTCAGCGGACGATGAACTTCCATACCAGGAGAATGGCCAGCACAGCAAGGCCGATACTGTAAAGGACCCCTCTGGCCTTGTGAAACTTATCCTGCATGTACATGGGAGACTATTTTACGCCGGACTGAGGTTTTAGGGGCGCTTGCGGCTGCGTTCACGACAACGGGCGAAACACCCTGATCGCACCAACGATCCTCGAAGAGCCGTGACCCGACGGACCGCTCGAACGTCAATGACGACCACGGGCCGGAAACTTGATTGCAATAGCCTGATAGTTGACAAATTTCCCTACCTAAAGCAGTGGGGGAATAAGCATGGTTGGAGGTGCATCAGCTACTGCGGGTGATCTTGATGTACTCCATTCCTTCCGATTTTTCCCTGAAGCCTTAGATCGGTTCATCGCGCGCCGCAAGCCATTCCTGTTGCCGACCTGCTGTCGAGTCTAGGCATTCACTAGTAGTTCTTTCACAGGTTACCATCCGTTCCCTCGGGTGCGGAATAGTGCATCGGCCCGAAGCTTTTCAACAAAAAAGTGGCGCGCCGAAGCGCGCCACGATGGGTTAAAGCCGATCCCCGGTTATTGTTGCAGAAAGCCGAAGGTCAGCTGGTTGAAGTCGGTTTCGATCGCCACGGTGTCTCCGTTCGTATCAACCTCGTAGAAGTTGAACGCGTCGCTCTGAGTGGACCCGAGGTCAATGTCCAGCCCCATCATGAAGCTGGGCGTGAGGATGCCGGCATTGGCAGATAGAGTGTAGCTGCCCGATACCGCCTGGTTCGCAATTGGACTGGTCGTGCTGCCTGAGTTGAAGAAGTTGAGATCAGCGAATCCGGAGAAAGTATCCCCGGCGCCGGTGGCGTTAACCAGACCGACTGCGCCGAACTCACCCGTTTCGCTGCCATCCCACCCCGAGGCAACCATCGCGTAGTTCCCGCTGAAGTTGGCATCGGTAACTCCGCTGTTGTTGATGACGCCGCCGAGTATCGCGCCTAGGTTATCGGTCGTGTCCAAGCTGAGGGCCACGACGTCGCCGTTGGCGTCAACGTAGAGTTGCAGGTTAAGAGTTGTACCAACCCCGTCCGTAAGCCCGGCGATAGTCACGCGACCCGTGGAATCGACGGTGTAGGACGGGGCGCTAACTGGATCCGGACTGGCCGGTTCGATCGAGCTCAGGTCGTTGAAATCGATGAATCCGGTCACCGTGCCGCCGCTGTTAAAGGTGAGCTCTCCGACGGTTTGCAGCGCCCCGTTGCTATCGAAGCCGGTAAACACTGCGCCCGCGGTAAGGCCGGAGATTAACGAGCTGCTGAACATTCCAGTAGCTGCTCCCTGGCTGTAGGCGATGCCTCCCGTGGTGCCGACAAAACTGTCAGCCGTTTCCACCAGATAGACGCGGCTGGAGTCGACAATGTAGCCCACCCAGATGATCTGGGCGAAGTCCGCAGAATCGCTGGGCGTGATGGAGAACACGACCCGGCCAAACGCATCCGGAGCGGATACCGTCCCGGTATTTGCCGCCAGAGTTTCGCCTTGGAAGGTCGTGCCCGAGCCGTCGTCATTCGCGTCGAAAATGCTGCCCGTGCCAGAGATCTTGCCTGCACCATCGACGTTGAGGATGCCACCCAAATTCAGGATGTTCTCGTTGGCGTCGAACCCGGAAACCTGGAAGGCGTAGCCCTGCGATGGCGTGGTGGCGGCAGCAGTCGTGTCCTGTTGACGCAGTTCGCCAGTCGCGGTGCCTGAGGCATCGAACTCAGCGAGAACTGCCTGGCTCGTTTTGGTCGGACGCAGCGTGGCATTAATGGTCTCCACGCCGGCTACTCCTACAAATGTGTCGTTGGCGCTGCAGTTTGAACCTGAGCAGACGTTGAGGACGATCTGCAGGTTGCCGTCGGCTGTGGCCGTGATGCTGCTGCCCGTGGGGTTGATTAAATCCTGTCCGCCGCTTCCGGAGTCGGAGTAATTCTCGTAGTCAACATAGTCCTGTTCGCCGCCAGTGATCGCGCCACCGCTAACGGTGATCACTCCTGCAACGTAGAACAGGGAGTAGTCGTCGGTGTCTAGACCGTTCAGAGTGTAGGCGTAGTTGCCATTACCCAGGGTGGCGACGACGGTTGTATTGGTCAAGTTGAACGTGGCTGAGGTTAGCCCGGTGGCGGCCGCAGTCACCGTAAACGCGCCAGGAGTCGCGTTCGCCGTGAGTGTTTGCGAAGTCGTGGCCACGCCGTTCGAGTTCGTCAGTTCGGTATCGGTGTTTGTCCCACCAGAGAACCCGGCTGTCGCACCGGTACCTCCGGTGTTCGCCGTGAAGGTGACGGACACGCCCGCGCTTGCTACAGGATTGCCATCCGCGTCAGTCACTTGCGCTGCCAGCGCGTTGCCGAACGCCGTGCTGACCGTGGCGCTTTGATTGTTCCCACTGGAAACCGCGAGACCGGCAGCGGTCCCGGGCGTGTTGGTCAGGCTGAAAGTGGCATTCGTCGTGGCACCGCTGGTAGCGGCCGTGACGCTATAAGGGCCGCCAGCAGTGGTATTCGCGGTACAGGGAGAGGATGTCGCCACGCCGTTGGTGGTAGGGTCCGTCTCCGTATTCGTATTGTTTGAGAAGGTGCAACTGGCGCCGGACGCGGGCGCCGTGAAAATTACGGACTGGGTCAACCCGGTTGACGATCCATTCGAAGTCACCGTCGCCACTAGCGGATTGGCGAAGGCGGTTCCGACCGTCGCGCTCTGAGCGCCGCCGCTCGTTGCCGTAATCGCAATGGTCGGTGTTGGATGGCTGCTGGAACTGCAAGCGACCAGGAATGCAACCAAGCCGAGGCCGAGGAAGAGAAGCATCGCTTTTCGTAATGTCATCGCGCACCCCCGTTCACATCCGCCGGTTTGGTTTGGGCTCTCAGGTGCCTCTTGCCGGTTGCGGCCATCGGCGCAAGCAAGCCGTGTTCGCCGCGCACCGTGATCGTGCGGTTGTTTACGGTGAGCAATCTGGTTAACAGATAGCTCCTGCCGCGCAGGGTCATCATGGCGCCGACGATCCGTACAGGTGTGCCTACCTGCAAGGACTCCCTCGTTTCCTTGTTCAGAAATGGGCCGAGATGGGCATCCACTTTGTTTCCATCGGGGCCGGTCACGATCAGGTGCATGCCGGCGGGTTGGCCGGGAGTGTGTTTGGTGATGACCTGGTCGATGGCGGAGTTCAGCGTGACTTCGTGCGCCGCATCATAAACCGGGCCGATCCCGTGTCCAGCGCGAGTTTCCGACGCCGGTTGGGCGCCAAGCGGTACTGCCAGGATCGCCACCAGCAGGACGGAAGTCAGTCCGGCGATCAGCGGTATGGGAGTGGAAAGACGGCTACACTTCATCATGTCGCTCCTTTGACGGTGGGTTTAGGTTTCGTGATACAGAATCGGGATTGTCGGTTTGTCGCATCAATCGATCGAAGATGCGGCGTCTTTGGCTACACCTCAATCTCTGGTCAGCGATCATTTAAACGTGGAGGTAGGGGAACGGGCGATTATCGGTCTGTGCCGGGATAAACGTCAACAAATAAATGAGCCTGAAACCTGGATTGTCAATGCGTAAATTCGTCAGGGCGTCCGCTCATGGCAGGCATCGACGCTGTTTTCAAATGAGAGGGGCAGCCCTGCTCCTCCAGGCCAAGAGACCGGGACCACAGCTGGAAAATTCTTTGGGAATAGGCATCGGTGTGATCCCTTTCCCACAAGTCTGAGCAAGCCGGATCGGCTGTCGAGAAATCCCGATTACACTCAAAATCCCTCGACGCGCGCTATCGCCTCGTTAGGGACAGCCACCACAGCCATCTTCCCGGCGTACGCGAAGAACAATCTCAATTAAGGATTGGCGGAGGGTAGGTTCGTGGAGATACCAGCGGGCACCGTAACGTTGACCGTCGTGTTCACCGCCAGCGTCGGGCTCGTTCCGGTAGACGTCGCCGAGACGGTGTATACAAAGCTCCCGGGGGTCAGGGTGTTGCGGTTGCCAGCCCCGCAGGCGATTCCCGCTAGTCCGACCAGTATTCCCACAATCAACAGCGCCAGCCAAGGCCAGCGCGCTCTCCGACGAAAGCCGAGGCCCAACGGCAGCGCACCGGCCAGCGCCAGTGCCAGGTTTACCGCTCCCCGATGGAGCGGGCGATCCAGCAGTTTGGCGGGACATGGGCTGGAGCAGGGAGGGATATACGCAACCAGGTTCAGACTTCCCGTCACCGTCCCACTCGCGGTCAAGGTATAGGGCGGCGTCGCGATTGCACTGCCAGTGTAGTTGCATTGGGGCAAGATTGAGCCGGTTGGTGGATTCGCTGGACCACAACTGACACCGACCGTGCCGGCAAAACCGTTCACCGAGGTAAGCGTGAACGGAATTGCGCCCGCGCCGCTGGTGGGCATGGTCGCATCACTGGCCGCGATGGTGAAGCTTGGCGTGGCGCTTTGCGCGTGTCCGCTGCCCAACCCGCCAAAGACGGCGAGGAACGATCCGAAAAGAACAAACAGCGTGCGCGCGTGCATGGCAGAACTCCTTTCTCGTACGCGTGTTCATGTCGACTGCGCGAACTGATTTTAGCTCCGCGAAGGCAACTGTTGTTAAATCCCCATTACACTCAAAATCCCCGGCAGGGGATCTTGAGCGAGATGGCCGAACTCCCCAGAGTACGCCAATACGTTCAAGCTGATCTCTATCTATCGTTGAATCAGTGATTTACAACTAGATGTCGTAATACAGCGCAAACTCATAGGGATGCGGCCTGAGCCGAATGGCGTCCACTTCCTTCGAGCGTTTGTAATCGACGTAGGTCCTCAGGACTTCTTCGGTGAAGACATCTCCCTTCAGCAGGAATTCGTGATCGCGCTGCAGCGCGTCGAGGGCTTCTTCGAGCGATCCAGGCATGGAGGGGATGCTCGCCAGTTCATCGGGATCGAGCTCGTAGATATCTTTGTCGAGCGGCAGACCGGGATCCATTTTGTTCTCGATGCCGTCGAGCCCGGCCATGAGCATGGCGGCAAAGGCCATGTAGGGGTTGCAACTGGGATCGGGGGGGCGGAACTCCACCCGCTTCGCCTTGGGAGACGACGAATACATCGGAATGCGGCAGGCGGCGGAGCGATTGCGACGCGAATAAGCGAGATTCACGGGCGCCTCAAATCCGGGCACGAGGCGCTTATAGGAATTGGTTGTGGGCGCGATGATCGCCGACAGCGCCGGGCCGTGCTTAATGAGGCCGGCAACGTAGCAGAGCGCCATCTGCGACATTCCCGCGTAACCTTCGCCAGCGAACAGCGGCTGGCCAGCCTTCCATAGCGACTGGTGGGTATGCATGCCGCTGCCGTTGTCGCCGAAGATCGGCTTGGGCATGAACGTGACCGTCTTGCCGTAATGGTGGGCTACATTCTTCACGACATATTTGTAGAGCAACATCTTGTCGGCCGAGCGCACGAGGGAATCGAACTTCAGATCGATTTCCGTCTGCCCGCCGCTTGCGACCTCATGGTGATGGCACTCCACGTCCATGCCGCAGCTTTGCAGGGTCAGCACCATCTCGGAACGCAGATCCTGATAGTGATCGGTCGGGGGCACGGGAAAATAGCCCTCCTTGTAGCGGGGGCGGTAGCCGAGATTGTTCTCTTCCCTTCCCGAATTCCACCGGCCCTCTTCGGCGTCGATGTAGTAAAACCCGTACTGCTCGCGCTGATCGAAGCGCACATTGTCGAAGATGAAGAACTCGGCCTCGGCGCCGAAGAAAGCCGTATCGGCGATGCCGGTTGCAGTCAAATACATTTCGGCTTTGCGCGCGATGTAACGGGGATCACGATCGTAGCGCTGCTTGGTCACGGGGTCGACCACGTCGCAGACCAGCACCAGCGTGGGCACTTCAGTGAACGGATCGAGCATATGCGTGCCGGCGTCGGGCTTGAGCAGCATGTCGCTCTCGTGAATGGCAGCCCAGCCGCGAATGGACGAACCATCGATGCCGAATCCCTCCTCGAACGAGGCTTCGGTCAGCTGGTCGATCGGATAGGAAACGTGATGCCAAAGGCCGGGGATATCGGTGAAGCGCAGGTCGAGGATCTTGACGTCATTTTTCTTGGCGAACTCGAGAACGGACTTGGGATCAGTCATGCGGACTCCTGTGGCGGAAAACCGTTACTTCCGAAAGCAGGCGATCGTTTGCGGCAGTTCCTGCGGGCGGGCAGGCTGTTACAATCGGTCGCGTCATGAGGACCCGAAAGTCTAAAGCCAGTCTTGGGCGCTGGCAATTCGATTGTTCTTATAGAGGCGATAACGCGACTTTATACTGAAGCTGTCAGCTCGCAGCTTTCAGCCAACCCACGGCGGCAGACGCCGAGAGCTGAGGGCTGAAAGCTCGCTATGGACTTCGACCAGCTCGAAACCTTCTTCGAAGTGGCGCGGCACGCCTCGTTCTCGCGGGCGGCGGAGAGGCGTTTTCGCACCCAGCCGGCGATTTCTTCGCAGATTCGCGGGCTGGAGGAAGAAGTCGGCGCCAAGCTATTCGACCGATCGGGGGGCAAGGTTTCGCTGACGGCCGCGGGCAAGGCTTTTCTGCGCTATGTGGAAGAAACGCTCGATGCCCGCAAGGCGATGCTGGTGGCCATCGCCGAGATGGAGCGCGTTCCGCGCGGCGAGATTATCGTCGGCGCGAACGAGGGCACGTGCCTGCACATTTTGCCCTATGTTTTTGCCGATTTCAAAAATCAGTATCCAGACGTATCGGTCAACATCAAGCGCGCCGACTATGCCAAGATTCTCGAGTCGGTGATCGACAACTCGGTGGACTTCGGCGTCATCTCTCTACCGGTGACGGATCCGCGGCTGACCGTGGTTTTGATCCATCGCGATGAATTGACCCTGATCGCTCCGCCGCAACATCCGCTGGGAAGGATGAAGTCCGCCACCATTGCCGATGCCAGTAAGTTTCCGCTGATCGTTCCCAAGGCCGGGCACACGCGCGACGCCATCGAGCAACTCTTTCACGAGCGAAGGCTGAAGCCGAACTTCACCATGGAACTGGATTCCAGCGAACTGCTGAAGCGCTTCGTGGCAGCCGATGTCGGAATCGGATTCATCGCCCGATCGAATGTGGAAGAAGACGTCCGCGCCAAGGCGCTGGCCGCGATTCCGATCGCCGACGCCCAGGTTCGCCGCGACCTGGCGCTAGTGTTCCGCAAAGACAAGGCTTTGAGCCGCGCCGCACTGGCCTTCATCGATATCGCCGTAAAGCACAAATCCACGCAGGAATTGGTGCCGGCTCCAAGCAGATGATGACGGCCAATTCCAGACTGTTGCTCTTGCTGCTTCTCTCAGGACTGGCAGGCACAGAAGCAGTGGCTGGACAACAATCGTATTCGCAGGTGCCCGCGTCTGAGCGACAACTGATCGGCATCACCGTTACCGGCAGCAAGAGATTCGGGCAAGATGCGATTGCGGCGTCGACCGGACTCCAGCTCGGCACGACGGTGACCGAAGATGACTTTAAGAAAGCAGCTCGCCACTTGGGGGACACGGGAGCGTTCACGAACATTGCGTACAGCTACAAGTATTCGTCTGCCGGGACGAAGCTCGAGTTGCAGGTCACCGACGCGGAGAAGTTCGTTCCCGCCCATTTTGAAGACTTCGTCTGGTTCTCCGACGACGAGATCCGGAAGCGGATCAAAGAACATGTTCCGCTATTCGACGGCGAGCTGCCGACATCCGGGAGTATGGCTGACGAGGTTTCCGACGTGCTGCAAGCGATGCTGGTCGAAAACGCGGTTCCGGGCCATGTCGATTATCTGCGCGTCGGGAAGGAAGACAGGCCGGTCGAGGCGATCAACTACAAAGTGTCGGAGGTGCTGATCCGGGTGCGAAAGATCGAGTTCACCGGGGCCGGGAACGACGAACTGCCCGCGCTCGACGCCGCCGGCCGGGAAATGCCGGACCGCGAATATTCGCGCAGCCGTCTTGATCTGTTTGTCCAGCGGCAACTTCTGCCGGTCTACCATGCCAGGGGATATCTCAAGGCCAAGTTCGGCGAGCCGGAACCCAGGCCGGTGAAACAAGCCGATGCCAGTGTTGACGAAATCGCGCGGAACCAGACGGTGGTCGATGTCGCCTTCGCTGTGGAGCCGGGTGCGCAATACAAGCTGCAACAAATTAAGTGGTCGGGGAATCACGAGTTCCCGACGGATACGCTGCAGAAGATGGTTCACGTCCCCACGGGCCAGCCCGCAAACACGGTTCGACTGAACGACGATTTAAAGCAGGTTCAACTACTCTACGGTTCTCACGGATTCGTCGCGGCGACAGTTAAGGCCGATGCCACCTTCGACGATGCCGCCGGCACCGTCTCCATTCATCTCATGGTGAACGAGGGCGATGTCTACCACATGGGCGAGCTGGAATTTCGCGGGCTGGACAATGGTCTGACGGCGAAGCTCCGCAATCTCTGGAAGCTCCGAGCCGGCGACGTGTACGACTCGTCTTATCTGGCGGACTACTTGCCGGAGGCGCACAAGCTGCTGCCTGCCAACTTTGACTGGGACGTCGCCCCGCACGTGACGGCTAACATTCGCGAAAAGACGGTCGACGTCGACTTGATCTACTCGGTCAAGGTCCCACGCTAGGCGCGGGTTTCGCTCGTGGCCGAAATCGTGTTCGTTTTTCGGAACATTTTTCAACTGTTTTACCGATCCACCGGCCAGCGAGGTAGTGTAGCGGGAAACAGAGATCTCCCAAGAGACTCCCTGCTTGAGAAGCGGTCAAAGCTCTGCCCGGGCCTTCCCCCCAACCAACACCGGGCAACCCGGGGATGCGCGCCTTGCGCCTCCCCGTATTTTTGCGTCCGAGAATCTGAAACTTCCCGTCCAGACGATCATCTGCTAGGTAGAGGTGGTTCCCGGTATAGTCCTGCAAATTTGCTGATCAAGGAGATGATTGATGAAAGCTGACGTTCGGAAAGCTGGAGTCCTGTTGTCGACTCTTACTGCTCTCGTCATTTTCACGGCTTCCTTCGCCTTTGCCGCAAAAGGCTCAACCTTCACGGGCACCGTCAGCGACTCGATGTGTGGCGCCAAGCATGCCATGCCCGGTGATGATGCGTCCTGCACCCGTGCTTGTGTGTCCAAGGGATCGAAGTACGCGCTGGTGGTCGGAGACAAGGTCTACACGCTCGAAACCAGCGACAAAGCTGCTCTCGCCACGCTCGACAAGCAGGCCGGAGCAAAGGTCACTGTCATGGGAACCGAAAAAGACAACACCATAACAGTGAACTCGGTCAAAGCTGCGCAGTAGCTGCGAGTCGGACCTCGGCGAGCCGGATCTGCTTTGTTGGATATGCTCGGTCGGACCCCGATGTCTGGCGTCCCTGAGTCGCAGGATTCGATGTGCGGACCTCGTACCAGGTCCAGCGAATGGCGGGAGGAGCAAACTTCTCCCGCCATTTTTCTCCTCCTCCCTTGAAATTCATATTTCCTTTACAAAGCATTGTGTTAGATTGTGCATTCTTAACAACTAAATTTTTGCTCTGCGGAGGATCACGGAATTGGGCAAAGACATGGTTCCCAAGCGGATTTTCTTTACCAAGGGAGTCGGAAAACACCGTGAACGGCTGACATCTTTCGAATTGGCGTTGCGCGACGCCGGCATCGCCGCCCAGAATCTGGTACGCGTCTCCTCCATCTTCCCGCCGAACTGCAAGCTGCTGGCACGAAAAGAAGGAGTGAAATATCTTCACCCGGGAGAAGTGGTTTTTGCTGTGGTGGCGGAGAATTCCACCCGCGAGCCTCACCGCCTGCTGGCTTCGTCGATCGGAGTGGCGATCCCCGCCGACCGCAACACCTACGGATACCTCAGCGAGCATCACTCGTTCGGCGAGACCGAAGACGCTGCCGGAGAATACGCGGAAGAACTAGCCGCCGAAATGCTGGCCACCACGCTCAACGTAGAATTCGACCCTGACCGCTCCTGGGACGAAAAAAAGCAGATCTACCGCCTGTCCAATAAGATCGTGCGCACGGCCAATGTCACACAGTCGGCAGTAGGCGACAAACGTGGGCTGTGGACCACCGTGATCGCGTCGGCCGTGCTGATTTTTGATTAAGAACGGCCATGAAAGGTCCTCGTTGGAAAGTTCTGAAAGCATCCTCTTGATCCGGCAGTTCTTAGAGGCCTGCGTACGCGCCGACCTGGACGAGTTTGCGAGCTATTTTTGCGAGGACGCAATTTGGTGGAATTCGCCGTGGCAACCCGTAAAAGGCCGCGCAGCTATCCGTGAGACCTTGCGCATCGGCGCGGCGCGCATGACGGCTTTGCCTTGGGATATAAATCACATCGTGGCGGACGACGATATCGTACTGACCGAACGTGTGGACCATTTCCTGGTCGGAGACATTCGCGTCAGCGTGCCTTGTATGGGCATATTTGAGCTGCGCGACGGCAAGATCGCCGCGTGGCGCGATTATTGGGATCTTAAGGCATTCGAAGCTCAACTCCCGCCCTCGGGGCCAGCCAGCAAATGACGCCTGCTGCCGAGAAAGAATTGCAATTAGCCGTAGAGTAGAAGCACTTGTCAGATTTTCGGCATTCTGAGAGGCTAGCAGCCATGCTGAAACGCATGTTTGTGCTGCTAGCTTTCGTTTTTTCTGTGTCAGCACTCGCTGGAGCGGCCACTGGCGATCCCGTCGGAAGTTGCGCGAGTCTCAAACAATTGTTGCTGCCCAATGTCAGCATCACTGTGGCAGAACCGATCGCGGCGGGCATGTTTGAGCCTCCGCACAAGCCGGACGAAAAAGTCCCAGCGCTCTATAAATCCACTCCTGCGTTTTGCCGCGTCATGGCAACGCTGACTCCCACGCCAGACTCCGACATCAAAGCTGAATTCTGGATGCCCGCGAGTGGCTGGAATGGAAAGCTCCGAGGCCTGGGCAACGGCGGATTCGCCGGATACATTGCCTACTCGGGTCTGGCTGCGGCAGTGACTCAAGGCTACGCCGCGGCCAGCACCGACACCGGACACTCGACTGAGGGAGCGGAGTGGGCTCTGGGTCATCCTGAAAAGATAATTGATTACGGATTTCGCGCCATCCACCTGATGACCGTCGACGCCAAGACTGTGGTGAAGTCCTTTTACGGTGACGCGGCCAAGCGTTCCTATTTCGCCAGCTGCTCCAATGGCGGTCGGCAGGCTCTGATGGAAGCGCAACGATTCCCGGACGACTACGATGGCATCCTCGCCGGAGCACCGGCAAATGCATGGGTCCCCTTGCTCACTGGCGCCCTGAAAGTTGCGGAGAAGCTCGATCAGGCAGGCTACATTCCACCCGCGAAGATTCCGGCAATTAGTAAGGCCGTGCTCGCCGCTTGCGACAAGCTCGACGGACTCGACGACGGCATTCTCAACGATCCGCGGCAGTGCCACTTTGATCCCGCTACCCTACGCTGCAACGGAAAAGAATCAGAGGAATGCCTGACCGGGCCGCAGGTCGATTCACTCAAGGCGATTTACTCCGGCGTGCACGATCCCACCGGCAAATTGATTTTCCCCGGTCTTCTGCCCGGAGCCGAGGACGGACGCGGCGGGTGGAAAGACTGGATCACTGGCTCGGAAGAAGGCAAAAGCGCAGTTGTGTTCTTCGTACATGGATTCTTTGGCAACATGGTTTACGGCCAGAAAGACTGGGATTTCAGGGGCGCGAACATCGATACATCGCTCAGGCTCGCGTATGAGAAGACCGGCGATGCCATGGATGCGATGTCTCCTGACCTGAAGCCGTTCCTGGCTCACGGAGGCAAACTCATTCTCTACCACGGCTGGAACGATCCGGCGATCTCGGCTCTCAACACCGTCAACTATTACAACAGCCTGATCTCGGCAGTTGGGCGACAGAGCGCAGAAGAGTCGGTCCGCCTCTACATGGTTCCGGGTATGCAGCATTGTGAGGGAGGTCCGGGAGCGACTTCGTTCGGGCAAGGATCCACCGAGCCCAGACGCGACGCGGAGCACGACATTCTTACCGCACTTGTCGGGTGGGTAGAGGACGGAACAGCACCCGGGTCCATCATTGCAACGAAATACGCGGAGGCACATCCAGCCGAGCCGGAGATGACGCGCCCGCTCTGCCCATATCCGCAGGCCGCCAAATATAGGGGATCCGGCGATCCGAATTCTGGGACTTCGTTTGGCTGCGCGTCCGAAAAACCGCTCGGGCTTCGATAAGAAAAACCCACCGCGGTTCGCTGATTTTTCGGCAGCCGTTCGCCACCAATCGTCCCGCCGTAATTCATTGATACCAATAAGGATTGTAAAGAATCTTTTCTGCGCCGGCTGCATCGCGAAGAGTGTAACTTTGGTAACACTTTTTCTTATCCAAATGTAATCTTCCGTTAACACCGCTGCGTTATCATAAGAGCTGGATCAATCGACTGTAAGGAGCAGGAGTGGACATCGAAACACGCAGAAAGAAGCAGCAGGCGCTCATGGTGCAGTTGGTGGAGCGAAAGGTGCGCTCGCGCGCCAAGCAGCTCTACGAAATCAGAGGTCAAACAGAAGGGCAGGCGCTCGAGGATTGGGTTCAGGCTGAGTCAGAAGTTGTTGACAATACAGCGCTTGCCAGACTGTATCGCCGGATGAAAAAAACCGATCAGCAACCCCCGGAACAGCAGTCCACCCCGGACGCTCCAGCCGAAAACTCCTCCACCTGCGAGACGACCGCATAGGTCCGCCCTATTTCTTCGCGACTGCCTTCGTTCCCTTCCTCCCGCCCTTTCTGGCCTTGTCCAAGCGCTCAAGAACCGCGGCTACGATGATCGGCAGACCTACGGTGGCGTCCACGAAGACTTCTCCGAAACGTCCGCCTTCGGCCGGCGGAACGAACTTGCCCCATGAGATCGCCTCGCTGTAGGGACTGCCCGACAATCCTCCCCAGTAGACCGGCTCGGGGCAAATGCGAAGCCCATAGTGATAGCGCTTGAGGGGAACATTCTCTCCCAGCCGGCGGTGGCGCAGTTCGATGAACGGCCCAAACTGTTGTGACCAGTTGCGTGGCACGCCGCCGCCGATGGTGAAGATTCCGAGCTTCTTCTGGCGGAGGAGCGTGGCTGCAAAATGCTCGAGGTCCTCAAAGGGATCGAAGCGGATCTTGTGTCTTCCCGTCGACTCGCGCAGCCGGTTATTCAAAGCCGTATCAAGACCGAGTTCTGAGTCGCTGAAGGCCGGCACAAAGACCGGCACGCCCTTTTCATAAGCCGACTTCAGGATGCCCCGCTGCCCCTGGGCGTGCTTCGCGAGGTGAGCCCCGATGGCATGATTCAGCTTGTACGAGCACATGACCTCATTGTGGTCCCAGGCTTCGAGAATGGCCGACATAACCTCTTCGACATCGTCGAGGTTCTGCTCCGGCTCCAGCGTGTCGTAGACGCGATTGTAGCCCTGCTCGTAAAGTTCCACGTCAGAGACTTCGGGATTGGCGCGGAAATGCGCCCGCCCCGTGGCCTCAACCAGCCCATGAGCCATTAGAGCCCCGGTCGAAACGATGGCGTTCACAATGCCGCGATCGATCAGTTCGGTGATGATCAGGCCTTGTTTGGCCACGGTCATCGCGCCCGCGAGCGTCATGACGACGAACGCGTCTTCGTCGAGCGCCATGGCCTCGAGCACATCGGCCGCTTCGCCGAGCTGGCGTCCGGTGAAAGCAGTCTTCGCCATGGCGCGTACCAGGCTGTCGATGGAAGTGACCTTCGCCAAATCGAGCGGCTCCAGCGGAATCAGCCGGTCTGCCACCGGGTTATGCAGATGACGCTCTTTTCCTTCGCCGCCTGCGCCATTGGGCGCGGCCCCAGGATGAGGATGATTCTTCGAATTACCGTGCTCGCCTTTCACCGCCAACCTCCAAGCCAAAACACATTTTTTCCAGACAAACTACTCTACAGGAACTGCATGCGAAGCTGCCACGCCGTCCGAGTCATCCCCACGCGAGGATTTCCCGGCGCCAGACTGAGAGCTGCGAGCTGCCTTCCTGCTATATTGTTCGCGGAGGTCGGAGCGCGTGCCGCCAGAAAAATTTCGCGTGGCTTTGGTGCAGATGTCGTGCGGTCCGGAGCCGGAACAGAATTTTGAGAAGGCGCTAAGCCGCGTCGCCGACGCCGCCGGACGCGGAGCCAAAGTAGTCTGCCTGCCGGAGCTTTTTCAGACGCAGTACTTCTGCCAGCGGGAAGATCACGCGCTGTTTGATCTCGCCGAGCCGATTCCGGGCCCGAGTTCGGAAAAATTATCGGCCGCGGCACGCCGTCATGGAGTCGTGCTGATCGCGTCCTTGTTTGAAAAGCGCGCGATTGGGGTCTACCACAATACAGCCGCCATTTTCGACAGCGACGGTTCCCTGCGCGGGCTATATCGCAAGATGCACATCCCCGACGATCCGCTCTACTACGAAAAGTTTTATTTCACGCCTGGAGATCTGGGATTCCGCGCGCTCGAGACCAGCGCCGGAAGCCTCGGCACGCTCGTCTGCTGGGATCAGTGGTATCCCGAAGGGGCCCGGCTGACCGCTTTGCAGGGAGCGCACGTACTGTTCTATCCGACGGCGATCGGCTGGCATCCGGCGGAGAAGGCGGAATTCGGAGTGGCGCAGCACGACGCCTGGCGCACGATTCAGCGCGCCCACGCGATCGCCAATGGCGTCTACGTCGCCGTCGTAAACCGCGTCGGCTTCGAAACCGGGAATATCCGTGGCAAGTCGGCTGCCGGCCAGGGACTCGAATTCTGGGGCGGTTCATTCTTCTGCGATCCCTTTGGCCGCGTGCTCGCCGAAGCCTCGCAGGACCGCGAGGAAATCCTGGTGGGCGACGTTGACTTGAAGGCGCTCGAAGACATCCGCCGCAATTGGCCGTTTCTCCGCGACCGGCGCATCGACGCTTACGCGCCCATCACGAACCGATTGATCGATTGACTGATTTTGAGAAGAAAATAGACGAGAAATCGATGTGGCCCAGGCTTCTCCCAGAACTTCAAGCCATACTTCAGGTGTTGCGGCGGCAACTCCGGCCGCTCTCGGCTACCGCATGCCAGCCGAGTGGGAGCCGCACTCCGCGACTTGGCTTGCGTGGCCGCACTTTCACGACGACTGGCCGGGGAAATTCGAGCCGATCCCCTGGGTCTACGCCGAGATCATTCGAAATCTGGCCCAACACGAGCGAGTCGAATTGATCGTCAACAACGCCTCGTCCGCGCGACAAGCCCGCAGAATTTTAGAGCGCGCCGACGCGCTGTCGCGCAATATTCGTTTTCATCGATGGCCGACAAACCGGGTGTGGCTCCGCGACTCCGGCTGCATCTTCCTGAAATCTGGCGCGGGCGCCGCGGCCCGCGAAAAGGCGGCAGAGACGCTTGCCCTCAAGTTTCGCTTCAACGCATGGGCGAAATATTCCAACTGGCGTCAAGATGAAAAGATCGGCAGCTTCATGGCCAAAGCTGCGCGGGCGAAAGACCTCCGCCCGCTTTCGGCCGGAATGCGCATCGTCCTCGAAGGGGGGTCGGTCGACGTCAACGGCGCGGGTTCGATTCTCACGACCGAAGAATGCCTGCTGAGCAAAGTGCAGCAGCGCAATCCGCACATGACACGTGTCCATTATGAGAAGGCGTTCGCCGACTATCTCGGCGCGCCGCACACCATCTGGCTGGGTCGCGGGATCTTCGGCGACGACACCCACGGACATGTCGACGACCTCACCCGCTTCGTGGCGAAGGACACGGTCGTGACCATGGTCGAGCACAATTCGAAAGACGTGAATCATGCGCCGCTGCGCGCGAATCTACGCCGCCTGCAAGCCGCGCGAGATCAAAGCGGCCGCCAATTGACGGTTGTCGAACTGCCCATGCCGCAGCCGGTAGTCTTCGAAGGGCGACGGCTGCCAGCGAGCTACGCCAATTTCTATATTGCGAACGGAGTTGTGCTGGCTCCGGTCTTTAACCGTCCCAACGACCGCATCGCTCTCAACACGCTGGCGGAAGTGTTTCGCACACGCGAAATCGTTCCCATCTACTCTGGAGATTTCATCTGGGGCTTGGGAGCGATGCACTGCATGACGCAGCAGCAGCCGGTGTAAGTCTCTTACGGCCGGAGAATCACTCCGCCTCGTCCAATCGACGGGATCGTGTGTGGAACATCGGGCTGCACCGCCTTGCCCTCCGGCTTGGCGGCAACGTTCCAGGCCTTGGCGAACGACTCGCCCGCGGACACTTTGCTGAGAAGATTATCCAGAAACAACGAGAAGTTTGGCCCCAGCCGCCGTTCGGTCAGCACCAGATTGAGTTTCGTTCCCTTGGCATTGAAGCCGGCGCGGTAGGGATCGGGAAAATTATCGCTCGCAATCCAGAGCAGCTTCGCGCCCGAATCGACCGCCGCACGTAGCAGTTCGGCGCCTGTCATTTTCGCGCCCGAGCCGTCTGAAATCTCGCCTTGCGCACCAACATTGCAGAACAGGTGCGCGATATCGTAATGCTGTCCTAATGCCTGCCGAAGTTCAGCCAGCGCTGTCGCCGTCGTCGAGGTCGTCAAGGGATAGAACCGCTTGTACACCTTCTCATCCGCCTTTCGCAGCTCTTCGAACTTAGTGCCCAAGCTGCAAACGAGCACTTTCGTTCCGATCACTTCATCTTTGCGGAAGGCGTCCAGTAGCCCCATCTTTCGAGTCCTGCTCTTCGCGTCCTGCTGCCGGGGAATTTCTAGCGGCGATACTGCGTGGGCTGCGGACCCTTTTCCAGCGTCTCGCGGTCCCAGATCCAGCCCGTGCGGTCGTAGCTGGCCAGCTCGAAATCCTGCGTCAGTTCGAGCGCATCGGTGGGACACGCATCTTCGCAGAGCCCGCAAAACATGCAGCGGCTCAGGTCGTAGGTGAAGTTGGTGAGCTCTTTGCGGCGGGTTTTCTCGTTGCGTTCGCTCGAGACCACGATCAAGTGTTCCGGACACGCCAGCGCGCACAGATCGCAGGCAATGCACATGGTCTCATCGGTGTCTGGATTGACGTTGAGCCGCGGCGCGCCGCGATAGCGTTCCGCGACCTGCGGCCGCTCCAGCGGATACTGCTCGGTGTAAACCTCTTTGGGGTCCTGGTAGCGGAATGTGATCTTCAGCCCCTGAAGCAGATCGACCAGGAAGACTTTCCGGAGCAGGCTCGGCATGCCCATGGAGGTTAGGATAACACTAACCAGGCGATCGCTAAAACCCCGTCTTCACACGGTTTCCCGGCAAGAACTCGCACTTAACCCTTTCGGTTTCCAAACGTCTAATCTTTTGAGCCGGTCTTCCTTGTAGCCGGGAAGACAGTGCTCCGGTGTTTTGGCGTGGTCCACGGGACCGGCTGGATCGACGGAAGTTGCGTCCAACGGGAACTTTCCTCAGCGTCCCGCCGTATCCACCAAAAGAGGAAGTGAAGAGAGCACTATGAAGGCCTACCTCACAAACCTGCCGACGAAGATATGGCTTCTGGTCGTCGTGCCCGCGGTCGTGATTGCCTACCCGGTCGTGATGATCGTGGTTCCGGCAGTGATCCGCGCGGTCGTGCCGGAGGCGGTGCGAACTGTGCTCGGCATGATCTAGCCGCACCGCAGATCGACGGTTGCCGGCAATTCTCGGCTGCACTCTCGGAGCAGTCCCGGTTTTACCTCAGTAAACGCTAGAATATTGAGCGGAGCCTTCAATTCTTGCCGCCGCGCACAATGTCCAATAGCAGCCTGACCCCTGGCGCAACTTCCGACGAGCTTTGGATGGAAGAGGCCTTGCGCTGCGCCCAGCGCGCGCTCGAAGCCGGGGAGGTTCCCGTGGGAGCGATCGTCATCTGCGATGGACGGGTCGTTGGCCGCGGCTGGAACCGCAACATCACTGGCTCCGACCCGACTGCGCACGCCGAGATGCTCGCCCTGCGCGAAGCGGGCGCAGCCCTTGGTAACCACCGCCTGGGAGACTGCGAGCTGTTTGCTACAGTTGAGCCGTGCGCCATGTGCGCCGGCGCGATGGTGCATGCCCGCATCCGGCGTCTGGTGTACGGCGCCGAGGACCCGAAAGCGGGTGCTGTGCACTCGGTCTTGCAAGTCGTGAATCATCCGCAACTGAACCACACGATTGAAGTTCGAAGCGGAGTTCTGGCAGGCCGGAGTGCGGAATTTCTGCAGGAGTTCTTTCGCAGTCGTCGTTAGCCGCCTACCGATGGTCGTTGGCTTTGAGCGACAGCAGCCACGTGCGCGATTGAAATCGTCGAAACAGGAAACTCGCTGGCAGGCTTGACTGCCGTGGCTCCAGCGTCAGCCCTGGCCAAAATCAGATTGTCGTTTCATGAAAGCAAAGCGCAATCGAGATTTTTCACAAATTGACCAGCTCCCCTTGATTTCCTACGAGCGAGCGTACTACTCACTTCGTAGTGCAATCATCGGATCGATTCTGGAGGCGCGACGCGCCGGTATTGCGCAGGCCACCCCAGACACAAAGCCGAGAAGAATGGTTCCAGCAAGGAGAATGCCAGGGTCGCGCGGGTTCGCTTGTGCCCATTTCGCAATGATTTGGTTTAGGGCTAACGAAAGAGCTACACCGGCCAAGATTCCGGCGCCCAGGCTTACAGATGCCGCCCTGAAGACCATTCGTAGCACGTCCGCACGCTGCGCGCCCAGCGCCATACGAATCCCGAATTCGTTGGTCCGTTGTGCCACTGTGTAGGACACGACGCTATGTAGCCCTACGGCAGCGAGAGCCAGGGCGAGCCACGCGAAAATGCCAAAAATCCAGGCCGCGACATGCTCCTGCTGCCACTCGGGCTCATAAGTGAGGCGAGTTTCGAGATCATAAGCACCACTGATCTGATCTGGGTTAATAGCCCTCAACTGCTCGCGCACGGCATGTTGCAACGTGAGGGGCGGAACTTCAGAGCGAACCAGAATTTCCGTGCCCTCTCCCATGCTGAAAGTATAGGGTACGTAGACTGATGGTCTGGGGGCACTTCGGAGGCCATCATTGCGAGCGTCCCCGACGACGCCCACAATCTGGAACCAGGTAGCTCCAATATTTGGCGGCGATAGCACTGTGTCGGGATTGCCTTCGAGACCTGCCGATCTCAGCGAGTGCCCAATCGCGTCGCCATTCGGAAAGTAGCGCTGCGCCAGCGTACGGTTGACCACGGCTACATGTGCGCCCTTGTTATTCTCGGCGTCGCTCCAAATCCGTCCTTGCAGCACGGGAACGTGCAATGCCGCGAAGTACTCCGGGCTAATCAGGTTCACCGATCCGATCTCAGACCCACTCGAATCAGAGAGCGCCCCCGCGCCAGGGGGCATGGGTTTGCCCAAAACTTCAAATCCCATAATCCATCCATTCCGCGGCGGCGTCGCGTCGGTGGAAATCGCCGCCGTGATCACGCCCGGTGTCTCCGCGACTTTTTCTCGCAATTGCTCAAAATAGGCTGCACGCGCCGGCCAAGTGCCGTAGGAGCCTGCGCGTAAAGGGATTCCTATCGCCATCACGTTGTGCGGGTCATAACCGAGGGGCTGGTGGATCAACTGGGCGAACCCTTTCATTGAGGAGCCCGCAGCTGCGAGCAACAATAATGTCAGCGCTACCTGCGCAGCGATCAGCGTGCTATGGGCTCTACGTCCGCCGACGCTGCCGGCTAACCGGCGCGCGCCAGTCTGCATGATCTCCCCGATGTGTGTACGAGAAAGTTGCAACGCTGGCCAAAGCCCGAACAGCACGCCCGTTCCGAGCGCGACCGTGATGCTGAAAAGCAGAACCGGGAGGTTGATACGAATCACGGCCTCGGAAGCGAATGTATTTTCTGGCACCAGACGCAGCGTCAGTACCAGAGCGCCGTACGAGGCTAGAACTCCGAGCAACGCGCCAATCACTGCGAGAAGAAGCGATTCCGTGAGCAATTGGCGAATGATTCGGAATCGCCGCGCGCCCACAGCGATCCTCACAGCCAATTCATGTCGCCGCGCTGTACCCCGTGCCAGCAGCAGAATTGAGACATTCCCACATCCAATCACCAGCAGCAACATCACGGCGCCAAAAAGCAAGTACAGGGTTCCGCCGAGGGAGCTGACGACCCAGTCGTTCAGCCCATGCACATGCACCCTGAAAACGTCCGGCAGATCGGTATGCCTAGAGCTAGCGAACTGCTCCACGAGGGGCTGCAGTGCGGCTTCGGCTGTGACGCGACGGACTCCGGGCCGCAGAAGCAGATCGACGATAGACGTGCGCCCCGGATCTCGCAACAGCTTCAGCGGTAGATAGACGTCGCCGTCGTACCAAGTGAATCGCGGCGCCGCGACACCTACGATCTCGAAGTTCCTGTGATCAAGTTGCAGAGTGCGGCCCACGACATCCGGATTGGACAGGTAGTGTCTCCGCCAAAACCTGCAAGAAAGAACCACAACGGGCCTTGGCTCCTGGCCGTCAACAGCGTCGGATGGCCAAAGTCCGCGCCCCAGCAAAGCGGGCACGCCGAGATCCTGGAAATTATTCGAGATGAGGCTCACGGCGTGCACCGTCTCCGGAAGATCTTCCCCGGTCATCATCAGAGCATCGTTGTCCGAAGCCAGAGCGCTTTCGACCACTGGTGATTGCCGCAAGGTTTGAATTTCGGCGCCATTTAGATAGACGGGGTCCCCGGAACCCGCTACGCTGTCGACCGTGAGCCGTACTATTCGATCCGCAGCGGGGTAGGGATAGGGATGCATCAAGACTGCATAAATCACGCTAAACACAGCGGTGGCCGCTCCAATGCCGAGCGCCAACGAGATGACCGCCGTCAGTGTGAATCCTGGATTTTTGATGAGCTGCCGTGTGGAATAGCGGAGGTCCTGAAGGAAAGTGTGCATAGCATCATTCCCGGAGGTGAGATGCGAGGTGGGTAATGATCTCACAGATTACGGTGGAGGAAATGCTGGCGGAGAGAGAGGGATTCGAACCCCCGATACCCGTTAAGGTATACACGCTTTCGAGGCGCGCGCCTTCAGCCACTCGGCCATCTCTCCGCGCGGTTAATTTTCAATTTATTTTAGCAGGAAGCCGTTAGCTTCTATTTTTCTCACCCATCTCACTGAATTGAGCCCGGCTCGCCCTCCTCACCCAAGCCTAAGATGCGATTTGTGACTTGGTTCACCATTCTGGCCACTTCCGGGTCCGAAATCTGCGTATAGATGTCGAGGGTCGTACGAATATCGCTGTGTCCGAGTTGGGCCTGCATCTCGGTGGGGTGTGCTTCCTTCTTGCCGTGCGTGGAGAAGTTCCTGCGGAGCACCTGAAACGCAGGATGAAACGCGATCTCCAGTTTTTTCGCGACCGGGTACAGACGCAGGCGCAGCCAGTTGTCTGGGTGAATGGGCGTGGCCAGTGGCTTTCGTGCTTCGCCGCCGCTGTTACTCGTAGCGCAACGCCATCATGGGGTCGACTTTCGTCGCGCGTCTCGCCGGAATGTAACAAGCCAGCAGAGCCACGGCGATCAGCAGAAGCGTGACTCCGGCGAATGTAATGGGATCGGTTGCCTTCACGCCGAACAGCAGCGACGACATTGTTTGTGTCAGGGCGAACGACCCCGCGATTCCAATTGCTACGCCGATCAGGATCGTACGCATTCCCTGCCCCAGAACCATGCGCAGCACATCTGTCGAAGTGGCACCGAGAGCGACGCGCACTCCGAACTCGCGTGTGCGGCGGCTCACCGAATAGGCCATCACGCCAAACACTCCGGCGGTCGCCAATAGCAGGGCGGTGATTCCGAAGAACCCGATCAGGATTACGTTGAACTTTCGCGAACCAAGCGACGCGGAATAGACCTGCTGAAAGGTCTGAAAGTTCGCCGGAATCTGCGGATCGAGATCCCGCAGAATTCCCCGCGCCGCCGATGTTACCGAACGCGTGTCTGCATCGCTCAACATTGTTACGGTCATCACCGTACGCGGACGCTGGAACAAGTTCACGTAGAGCGTGGGCCGCGCAGGCTCGTCGAGACCGTATTCGTGGGTGTCGCCGACAATCCCGACAATCGTCAGCAGATGCAAGTCGCCGTCCATGTTTCCGAATTCAATGGTGTGCCCGATCGGATCTTCGTGTGGCCAACGATCATGCGCGAGCGACTGGCTGATCACGGCCACGTGCGGAGCATCCGCGCCATCACGCTCGTCGAATATTCGTCCGCGGATCAGCGGAATCCCTAAAACCTGGAAATATCCGTCTGTCGCGACACAGAAATCCGCGGTACCGAGCCGTTCCTTTTGTTGGAACAGCGCCTCAAAACCGTCCAGCGATTTAGGAACTTCATTCTGCGTCATCAGCAGAAACATGCCATCGGGCAGTCCGCCGGTCATGGGAAGCGCGCTGGCGGCTCCCACACCTCGCACTCCGGGAATTTGCTTTAGCCGATCCATCAGGTTCGCATAAAAGAGTCCCTGGGCCGCCTTCGCTTTGGGATCCTCGAGCATCGGCTGTGCGGGATCCTCGACCCACGGGAGCGAAATATCCATCGCCACGATCTTGTCGACGCGGAATCCGGGATCCACCTCGAGAACCTTCATCAAGCTCCGCCCCAACAGGCCTGCTCCGATCACCAGCACCAGCGTGATGGCGACCTGCGCCGCGACGATCGCTCTTCCCACGCGCTGGCTGCCTTGCGATCCGGCCTGGCCGCGCCCACCTTCTTCCAGCCCCTTCCGCAAGTCGCCTCGCGTCGCCCGCAGAGCCGTAAACACGCCCAGGCCTACAGCCACCGCGGTTGTGAGCAAAAACGCAAAGAACAGCACCGGGACACTCACAGAAACGCGATCGAGTCGCGGCAAGGTATCCGGAGCCAGGGCCAGCAATCCGGCGACGCCCAACAGCGCCGCGAGCACTCCGAGAACCCCGCCGACCAACGAGAGCAAGAATGACTCAGTCAAGAACTGGCGTACCAGCCGGCCCCGGGCTGCGCCGAGCGCGTTGCGGATCGCAAGCTCCCGCTCGCGCACCGAAGCCTGCGCCAGCAGCAAATTCGCCACGTTCGCACAGGCCACCAGCAACAGAAACCCCACCGTGCCGAGCAGAATGAACAGCGGCGTTCGCACGGTACCGGTAATCGACTCCCGCAGCGGGATCACGGATCCGTCTCTGAGCAAGTAGTCGCTTTTCTCAGTCGACGTCTGGTAGATCCGGCGCGCAATGGCGCTGATATCCAGGCGGGCCTGCTCGATCGTCACGCCGTCTTTCAACCGGCCGAGGGCAGAATAATTGTGCGACGTGCGGCTTGGATTCTCGCCGCCGTTGTCGGCAGCAACCCATACATCCACGTCATTTGGAAATCGAAATCCCACAGGTAGCACGCCGATCACGGAGTAGATCGCACTGTCAATTTTCAGGTGCGATTGCGAAAGATCCTGCGGCGATCCGAGATATTGCCTCCAGTATCCGTAGCTCACGAGGGCGACTGGCGCGGCTCCTTTCTTATCGTCAGCCGCCGTGAAATCGCGGCCAATCATCGGTTCCACGCCGAACACGGTGAGAAATTCCGGCGTTACCCCGGCCACCGTGGTGCGCGTCGGCTGCGAGGGTCCGGAAATAGAGACGGTATCGGACCCGTACTTGGCGATGGACTGAAAGCTGTGGTTTTGATCGCGGAAGTCGTCGAAGTTCGGATCCGCAAGGCGGGAGAGCCTGCCGTTGGAATTGACTTCGGAGATCGCCATGATGCGGCCGGCACCGGGATACGGCAAGGGGCGCAGCAGAACTCCGTACACCACGCTGAAGATGGCGGTCGTCGCGCCGATCGCGAGCGCGAGGGTGAACACCATGATCGCGCTGACGCCGGGGTTCTTGCCAAGCACTCGAGCAGCGTAACGGAAGTCCTGCCGGAAAACGCTCATGTTCTCTCGCTTTCAGAATCGAGCCGCGCCGACCGCGAAAATCGATTCACGAACCGCATTGCCTCCCCGGTTGTTCCGAGCCGAAGTGAGGAGTCTGCTTTTCCGCTCTCGGGACTGGTCTCGCTCCACCCGCTATGGCTTCTGTCCCGCGTGGAACACGGTCCACGGTCCCGCCTTCATATCCCGCAGCAGCGGCTTCTGCCAGGAATATTCCGGATGATGGTCAAGAAAATCCGCCGCCAGAAAATCCGCTCCGCACGGATGACCAGCCCGCGCCACGAAGCTCATTTTCGCCGCCATCGCGCTGTCGGTCGCCTTGCCTTGCACAGCCCCGCCGGGATTATATGGTTCCCAGCCCCACTCCTTTACTCCTCGGGCAGATGTATCGACGTGCCCGCAGAGGGAGCGCTCATCAGGTTGCGTCTTCTCTGCGTTTGACGCTGTTTTCTCGAAGCTGTCAACGTGGTCGGACAAGAATTGTTCGGCCATGGTTACGTCGATCTTCCCCCTGGACTCCTTCATCAATTCTTCCCAGCGAATACGCCGCGCATTGGGGGATGAGGAAGCATCGTTCGCATCGAACGTCGTTTCCTCGGAGATGAGCTTGGGATCGCGCGCAAAATTGGAGCTGACGAAATATCCATCCTTCGTACGCCAGAGCGGGGTGTTCTTCAGACCGAGCTCGAGGTACGCGATCTCCCCCGTCTTGCGGTCGCCGATGAGCCAATCGTTGGCGTATCCGCCGTTGTTACCTTCCTTGATTATGCGCACATAGTCATCAATGCTGTTGGCATACTGCAACGCCTTGCGCGATCGCATGAACTCCGGCTTGCCATTCGAGTCCCACCCCTCAAACTGGGTGATCGTGGTTTCGGTGATCATGATGCCGGCCGAGTTCACGCCAAAATCATCGTCGCTGGTGATGACTCCCGGAAAGCCGTCCATCAGGATGCGGTTTCCGTGCTCCGGTTGAATGTCGAAAATCATGACCCAACGCTCGCCCGTCAGGTAGCTCGTCCAGTTATTATGGGCCATCACAATCTGGTGATCTTTTGTCATGCCGCCGGTGGCGACAAACGCACTGCAATTGCCGGGAGCTGCGAGCTTTGGGTTCTTCTCGGACTTCTGCTGCTTGTTGAGCCACGCGACGTAGTAGTCCGGAACTTCCTCAAACGCATTCAGTGCCACGATGTCGTAGACGTCCAGGGCAACGCCGCGGGCTTGCAAGCCGTCGGCAATGCCCTGCAATTCCTGCTGGTATTCGGCGTCGATATGTTGCCAAAGGACTTGCCGCGCAGTTGTGCGGAAGAACTCCCAGCCGCGCTGGGTCTCGCGGGTGTCGAAGAGTCTGACGGCTTCAAAGGCATCCGCGATCTCGGGGGCGAGGAGGTATCCGTGCTGATACCCGATATCGGATGGCGCCCCTTCCAGGTGAACGTAGGTCCACCCACCTTGCTGGAAGCGGTACGCCTTCTTCAGCCTCGCGTTCGGAGCCGAGTCTAGCCCCGTCGCTAGCGTCGCAAAACTCAATGCAACCAACCCGACAGCCAGAATCCTGCTGAGTCTTGCTTTATTCCCCATGAGTTCTCCCAATAGTGCGTGGTCGATTGGTTACGCCTCGCAGCCTCAGCATTCTAGCCGATCATGGGCTAGGCGCATCTCTATCTGACCACCCCGGCAAGTACCCCTGGGCCTGTCGAGTTCAGCGAAAATTTAACATGCGGTTAACCCTGAGCGTTTCGTCTGGTGCCATACTTGCCCGCTTACATACAGAATCGCATGCTCAGACGCGTCCAAACCCTGCCGATTCGGGCAAAGCTCGCCGCAGCGACCGCAGTTCTCATTCTCGGTGCGGTATTCATCAGCTGTGGTGGCAAGTCGGCCACGGGATCGCCCCAGCCGCTGACATCGATCTCAGGTCCGTGGGAATTCATCGCTGTTTCCAACAACACTTCCCTGCCATGGACCGGCATCGAGGTGGCGTTGCAGGAAGGGCAGACTCTGGTTAACGGAGTGATGCAGCCCAACGGCCAGATTACTGCCAGCGGCACCCAGATCGCCTTCGTTTCTCTGGTAAATACTCCCCAGGCCAACATCAACGCGACCGGCTTCGGAGGAAACTGCGAACCCGTCAGTTCGGCCAACAGCCTCGGGCCGGCTACGGTAACATCGTTCACCACCCCGGTGAATTTCGCCTTCAGTGAGAATGGCTACATCTTCAACGTCGCCGGTTCGCTAAGCGGCGACGGCAAGACGCTGGTGAGCGGGACTTACACAGCCCAATCCGGAAACACATGTATGGACTCCGGAGGCATGATCACCGGCACCGTCGTGAACAAGCTGGCGGGAACCTACGCGGGCGCGATGTGTCCGCTGGCCGCGACTTCCTGCTCGAATCCTCAAACGGATTTCACCGACACCGCCACGGCTACTTTAAGCGAAAGCTCCAGCAACGCCTTGACGCTCAATCTGGTTCTGCAGGGCACGGACAATACGAACTTCACGCTGACCGGACCAGTAACCGCCAATTCATTTTCCGTGCAGGGCACGTTTCAGGGTCAGATCATCACCTACTACGGCTACTACGAGAGCTATTTCGACCCAAAGCTGAAGATCACCCTCCCGGCTATCTACCTGGTGAATGCAGCGAATGGCGACTCCGTAGGCACATTCGAAGTGCCGCAGATCACGGGCGCGAGTCGGTAAGCCCGCTTAGGCGGCCCTAAATATTCGTCGCCTGCTCCGGATGCCGTCTCAGATACCAGCACGGCTCCCAGCCGCTATGCGGAAACAACGCATTCACGCAGGTCTGTGGTCCCGGCGGATCGAAGATGTACTGAGTCTTGCCGTTCTTCATCAGCACCGCGTAATAATGATCGACGGTCACGGACCCGTAGGGGGTTCGATTCGTCGCCACGCGAATGCGAAAGACGACGTAGTCCAAGCCGTAGGCGATCGCGGCCGTCCCTGCGATCGTGAGGATCGTCCAAACGAAAATTCGCTTTAGCCACACGCGCAGATTGGGAGCTGATTTTGGACTCACGAGGCCAGATTATAAGCTTCGGCGAGCGCCTCGCACACCAGAGCCACGACAACATTCCTGCCAGGCAGACCGTCAGGATCCCTCCATAGAAGCCTTGTTTCTGCGGTTGGCCCTGGACTCCACCTTCAATGAAGACACATCCAGCGTTGACAATTCCCCGTCCGACAGGCAAACTACCGCATTCGCTGGGAAACGCTTCTCGCGGGCGTCTACTCGACGCCGGCAGGCATTCCGGACGTTCCCGGTTCTATACTGGTTGTCAGCTTCGTCCATGGCCATGACCGAGCAACGTGTGTCTTACACGCTCGACTCCTCGTTGGAGACGATCGACCGTGCAGAGGAAAAGGCCACCCGTATTGCAACCGAGCTCGGTTTCGGCGACGACGAAGTCATGCAGATTTCCATGGCCGTGCGCGAGGCCGCGGTCAACGCCGTTTTGCACGGTAATTCATATGCCCCGGACAAGAAAGTGACCCTCGCCTTTGAGCGGACCGAAAGCGATCTGGTCATTACCATCCGCGACCAGGGCAAAGGGATGGACCTGAGCAAGATTCCCAATCCTTTGGCGCCGGAAAACCTGCTCAAGACGTCGGGACGCGGAATTTTTCTTATGCGCTCGTTCATGGATGTGGTCGAAATTCGACCCTCCCAGTCGGGCACCGAACTTAAATTGATCAAGCACGTCCACGGGTCAACTGCGGGCGGCAAGGAGGCTTCCCAGTGAGCATGAAGGTTAGTAGTCGGCAGGTGGATGGGGTCACCATCGTAGACTGCAGCGGTCGCATCACCCTCGGCGAAGGCAGTGTCATTCTGCGCGACATGGTTCGCGACCTGCTTTCGAAGGGCAATAAGAAAATCGTTCTGAACCTCGCCGATGTCAACTACATCGACAGCTCGGGGATCGGTGAACTGGTCAGCGCCTTTACCACCACCAAGAATCAGGGCGGCGAACTGAAGCTCCTCAACCTCACCAAGAAGGTCAACGACCTGCTCCAGATCACCAAGCTCTATACCGTGTTTGACGTGAAGGACGACGAAGCGTCGGCGGTAAAGTCCTTCAAGTAAGAGCTCCCCTTTCTGACTCGGATGCCCCATTTCTCGCGCTGGTCGCGAGAAGTGGGGATTCTCGGCAGTGCCATTCCGGAACTGTACCGCTCATTATTCCCTTCCCGTCACAGACTGTTGGCGCCGGGGTTTCTAGAATCCTGTTATGTTCCTTCCTCCCCCAAAACATGCAAGGGCGTCTGCCCTCGGCTGTCCAGCCCGGCGAAGCCAGGCAGGTAGCGCAGACCCTACAAAATGCTTCCTCCTTATCGTGGTCTTGGGGACGGTTACCTCGCTTTTCGCTTCCGACTGCCTCCCGATTCAAGAGGCTTCCAGGCATGTCGGCGAAACCAAGTGTGTGAGCGGCAAAGTCCTCCGTGTCAAAGTCGGAACCAAGGGCGTCCACTTCCTCGACTTTTGTGAGGATCAGTTGGCGTGCCCCTTTACCGTGGTAGTGTTTCCATCAGACCTCAAAGATGTCGGCGATGTCCGCCGCCTGACCGGACGCATGATCGAAATTCGAGGCCCTGTCAAACTCTACGACGGCCGCGCTGAAATTATCCTGAACCGGGTCAGCCAGATTTCCGGAGGTGGCATGCTTATTCCTCCGTTGCCCAAGAACTACGATGTCGAAAACCGCGGCCACTACAGCGCAGGCCATCTATATTCCAAGAAATTGAAGACGGCCAAGCCAACAACTCCCACGACCGCAACCTTCGGCGACAACGTCGAGGGTGACAACCCTCCCCAATAATTCGTCTTTGCAATCGCAGGCTCCGTATCAGGGCGTCGCTTCAGCGATGCCGTAACCGGCAGCAAAGGAATCTCTCCCGCTGCCAGTTCCCCTCAAACCAGCCCCTTCCTCAACTCCTCCAGCGGATATTTCGTCCCCCTCCACACGACCCCGTCATTCCGCAGCGCCAGAGTCATAGACCGTAGCAGCGTGTAGATGCAGAGCGCCGAGCTCACTGGATGCAGCAGGAAGTAATACGCCGGCACCCCCACTCGTCGCGACATACCAACATACGCCAGAAATATTGACGCCAGCGCCACCGCATACGGCACTCGCGCCCAGCCTTGCGCCAGCCACAATCCGAGAAAAGGCCCAAGATTCAACAACGCCAGCCCAAACGCCGACAGCAGTGTCCTCCACGACTGAAACGACAACACGGCAAAAAAATTCTTGGTCAGATTCTCCACCACACCCATGGCACCGTCTGCCCACCGGATCGAAATCAGCGAGCCGCCAAACACATTGCGCTGCGCGAATCCCGCCTTCTTTACCAGCTTGCCCAGCTTCATGTCATCGACCACCTCCATGCGCAGCGCCTCATACGTTCCTACTGCTTCATACACGCTGCGCCGCACCAGGTTGAAAGCACCCACGCCCATGCAATCTTTCGTCGTCGGATCCGCCACCTTCCACGGCCGATGCCCAAACAGGAACAACGTATGGAAGAAGGCGATCATCATGAACTCGCCCGGACCCTTCATGATGACCCGCGGAAACATCACGACATGATCGGCCAGTTCAGCCTCGGCATAGGTGAGCGCCCGTCGCAGCGAGTCTGGCTGAAATACCACGTCGGCATCGGTGAAGAGGAGCCAGTCGCCCGTCGCCTGATTGGCCGCCGTCCACATGGCATGCGTCTTCCCCAGCCACCCCGCGGGCAAGTCGGTGTGATGAATCAGGCGAAGGCTTGTGGGTGGCCCACCCAGCGCGGTTTTCGTCTGGTGGGATTGGGTTATTTGCTCCATAAGTTCGCCGGTCCGGTCTGTCGACCGGTCGTTGACCGCGATTACTTCGTAATTTTCATAGTCGAGCGCCAGCAGAGTATGCAGGGCCTGCTCAATGAATTCTTGTTCGTTGCGGGCTGGAACAATAATCGAAACGCGCGGATTCCCCGAGGGCGAAACCGGATTTCGATTCCACTCCGGTCGCGAGACGTCTGCCACATTGGGCATGCCGAGGGCGGCATCCACGATGCGGGAAAGCCAGGCTAGCGCCAGAATAATTCCCGCGATCCAATAAAAATATGCCATTCGCGCCTGGGTGTCAGAATCTCCTTCGTGCGCCTTCGTGTCCCTAGTGGTTCAAGCCGTTTCCATCGACCGCGACCGGCGGCGCAAACTTCATCCCGTAAAACAGTATGGCAGAAGAAATTCCCATCGCGATCACCGGCAGAACAAATGCCACTTGCAGCGACCGCTTGTCGGCCACCCAACCCATCATGGTCGGCGAAGGAACATCGCCTAGAATGTGAATGACGAAAATATTCACCGCCAGCGCCGTTGCGCGAACATGCGCTCCAACCGAGTTGATGACCGCCGCATTCAGGGGGGCCGTGTTGAGCAGCAGGAAAAACGCGGCTATCCCGATCGCCGGAATCATCAGCGGCCCTTTGGCAAACAACGCCACAATCATGACCGGAATACCGAGCAGCATGCTGGCCGCCGAGACCAGGTAATACGAACTCTTCATGCGCGGCAGCAGATAGTCCCCGAGCCAACCTCCGGCCAGCGCGGCCACAATGCCGTCAACCACAATGATGATTCCGAAGGCAAAATTGGCCGCCTCCAGCGTGTAGCCTCGGTCGCTGACCAGAAACTTCGGCATCCACACCTGGATGCCGCCGAGAGAGAAGGTCATCGCCGCCATGCCGAGCGTCGAGGTCAGAAAGGCAGGATTTCGACCCAGCCCCAGGACCGTGCCCCGTTCCGGCGTCTCCTTCAACGAATCAAACTGTCCTCGCTCAGGCTCTTTCAGGAACATCACCGCGAGCGCCAGCAGAAATCCCGGCGCCGCCGCGATATAAAACGGAAATCGCCACCCGTGATGCGGAGCGAGATACCCGCCCAATAAATATCCGGCCGCCGATCCTACCGGAATCGCCAGATAAAACGCGCCGAGAATCCGCCCACGCACTTTCTCCGCGAACAGGTCGGCCACGAAGGTCGGCGCAATCGTGACAAACGTGGCCTCGCCCACGCCCACCAGCGTGTGCCGGATCAGCAATTCCGTGTAGTTGTGCGTTACGGCGGTGAGCAGCGTGAGCCCGCTCCAGAACAGCGCGCCCAGCACGATGATGACTTTACGGGAATAGCGGTCGGCCAGCGGCCCCACAAATGGCGCCGCCACCATGTAGAAGCCGAGAAACGCGCTGGTCAGATATCCAATTTGCGCGTTTGTGAGGTGAAATTCGTCCTGCACCAGCGGCTGAACCGCAAACAGCACATTGCGGTCCGCATAATTCAGCAGATTCAGCGCCGTAAGAACAATCAGCGAGGTGCGCGGCTGGAGATGGGTTTGAGCCACGGTCGAGCGAATATAGCACGGGCAGATGAATGGACTCTTATTTCTCCTTCGGCCGCGGCCACTTCGCCACAATCGTTGTCGAAATTCCGCCGCGCGGACGAAAATCGCCTTTCACTTCCGCCCACACCGGCTTCGCCCACTTCACCACATCCTCGAGGACCCGGTTGACGACATTTTCCTGGAAAATCCCGAGATTCCGGTAGAACTGCAGATACTCTTTCAGCGACTTCAACTCCAGGCAGTTTTTATCGGGCATGTAACGAATGCTCAAGGCACCAAAATCGGGCAGACCGGTCTTGGGGCACACCGAAGTGAACTCCGGGTCGTCGACTACAATCTCGTAACCGGGAAATTGATTGGTCCAGATTTCGATCTCGGGAAACTTTGCGTTGAGACCGGCGGCCGCATGTTGAGATGTGTATCGGGGCGATTTCGCCATGCTGCTATTGTAGCGGGTGAAGCCAGTGCAGCCGATGGCTCGCCGCAGGCATCAAACTACATACCGTGCTTGGAGCGAGGTTGTGTTTTGCGGCAGCCTCCGGAATGGTAAATTACTGCTTACAGTTTTTCCTGCCGCATCTTGAAAGACAACTAGTTGGCAGCGACCAACAATTCGAACGCGCTGTCCCGCCGGCGTTGGATTTGGCCCGTTCTCATCGTTCTCGCGGCGTTCCTGCTCTACTCCTATTTTCACCACTCCCCGCTGCGTGTACACGTCACTACGGTTCAGCGCGGACCGATTCGCAGCCAGGTTTCCACCAACGGCAAGATTGAACCCATTGAGAATTTCGAAGGGCACGCGCCCATCGCAACCACGGTCAAGCGCCTCTTGGTAAAGGAAGGCGATCATGTGCGCAAGGGACAGCTTCTGCTCCAACTCGATGACGCCGACATTCGTTCCCAAGCCGCTCGCGCTCAGGCTCAGGTGCGGGCAGCGCAAGCCGATCAATCTTCACTGAAGACGGGCGGCACGCAGGAAGAAGTGATCACTCTGAACTCGCAGCTCATTAAAGCCCGGAGCGCGCGCGATCTCGACCAACGCAATCTTGACGCCCTGCGCCGTCTGCAGCAAGAGGGAGCCGCCTCACCCGGAGAAGTTCGCCAGGCGGAGGATTCTCTTCAGCGCGCGCAGGCTGACCTCACTCTAGCCGAGCAGAAACAGCGCGAACGTTATTCTCAGCCCGAAATCGCCAAGATCGAGGCGCAGGGCGCGGAAGCTCAGGCCGCCTACGACGCCGCCGAGGATGCGCTCGCGAAATCTCGTGTCCGCGCGCCTTTTGACGGGATCGTCTACTCGCTTCCGGTGAAGCAGGGGGCTTTCGTCCAGGCTGGTGATTTGCTGCTTCAGGAGGCCGATCTGTCGCGCGTGCTGGTGCGCGCTTTCGTCGATGAACCCGATATCGGCCGTCTGCGGCCGCAACAAAAAGTCGAAGTCACCTGGGATGCGCTGCCCGGCCGCGTCTGGACCGGCGCCGTGAGCAACGTTCCTTCCACCGTCAAGCCGCGCGGGAACAGAAATGTCGGTGAGGCGACTTGCACTATCGACAATCACGACTTCCGCCTTCTGCCTAACGTCAACGTCGGCGTCGTCATTGTTGTCGCCGAACAGAGCAACGTCCTGACTCTCGAACGCGACGCCTTGCACACCGATGACAGTCACCCGTACGTCTTCCGCGTCGTCGGCGACGAACTGAAGCGCCAGGATGTTGAGATTTCCCTGCAGAATCTTACCCGCGTGGAAATCACATCCGGCCTTAGCGAGGGCGCGGTCGTCGCTCTCTTTGCGGACGAGTCCAAGCCGCTTTTCGATGGCGCTTTTGTCAAGGTGGTTCCCTAACGAATGAAGGGGCTGTTCACTTGTCGCCCACGGCGGGAACATTTCTTCCTCCTCACGATGCTCGCCGTAGTTCTTCTTCCGGTTCCGAAGGCTCATGCTGCTTCGCCAGGGGAACTGCTTGCCGCCGGCCGCGTCGATGAAGCCATCCAGAATCTCGAGCAGCAGATCGCCTACGCCCCCGCGGACGCCGCTGCCCACAACCTGCTCTGCCGCGCCTACTTCATGCTCGGCGAGTGGGACCGCGGCATTGCCTCGTGTGAACGTGCTCGCGACCTCGATCCGGGGAACAGCCTCTACTCTCTCTGGCTCGGCCGCATCTACGGTGAAAAAGCCGATCGCGTGGGATTCCTTTCCGCCGCAGGCCTTGCAAAGAAAGTGCGCACGTCTTTTGAACGCGCGGTCGAACTCGATCCTAAGAGTTGGGAGGCCCGCACCGATCTCGCCGAATTCTATCTAGAGGCTCCCGGCATTGTCGGCGGAGGCAAAGACAAGGCTCGCCAACAGGCCGATGCGATCATGGCTCTCAATCCTGCCATGTCTCACTGGATCGCCGCCCGCATCGCGGAGAAGAACAAAGATGCTGTCACCGCCGAGCGCGAATATCGTGGCGAGATTGCGGCCAGCCACTCCGCAATCCGGGCCTGGATCGATCTCGCGATCTTCTTACGCCACGCCAACCGCTTCGATGAGATGGAGCAAGCCCTCCGCCACGTGGAGTCGGGCCCGGTCGACCGCCCGGAATCCCTGATGGACGGAGCCAGCATTCTGCTCCGAACCGGCCGCGATTATCCCTTGGCCATTCGCCTGCTGCATCGCTATCTTGCCGCGCCCGTCGAAGAAGGCCCCTCCTTCAAAGCGCACGACATGCTCGGCCAGTTGCTGGAGAAGCAAGGCGACCGTGCCGCCGCTGCCGGGCAATATCGCGCAGCTTTAGCTCTGGCTCACTCCTATACTCGCGCCGAGGAAGATTTGAAGAGTGTCGAGCATTGAAATCGATATGAAACAGATCCCCTGGCCCCTCCTCCGTGTACTCTCGCGTTCTCTGCGGGTCCTCTCTTTCCGAGCCGGAAATTCCATCCGCCCATCCCATCCGGCATTTAGAATTTTGCTGGCATCCAATTGTTCATAAACTTATTTCCACACCACTCCGAAAGGGACGCAATGAAAATCTCGCGCCGCGGTTTCCCCACCGCTCGATGGACTCTGGCAGTCATTCTTCTCCCGGCTTCCCTTCTGGCCGACCCGGTCCCTCTGAAACGTGTTGTCGAGCTCGCCTTGTCGCACGCCACCGGCGCGGCCATTACTGCTGCCGATCAGCAGCGCGCCTCGGCCGCTTACGACGACCTGCATAACAGCTATATTCCGCAGCTTTCCACCGGCGCCGGCCTTGGCTTTTCTCACGGATTTCCGCTGGCTCTCGAAGGCAGCGCGCCCTCTCTGTTCAACATCAATACACAATCGGCCTTGCTGAATCCCTCGCTTCGCGAATTTCTCCGCGCTGCTAAGGCCGATAGCACCGTCGCCTCGCTCAAGAACAAGGATGAACGCAACCAGATCATTCAAGACGCGGTCCTCAGCTACGCCGAACTTGCTAAGTGGGAGCTGCGCTTGACCCGCCTGCACGAACTCGAAGCCGACGCCCAGAAGATGCAGGCCGCCGTCGCCGAACGCGTGAAGGAAGGCGTGGATAGCGAAGTCGAGGGAACCCGCGCCCGCCTCTCAGCCGCCCGTGTCCGTCTCCACATCGCCGAGGCCCAGGGCTCGGCTGACGTTTTGCGCGAACATCTTTCCAGGCTCACCGGACTGCCCGCCGCCAACCTGCAGACCGAGCCTGACTCGATTCCCGCCCCACCCAGCCCCCCGGCTCCGGACGATGCCAAGCAGTCGGTCGATTCCAATCCTTCCGTCGAAGCCGCCGTCCAACACGCCCGGGCGCAGTATCTTCGCGCTCAGGCAGAACATAAGGCGCTCTGGCCCAGCGTCGATTTCGCTGCGCAGTATGCACTGCTCTCCAAGTTCAACAATTTCCAGAACTACTACATCCCGTCGAAGCCCTGCACGGTCGCAGGTTCATCCGTTTTGTGTGTGACCAACAGCTTCCAGCAGAACAATGCCACCGTCGGCGTCAGCATTCGATTGCCACTTTTCAATGCTTCACAGCGCTCGCGCGCCGAGGAAGCGGATGCTGACGCACTCAAGGCCACGAAGCAGGCCGAGGCAGCCCGCAATCAGGTTTCCGAAGAAACGTTGCGGTTGCAGCGCGCTGTCGCCCAGATGCAGGCGGCCCGCGACGTTGCCCAGCTGGAATATGAAATCGCGCAGCAGAATCTCACCGCGGTCCAGACCCGCTTGGACGCAGGCACCGCCAATCTCCACGATCTCGACGACGCCCGCACCCAGGCCAGCGAGCGCTTCATTACTCTTCAGGATGTCGCTTTTGAATTGGAGCGTGACCAGCTCGGCCTGCTCCGCTCCACCGGAGATCTGGAAAAGTGGGCGCTGGGAACGCCGTAATCCTGCTCCACAACCGGCTGCCCCATCCTGACGTCACGGCCTTCCTGCCATGTTGGGGTGGACATTTGCCCCTCAGACTACAGCTTGCCGCGCAGTGTCTTCACTATCTCGCGAATCGCCTTCTCGTTCCGCCGATACCATCTCCACTGCCCTTGCCTTGTAGCTTCGACCAAACCGGCCTCGGTCAGGATCGCCATGTGATGCGAGATCGTCGGCTGCGACAAGTGAACTCGCTCTTCGATGTCACCCGCGCACAAGCAAGCTGGCATGCCCGAGATCGGTCGCGCTTCGGCCTTCACTGTGGCCGCTCCCTCTTTCAAGGCATGCAGAATGCGGCGCCGTGTGGGGTCGGCAATAGCATGAAGCGCTCGATCAAGCGATGCATCGGAAGACATGACTGGACTAAGGAATAGCGCGAGAATCGATGGATGTCAATGTAACGACGCAGTGACCATTCCGGGCCTCTCAGCAAATGCGAGGAGAAGAAACTGCTTTCGCAACTTTATTTCTTGACGATCGGGCTGTACCCATCCCCAACTAGCTTTGCCCGCATCCCTTCCGCATCTTTGACGTCGCCGAACGGCCCAACCTGCACGTGAAACAGCTTGTCGGTAGCCGATTGCACCGCGACGAACGCCGGATATTGTTTTTTCTTCAGCGCGTCTACCAGTGCGTCGGCGTCTTCCTGCTTGCTGACCGCCGCGACCTGCACGAAGTATCCGCCCGCGGGTAACACTCCCACCGGTTCCTGAGGAGCCGCAGCCGCTGGTGTCTGCTGCGGGTTGGCACTCGCATTCGCCGGATCGGTCGCTGTCGTATCCGTTTTCGTATCGCTCGACGGCATCAACTGAGGATTAGCGTCCTTCTGCTCGACCGATTTATAAAACGTCATTGGCGGCGTCTGTGCCGCTCCGTTTGTCGCGGGCTTGCTGACGCCGGGAGTCTGCTGCGGCAGAACAGCGGCGCTGGCGCTCATGATCCCCGGTTCCGCCTTGCGCCCGAGCGAATAGCCGAGTGCGAAAAACAGCGCGCAGATCGCTACCAGACTGAAGAACAGAAAAAGCAGCTTTCCCGTCCCCAGCGTTATTTCAGTATCTTCTGACGAAGTCATATTTCAACCCCATTGGGTGCTCGCCCCACTATGGTTTTAGCGCCGTTTTCGGCGCAAAGTCTTCTTACCGACGTAACGCCTGCCTGGCTGGCCGGCCGGCCCCGCACCGATTCCACACTCAGCAATTCGCCGCCGCAGCTCCCTACGCGACCTTCCCTGTGTCGTCGCCGACCTTCCCCATGAGTTTCTGGAGTCCCGAGAAGAAGTCCACGGGCACGGGAAAGATGACAGTCGTATTCTTCTCCACACCGATTTCCGTCAGAGTCTGCAGATACCGCAACTGCACGCTGACCGGCTCGCCCGCCAGCAAGTGCGCCGCATCTACCAGCCTCTGCGCCGCCGAATACTCGCCTTCGGCATGAATAATCTTCGACCGCTTCTCGCGCTCCGCCTCAGCCTGCTTGGCCATTGCGCGCTGCATGTCCTCCGGCAAATCCACCTGCTTCACTTCGACGTTGGTTACCTTCACACCCCACGGCGAAGTGTGTGTGTCGAGGATGCTCTGCAGCCGCGTATTGATTTTGTCGCGATGCGAGAGCAGTTCATCGAGTTCCTGCTCGCCCAGCACCGAGCGCAGTGTGGTCTGAGCGAACTGCGAAGTCTGGTAGACATAGTTCGAAACTTCCACGACTGCCTTGCGGGGCTCAATCACGCGCAGAAAGATGATCGCGTTTACCTTCAGGGTGACGTTGTCGCGGGTAATGATGTCTTGCGGCGGCACTTCCAGTGCTTCCTGCCGCAACGAAACCCGCACCATGCGGTCCACCGGCGCGAACACCAGAATCACTCCCGGCCCTTTGGCTGCGGGCAGCAACCGACCCAGGCGAAAAATGACGCCGCGCTCATACTCCGCCAGAATCTTGATGGAACTGAGAAGGTAAATAGCGACAATAATTATGAGGATGGTGCCAAAGCCCAACGGTAGTTCTCCCACGGCAACCTCCAGGATGGGAGCGCCAACAAATGCTCCTACCGCGGATTGTATAGCAGCGGGAAGAGGGCAGCGCGCAAATCGCGGTATGCGGCGTTGCTTGGCTTGATGCGGGAAGGTTGTTTCGAGACTATTTGCGTCTCGAAGCGTCGCCATCCTGGGCGCAGTTTATTGCTCCAAGGGACCGATGTAGTTTCTCGCCACCGGCGGAATTGCACAAGTGCTTCGACCCGCAAAGACCTCGTCGGCCTCGGGATGACAGGGGTGAGTGGACGGCTGAACTACTGCGCTTTCGCTACCTGAATCCGACTCGCGTCCACCGCGACGTCCCGCTGAATCTCCATCTCAATCGAGGTCCCTACGTCCAACTTTGCCTCTGGACCATGCTTGAGCAGCGCCCACGCTACGCCCGCTGCCAGCCCCGCCGCGCCTCCAATGCGAGCCCCATTAAGCCCTCCGGCCGCAACCCCGCCGATGCTACCCACTGTTCCTCCGACGGCAGCGCCTTTCGCCGCATCCTCAACCCGCTGGCCCGCGTTGCTGTCCTGCTGGATCGTTCCTTCCTTATCCTTCACGCCTTTGTCGTCTGCGCCCGGCGTGTTATCGATCGACCCGGGCAGCATCACCGTGTACCCACTCGGATAAATCATCGACGTGAAGTGAATCAGAACCTCCGCGCGCTTGTCCCCTGCCCTGCCCGCTTTCTGGGTGTGCATGATCCTGCCCTGAATATACGTTCCCGCCGGAATCAGGACGCGTTCGTTCAGCACAAACGGGAACGCCGTCTCGGCATAGACCGCATCTCCCTCGCGCGCGTTCTTGGTCGAGATCGCCTGCTTCAGCACTAGCGGAATCTTCGTACCTGCAGGAATAATCGCGGCCTTTGGATCCCGCGTCTCTCGTGCCATCGGAACCGCGTTACCCGGGGACGCGGGCGCGGCCTGAGACGAAGACTGAGAGGAAGGCTCGGCCGACTGCCCCCACCCCATCCCGGAAACCAGCAGCAATATCAAGAGTCCGCGCATTTGAATCTCCTGTAGCGCCGCCCACCCCAGCAATATCGGCAAGATTACCACGCTTACGCCGCTAGGATGCAGCGTCGACCGCAAGAGTTAGCTCCAGGGTTAAAGAGCCATCGGGTCTACGTGAGCCCCAATGTCCGAAACCGGCATAAGCCCGGGAGGGACCAGCGAGTGCTCTACTTGTAAATCAAGTACTTCTCCCGTATCTTCTCAAACTTCTCCAGCCCGTCCTGCCAATCCTGCGCGATCCTCCGCGGATCTTCCCCCGCCACCAGCGCGTCGTACACGCTCTGATTCACGAGCAGTTCCTGCATGCGCTCGATCTTGAAGTCTGCCGGATAAAGCTTGTGCAGAGCCGCTGCCAGCTCAATCCCCAACTCTGGCGCATCCAGCCCATTCCGGTCGGTCACGAGAATGTTCACACCCTGGCATTCCTGCCCGCTGTAAACGGCCGACGACGGCATGAACGTGACTGGAACGAACCGCACCCCCGTAATCCCGCGCGCATTCAAGTACGCGGCCAGTTCCCGGCTCTTCATCCACGGCGCGCCCACCACCTCAAACGGAGTATCGGTCCCGCGCCCGACTGAAACATTCGTGCCTTCGATCAGCGCCACTCCCGGATATAGTTCCGCTTCGGTCACGCTCCGCAAATTCGGCGACGGATTCACCCACGTGAGCCCCGTCGAATCGAACCAATCTCCGCGCTGCCAGCCATCCATCGGGACCACAGTCAGCTTCGCGTTGATGTTCTTCTCGGTATTGAACATCTTCGCCAACTCGCCCATTGTCATGCCGTGTCGTGGCGGCACGGTCCAGTAATTCGTGAAACTCTCTTTCCCAGCATCCGCCACCGGACCTTGCACGAACGACCCCGTCACCGGATCGGGCCGGTCCAGCACAATGATTTCAATTCCAGCGGCCGCCGCTGCCTCCAGGAAATATCCCAGTGTCGTCTCGTACGTATAAAACCGCGCTCCCGCATCCTGAATGTCGAACACCACCGCGTCTAAAGTTCTCATCACATCCGCAGACGGATGCCGCGCCGCATCAGTCCCGCCATACACGCTATAGACTGGAATGCCGGTCACTACGTCCGTCGAATTCCCCACATGAGTTGTATCCAGTGTTCCGGTCACTCCGTGCTCCGGACTGAAAATCGCATCCAGTGACACTCCCGGGGCCTGTGCCAGCACATCGATCGTCCGCTTCCCGTCGGCATCGAGGCCGGTCTGATTCGTCACCAGCCCGATGTGCCTTTTCGCCTCTGGTTTTATGCCAACCTGGTTGGTTGCAACCTGGCTTGCCGCAGCCTGGTCCGACCGAGTCTGGTTGTTTGCATCCGGATTCCTGGCATCGACGCTCTGAGCCGACGATTTCAACACATCAAACCCATGCTCTGCGAGCATGTCGATCCCCGTTTTCACCGTACCGTTGCGTACGCTCATTCTCCGCGCCGCGCTGAGCGCCTCGTTGTAGCCCGTCACGCTCTTTTGTCGCAGCTCCTCTTGTTCGCTTGCCGTCAGATTCAGCGCGGCCGCGACCTCGGTCGCCACTTTCGATCGCAGCGCGATCGCGGTTCCCTTCCCGCGCGGATGCACCGCGTTCGTCAGCAAAATGATGTAAGTCTGCGTCGTTGGATCGATCCAGATGGATGTGCCGGTGAATCCCGTGTGCCCGAACGATCCCACCGGCAGTAGATCGCCACGATTCGTCGAAAACGGAGAATCAATATCCCATCCAAACCCACGCAGCACGGGCGCTGCCGGAGGCGTTTCCGGCTGCGTCATCTTCTCGACCATCACCGCCGATAAAATTCCGCCGCCACCATTCAGCAACGCCTGCGCAAATTTCGCCAGATCGTCGGCCGTCGAAAACAGTCCCGCATGTCCCGCCACGCCACCCATCCGCCGCGCCGTCGGATCGTGCACCACCCCGCGCAGCATGTGCTCGTTTTCGTCGTATTGCGTGGGCGCGATCTTTGTGATCCAACCTCCTCGCGGCGCCGTCGGAGGCACGAAGCGCGTCCGAGTCATTTTCAGCGGCGCGAAAATATGTTTCGTCGCATACCCATCAAGCGTCTCGCCCGACACTCGTTCCACCAGCGCGCCCAGCACAATAAAATTGATGTCGCTATAGACAAATCCCGAGCCCGGAGCCTGCGCCGGAGTTTCGGCAAACGCCATTTTGTACGCAGTGTCCTTCCCTTCCCACGGCGTCTTCAAATCCAAATCCGGCTCGAGCCCGGAATAATGCGTCAGCAACTGCCTTACCGTAATGTCCTGCTTGCCGTTCTGCGCAAACTCCGGCAGATACTTGGCCACCGGATCATTCAGCCGTACCTTGCCCGCCTCCACCAGTTGCATCACCGCGGTCGTCGTCGCAATCACCTTGGTCAGCGACGCGAGATCGAACACCGTGTCGAGCGTCATGGGCTCGCGCCGCGGCTCCAGCGCCCGCTCCCCGTACGCCTTCCGGTAAATCACCTTCCCGTCGTGCCCAACCTCCAGTACGGCGCCTGGAATATTCCCATCCGCAATCGCTTGCTGGATGATGGAGTCCACTGCTCCCAGCCGCACGGCAGTCGATGCCGAGGACGAAGAGGCGGGGAAAGCCATCGCTGGCTGTCCACCCGGCTCTGACGCGGCAGCGGTGGCAGGCGAGGCCCCAAGCGCCCAAACACAAAGAGAGAGACAACTCACCGTAGTCAGAATGAAAGTGACGGCCACGCGATTCATCTGTGCCTTTCGCGAAAGGAGAGAAATTTCCTGCGCACCCGATTTGGACATACGAGAGAGGATGTTCTGACTCTACACAACCAGTGCCGCGAGACTCAACAACCACAAGTAATCATGCGGGTGCATCCTCCACGCGCCATCGCTTTACCGCCCGCGGACAACTCTGCTATAACCCGCACAGGTCCATCAATTCCCAACGAGCGTCTGAGCCCTGAATAATTCCGCCCCAACTCTCCTTTCCGCTTTCGACGATCAGGACCAGATTTTTTCTTCCGCCTTCTCTATTCTGCGTGAAGCGATTGCCGAACGCGCTTTCCCCGCCGCCTCCGTCGCGGTCACGTACCAGGGAAAGCTCGTTGCCCTCAAAACCTTCGGCCAATTTACTTTCGAAACCGCGCCGCCCGAAGTCACTCCCGCCACTCTCTTCGACCTCGCCTCCGTCACCAAAGTCGTGGCCACCACGACGATGACGATGGTCCTCTACGAACGCGGCCTGCTTGAACTCGACGCTCCTGTCGCGGGCACGGTTCCGGAATTCCTAGCCGATTCCTGCGGTGCCGTCGACTCCCGCCGCAGAGACGTCACCTTCCGCATGCTCCTCGCTCACTCCTCCGGGCTGCCCGCATACGAAAAGCTATTTCTCCACGCCCGCACTCGAGAGCAACTTCTCCGCGCCGCCCTTACCATGCCCCTCTCCGCCGACCCTGCCACGCGCGTCGAATACAGCGACATCGGATTCATTATCCTGGGCGCGGCGCTGGAACGCCTTGCCGAAGAATCCCTCGATCTTTTCTGTCGGCGCGAAATTTTCGGACCACTCGCTATGACGCATACCACATTCAAGCCTCCTGCGGACATGCGCGCCGAAATTCCTCCTGCCGCCGATGACCGCACTTTCCGGCACAGAATCATTCAGGGCGAAGTCCAGGACGAAAACGCCTTCGTGCTCGGCGGCGTTGCCGGACACGCCGGTCTCTTCTCCAATGCCGAGGATCTCGCTCGCTTCGCCCACGTCATGCTCACGTCGGGCGCGGGCGCACATGCCCGCGAAATGCCTTCATCGCAACTACCGCCTGCAGGAAGCCGGCAGACTCTCAAGGAGATTCGCCCGATCCTTCGCCCCGAAACGATTGCGCTCTTCACCCGCCACGAACCCGCGCCTGCCGGCACATCCCGAGCGCTGGGCTGGGACACACCTTCCGCCCCTTCGCAGTCCGGCAAATATTTCGGCCCGCGTTCCTTCGGCCATCTCGGCTACACGGGGACCTCGTTATGGATCGACCCGGACCGCGAGCTTTCGATCACCCTTTTGACGAATCGCACGTGGCTCGATTGCTCCAATCAAGCTATCAAGCAAGTCCGGCCGAAATTCCACGACGCCATCGTCGAGGTTTCTCGTAACTTGTAACCAGACCTCTACCGTTCTGATTCAAGCTGCTCGGCGCGAAGATTGATGCGCACTTGCTTCGCGGTGATTCTAGAATGGTGTGCTCTTAAATGATCTGCTCCTCTCCTACTCGAAAGGCGCTCACTTGAACCGCACTCGTAAACCGAAGTCGGATCTCCGGCAGCTTTCCACCGAACAAATTCTCCCCGCCGCCCGGGACCTCGATCGCAAATCCTCGCTCGAAATCGTCCGCCTCATCAACGACGAGGACGCAACCGTCGCTGCCGCTGTCCGCCGCGCTTTGCCGCAAATCGCCCGCGCCGTCGACGTCGTGGTCGCTGGACTCCGACACGGGGGCCGGCTCATCTACGTCGGCGCCGGAACCAGCGGCCGCATCGCCGCGCTCGATGCCTCCGAAATTCCGCCCACGTTCAATACCGATCCTCACACCGTGCAATACATTATGGCCGGCGGGACCAGAGCTCTTGGCGCTTCCACCGAGGCTAGCGAAGACGATACCGGGCTCGCGGTCAAGGAGATCAGGAAGCGCAGCCCCGGCAAGCACGACATTGTCCTCGGCATCGCCTCCAGCGGGCGCACTCCCTTCACCATCGCGGCCCTCGAATACGCTCGCCGGCGCGGCGCTCGCACCATCGCTCTCACCTGCAACAGAAACTCGCCGCTGGAGCGCGCCGCCGATTTCGCCATCGTCACTGAAGTTGGCCCCGAGGTTCTTGCCGGATCCTCCCGCATGAAGGCCGGTACCGCGCACAAAATGGTCCTCAATATGATCTCGACGGGTGCGATGACTCGCCTTGGATACGTTTACGGCAACCTCATGGTCAGCGTCTGGACGAAGAACGAAAAGCTGATCCAGCGCGCGATTCGCATCGTCGAGCAAGCCACCGGCGCTGATCACCGTACCGCCAGCCATGCCCTCGCTGCCAGCCGCAATCGCACTCCCGTCGCCGTCGTCATGCTCGCCGCCGGAGTCACTCGGACCCAGGCCGTCGCTGCCCTGAAGAGGACCAAGGGCCACGTTCGCCAGGCCATCGCATCAGCAGGATGTGTCTAAACCACCAAGAACCGTGTGGCGACGGCCGCCTTTGCCTGTCCGGCCGAGCGAAGCTCGACAATTTTCTCCGTCGCCCGCCCACTAGTCCGTGCCCTCCCGGTTATCTGCTACTGACCTGATTCCCCGCTAGAATAAAAAGCGCACGGTAAGGACTGATAGCAAATGGACAAGTTCGTCATCCGTGGCGGAGAGCCGCTGCTCGGCACCGTCCGCGTTAGCGGCGCAAAAAATGCCGCGCTGCCCTGCATGGCCGCCGCCCTGCTCACCGATCATCCCGTCATCCTCGAAAACATTCCGCAGGTTCGTGACATCCAGACCACGCGCAACCTCCTCGCCGCCATGGGGGCCGAAGTCGAACTCGGCTACGGGCGTGCCCAGCACCGTACCACCATTCACTGCGCCAATCTGGCAACTCCGGAAGCTTCGTACGAGCTGGTCAAGACCATGCGCGCCTCCACCCTCGTGCTCGGCCCGCTGGTCGCCCGTTGTGGCCACGCCCGCGTTTCTCTTCCCGGAGGCTGCGCCATCGGGTCGCGTCCCATCGATCTTCACATCAAGGGTCTTGAAAAACTCGGCGCGAAAATTACCCAGGATCACGGCTACGTCGAAGCCAGCGCCAATCGCCTCAAAGGCGCGGAGATTGTTTTCGACAAGATCACCGTCACCGGTACCGAAGACCTTCTCATGGCCGCGACTCTCGCCGAGGGCGAGACCATCCTGCAGAACTGCGCCCGCGAACCGGAAGTTGCCGACCTCGCCGACCTGCTCAACAAAATGGGAGCCAGGATCGAAGGCGCAGGCACAGCCACCATTCGGGTCAAAGGCGTCAGTAAGCTGAACGGCGCGAAACACCGCATCATTCCCGACCGCATCGAGGCGGGCACATTCGTCATCGCCGCCGCCATGACCGGAGGCGATCTCAACGTCGCCGGGTGCGATCCCTCTCACCTGGGCGCGCTGCTCGGCAAGCTCCACGAAGTTGGAGTGAAAACCAAAGCCACCTCGGAGTCCGTCCGCGTCATGGGAGACAATCCCTTCGCCGCCGCCGACATGTCGACCGAGGAATATCCCGGCTTCCCCACCGACTGCCAGGCGCAGTTCATGGCGCTGGCCACGCAGGCCGAAGGGACATCGATCGTCACGGAAAATATTTTCGAGAACCGTTTCATGCACGCGCTGGAACTGTCACGCATGGGAGCCAACATTAAGATTGAAGGACGCCGCGCCGTCGTCCGCGGCAAGACTCCGCTCAGCGCTGCCGCCGTTCTTGCCAGCGATCTGCGCGCCTCCGCGTCACTCGTGCTTGCCGCCCTCGTTGCCGACGGCGAGACGATCATTGACCGCGTCTACCATATCGATCGCGGCTACGAGCATATTGAAGAGAAGTTAAGAGGAGTCGGAGCGCAAATCAAACGGATCGGCGAAATGTTTCCCAAGAAAGCGGCGGCCGTGAAGTGAGGGATGTGGCCCGTGCCCGCCCTCAGCAAGCTCGCCGGCGACGAACTCCTATTCCCGAGTCAGACGCTCAATCATCCCCCGGTACTGTGAAAACCGTGCAGCCAACTCCTCTCGCCTCGCCATCTCGAAGTCCTCAAAATCGAATCCCGGAGCCACCGTGCACCCCACCACAGCAAAGGACTTCCAATCCTCGACATGCGATGCGAACCAGCATCCCGCCTTCACCACCGCCTGCAGAACTTGCCCCGCCTCCGGATCGCTTCCCAACCGAATCTCCGAATACCTCGCATCCACATCGATCACATGCACGACCAGCGCAGCACCCACGTAGAAGTGCCACATCTCATCCGACCGCAGGCGGTGAAACGCCGAAAAGTTTTTTCCTTCAAGCAGAAAATAGATCGCCGTCGAAGCTGCCCGCGCTCCCGTAAACTGCGCCGGAAGCGCCGCGCCAGCAATCGTCAATTCCGACCGGTACGTCTGCCGGAAAAACCCACCCTCCGGATGCGGCTCCAGCCGGAGCTTTTCGATCCAATACGCGGCACTCCTGCCCAAGATTTTCCTCCGCCCGGCGCAACGTTTCCCGCCTTCCCTACACTATCCGATAGAGGGTTCTGGCGCGAAACCTTCCTCACGCAATCGCCATTCTTTCCTGCTTGCCGAGCCGCCGCCTGAAACGCGAGTGGGATCCCACCTGCCAGGTTCACCTGCCTTACGCGGGAAGCCCACCCTTGCATCCTCTGCAGGGGTGGGGCGCTTTGATGGGAGACGAATTCGAGAAAGAGCACGTCGCAAGAGCGAAAGCCGCGACCATGACCGATTCCTAAGCCTCAACTCCGAAACGTGCCAGCATTTCGCGCCGTCCAGCTTTGGTGACGATCAGAGCTCGACTGTCGACTTCCTGAATCACCCATTTTTGCCTGAGGGCAACTTTCAGCAAGGCTGCACCCACCGCGCCTCCCACATGCGGACGCCGCTCGCTCCAGTCCACACAGGCATAAGCAAAACGGCGCCGCTGGTTGCGAATTGCCTCCACGTCAATGCCAAGATCCTCGAGCCCCCGCGCTCCCTTCGAAGTGAGGCCGCGCGCGTTGTCGCCGTCCGAGGAGTCCAAGGCGAGCCACTCCATGGCGGTGAAGCGATCATGCAGCGAGACCCCCAGCGCTCCCGCAATGTGGTCGTAGCAGGTTCGCGCCGCGCGCAGGCAATGGGGGGTGCTCGGCACGAACTTCTCCGCAGGATCTCCAACCAGCACGCTCAGCGCTTCCAGCACAGCCGCGACGCCGCTTCCCTCCAGGCTGTAGTAGCGATGTTTCCCCTGCGCCAGCACTTTCACCAGCCGTTGCGCCGCCAATCGCTGCAGGTGGGTGCTCGCGGTCGAAGCACTCACGTTGGCGATCACAGCCAATTCCGTGCTGGTTCGCGCGCGGCCGTCCGCCAGGCTATACAGCATGCGCACGCGCGCTTCCTCGCCGATGGCGGCTGCAATCGAGGCTACATCCACGGTACTGGTCCCGACATCCATACTTCGACAATAACCGAATTGTTGATGTCAGGCAATTGGCATACTGTACGACAATCGAACCCCACCACGCCCCTGCATCAAAGAATATGGATACTGTCGGGCGCGAAGCGAGGTGCAACTTGCGAAGAGCTTGGACGATGCTCCTGTTGCTGGCTGCCGCCGTTCTCCTGTTCCCGGGTCATCCACGAGCTCAGTGGAAGACGCGATGGACCTACGACGGCGCACTCGGACCCGATCATTGGGGTGACCTCGATCCCGACTATGCTCTCTGCAGGCTGGGCAAGGAACAGTCTCCCATCGACATACGCAATGCGGAGAAGGCTGACGTTCCTCCGATACGATTCGAATACCAGAGCGGCCCGTTCCGCTATCTGACGAATAACGGCCACACCATTCGAATGAATTATCACGACGTTCCGGGCCGCGGCAATTTCCTCGTCGTTGGAGACAAACGCTACCGGTTGATGCAGTTTCACTTTCACCGTCCCAGCGAGGAACTGATCGACGGTAAACCCTACGATATGGTTATCCATTTCATGCATGAAGCCGACGATGGCAAAGTTGCCGGGGTCGCCATCCTTCTCAGAGCGGGACACGCCAACGCCAGCATTCGCCAGATCTGGGACCACATGCCCCCGGACGACGGCAAGGAGTACGACATTGCCGGCCAGGAGTTCAATCCTGTCGGCCTGCTCCCGAGTGCCTATCGCCCCAACGGTCCATTTCCCCACGACGCCGCTCTATATCCCGTCGGCCCGCTTCCTCCCAACACGGCCTACTACTCCTACATGGGATCGCTGACGGCTCCGCCCTGCACCGAAGGCGTCACGTGGTTTGTGCTGAAGACTCCGGTCGAGATTTCGTCTGAGCAGATCAATGCCTTCGCCAAACTTTATCCCCACGATGTCCGCCCGCCACAGCCGCTCAATGGTCGCATCGTGAAAGAGAGCCGTTAGCACCCGCGATCAATTTCGGGCCTGCCTCATTTCTGACGCATTCTGGGTGCCTTTCGCCGTTCTTAGCGTGAGAAGTGGGATCTGCAACAAAAAAGGCCGCATCCTGAAGATGCAGCCTTCTATTCCTGGATATTGGTGACGAAGTTCTAGTGACGTCCGCCACCGCCGCCATGACCACCACCGTGTCCGCCGCGACCGTTGCGTCCCCGTCCGCGGCCGCGTCCACCGCCGCCTCCACGTCCGCCGCGGCCACCACGATCTCCACCATGCGGCCGTCCTCCTCCGCCCGCGTGCGGGGGTCCGTCGCGATTGAAGTTCGGCTCATTCTCGGCCTCATCCGGAAAATCTCCGCCACCTTCGATCACGACCGTCCCGGTCGGCGCGGGTTCGCCTTCCACCGCTGGCGCAGCCGCGGCAACGTCTCCGCCGCCGGCCCCGCCGCCCATCTTCGCGCGCTGCTCTTTCAGAATCGCCTTTCGCGACAGCCGGATGCGGTTGCCCTCCACCGCCAGCACCTTCACCAGCACCTGGTCGCCTTCTTTCAGTTCATCCCGCACATCCGCGATGCGATGCTCCGCCACTTCGCTGATATGCAGCAAGCCGTCGGTTCCCGGCAGAATTTCCACGAACGCGCCAAAATCCGCCAGCCGCGTGACTTTCCCCAGGTACGTCTTCCCCACTTCCGCCGTCGCCGTGATGTCGCTGATAATCTGCAGCGCCTTCGCTGCTGACGCCTGATCGCTCGACGCAACTTTCACCAGACCGGAGTCCTCCACGTCGATCTTCACTCCAGTCTGCTCGACGATGCTGCGAATCATCTTTCCACCCGGTCCGATCAGATCGCGAATCTTGTCGACCGGAATCTGTACTGTGTAGAAACGCGGAGCATAATCCGAAATCTTCTCGCGGCCCGCCGAGATGACCTCCTCCATCTTGCCCAGAATGTGCATCCGTCCGCGCTGTGCCTGCGCCAGCGCTTCGCGCATGATCTGCGACGTAATCCCGGCCACTTTGATATCCATCTGCAGCGCCGTGATGCCATCCTTCGTCCCCGCAACCTTGAAGTCCATGTCGCCGTAATGATCTTCCGCCCCCGCAATGTCAGTGAGGATCGCATACTGATCGCCCTCCTTCACCAGTCCCATCGCGACTCCGGCTACCGGAGCCTTCAGGGGAACGCCCGCGTCCATCAGCGCAAGCGAAGCGCCGCACACCGTGGCCATCGACGACGATCCGTTTGACTCCAGAATGTCGGAGACCACGCGCATCGCATACGGCCACTTCTCTTCGGTCGGAAGCACAGCCGAAACTGCCCGTTCCGCCAGCGCCCCATGCCCGATCTCACGCCGTCCCGCTCCGCGCAGAAATGCAACTTCTCCCACCGAGAACGGCGGGAAATTGTAATGCAGCATGAATCTCTTCTTGGCTTCGCCCTCGAAGCCCTCCAGCCGCTGCATGTCGTCGCTGGTGCCAAGTGTGGTGGTCACCAGCGCCTGCGTTTCGCCGCGCGTGAAGATGGCGCTGCCGTGCGTGCGCGGCAGCACTCCCGCTTCAATCCAAATTTCGCGGACTTCGTCGAACGCTCTCGCATCCGGGCGCCGCTTCTGGTTGAGTACCTGCTCGCGGAAAATTCGCTCGCGCAGAATCTCGTAATAATGCTTGAGCTTCTCCTGCGCTTGTTCGTCATCTTCGGGCAGCGCCTCCGCCAGCTTCTTCTTGATCTCTTTCACCAGCGTGTAGCTCTCTGCCTTGGGATGCTTCTTCGTATCGAGCGCATCCTCCAGCTGGGCGCCCACGCGATTCTTCAGATCGTTGTAATACGCTTCATCGAAGGGCACCGGCTCGACCGCGCGCTTCGGCTTGCCGACCTTCGCGCGCAGTTCGTTGATCGCCGCGCAAATCTTCTTGATCTCGGTATGCCCGAACTCGATCGCGTCGACGACCGTTTCTTCCTTGACTTCCTTCGCGCCCGATTCGATCATCACGATGCCGTCGGCGGTCCCGACCACCATAATGTTCACCAGGCTCTCGCGCATTTCGTTATAAGTCGGATTCGCGATGAACGCTCCATTCACTAATCCCACGCGAACCGCGCCGATCGGCCCGAGAAACGGAATATCCGACAGCGTCAGCGCGCACGACGCCGCATTGATGCCGCAAACATCCGGATCGTTATCCGTGTCCGCGGACAGCACGAACGCAATCACCTGCGTCTCGCACTTGAATCCCTCCGGAAACAGCGGCCGCACCGGACGATCGATCTGCCGGCTGGTCAGAATTTCGCGCTCGCTCGGTCGCCCCTCGCGCTTGATAAACCCGCCCGGGATGCGCCCGCCGGCATAGGTGTACTCGCGGTAATCCACCGTAAGCGGGAAAAAGTCGATACCCTCGCGGGGTTCGGCATTGGCCACGGCAGTAGCCAAAACAACGTTATCGCCCAGGCGGACCACAGCCGATCCATGCGCCTGCTTGGCGAGCTTTCCGGTTTCAAATGAGATTTGTTTGCCGCCGGCGAGGTCTACAGTAATACTGGTTGGTTCTGGTTTCATTGATTCATTCCTTTGAAAGACAGCTTCCAGCTCCTAGTCGTCGGTTTTCAGCCATTACGCTGAAGCTCTGAAAACCAGGCGCGAATTTCTTCGCGCAGGTGAGTGTGGTAGAGGCAGAATGTTCCCCGCCCCAGACGAGGCGGCCTGTGATCGCCGGCAAGCCCATACCGGGTAGGCACAACTCCACGGAACGACTCGCGTAGCGACGGCATAACTTCGCAGTCGCCGCGTTCCGGGGAGGGTTGCTCTAAAAGATGCACGTGTGGAAGGTCCTCAATGCTCGGCGTCCTCGTCTTGAACTCGCGGGACGGTTCTCAGAAATATCCCGGGATCGTTTTCTCCACAGCCTCGCCCCTGTGGCGAGACCGGAAACTTGACTTTCCCGCTTCCAGGAAGCGGGATTCCCAGGCCAAGTGTTACTTGCGGATGCCGAGCTTGGTGATGACGCCCTTGTAGCGCTCGGAATCGTATTTCTTGAGGTAGTCGAGCAAGCGACGCCGCTTGCTGACCAGCATGAGTAGACCGCGGCGCGAACCGTGGTCTTTCTGGTGCGTCTTGAAGTGCTCCGTCAACTGGCCGATACGTTCGCTGAGCAGCGCAATCTGCACTTCCGGGCTGCCCGTGTCGCTGGCATGCGTGCCGTAGCGGTCAATCAGGGATTTCTTTTGCTCTCTGGCTAGCACTAACCTGATGTGCTCCTGTCTTTAATCGTTTGTCTTTGTGACATTTAGAGAATATCACGGCGAGTTGGGGAGCGTAAAGTTGTGGCCATTGCACAGCGGGTAGCGTG
>Ga0335078_10000349_pt1 | contig 73456 bp, 59 predicted proteins | sample Lox_Sample_32_FD_206711 | JGI IMG/M metagenome (GOLD analysis project Ga0335078, IMG submission 206711) | Soil microbial communities from Loxahatchee National Wildlife Refuge, Florida, United States - Lox_Sample_3.2 | ecosystem: Environmental > Terrestrial > Soil > Wetlands | place: USA...
AGGCAAGCAGTTGCTACCAAATGTGCTACCAAGTGGGTTGCCGAACTAGCTAAGTGATTGAAAAGTGGTGAGCGCGGAAGGAATCGAACCTACAACCTACTGATTAAGAGTAGGTGAATCCGAAACCGTCCCGCACCGACTTTCATATTGAAGAATCAATGACTTGCCGATAGCCAAGCCCGCACGGAAGCGCTTTGCACTGGTATTGAAAAGACGCGAGTTAGCGCACATGGGATCGGATGGTACGGCACACTTACGGCACACCGTGCTGACCCACGATTTCAGCCCTGTGATTCAATTCGTGCTAAAGTTTTGACATGGTAGTCACAGTCAACATTCCGGATGAACTTGCGGCGCAGGCCAAGGCGCGCGGCTTGTCTCTTGAAGCGTACGTCCAAGGCTTTTGGCGCAGCAGCTAGCACGTCCTGCGCAAACTCGACAGCCCCGTACACAAGAAGAGATTCGTGCCTGGCTCGATTCATTGGCACAATTCTCGGACAAGATTCCCCCGTTGCCTGAGACGATTTCGCGCGAGTGGCTCTACCAGGATCACGACTAAATGGCAATTGCGTCGTGTCTCGTGGACACCAACATCCTGCTAGGTGTGACGCGGCGATCTGATCCTCAGCACCAACTGGTAGACACTGCGTTCGCCAGACTTTCCTCCCAGGGTACGATTCTCCAGTACACACACCAGAACATTACTGAACTTTGGAACGCGATGACTCGTCCTCTGGCGCGCAACGGCCTCGGCTTAACAATCGCTGAGGCTGAGCGGCAAGTGCGTGCAATTGAAGCCGGCATGTCTTTGTTGCCGGATAGTGAAGCCGTTTATCGTGAGTGGAGGCGGATTGTCGTGCAGCGCGGCGTCTCGGGTGTTCACGTGCACGACGCGAGGTTGGCCGCGGCCATGTACGTCCACGCGGTAGTCCATATTCTGACGCTGAATGTGAGCGATTTCATCCGATTCAGCGGCATCAGCGCTCTTCACCCGAGCAGCATTTAGAAAGCGCTGGTCGGTGGCGCTGTTGTAGGTCGATTCGCGACGTGGCAATTGTGGTTATGAGTTCAAAGGGAAATTGATACCAAACAACTTACAAGCGCACGGATGACACCCAAGCACCTGTAAGTTCGTGTAAGAAACAGGCCGTAGTCCCCAATTTAGTCCCCAAGTCCACACAATCAGTCGTAAGTTGTACGAACTCTGCCTTTTCAGGCTGGTTTATGTTGTAGTTTGAACGAGCGTTCCAGCGTTCCTTTTCACTTCGCGATTTTCTTGCTTCCCAGGGCAGAATATGCCTTCCGTCTTGTAACGCCACGGGATGCCTGATGCTTCTATCAACGCTGAGCGGACAGCGGTGGTCTTAGAAGAGCCGACAGCCGCAGCGAACGCTGCGGTATTTCGTGCGGTGAGCGCGGCAGCGGGATTCCTTAAATTGCAGTGAGCAAAGTGCGAGTCGGCCCTGAATTGCTTTTCACCCTCTCCCTTGAGGCTTTGCCGTAGGACTAATTCACGACCTCGACTACGAGCTGCCTCTGTTGTGCGCTGTGAGTGTTGGCGTTGTTAGCGGAAAAAGTAACGAATACCTGAAGTGTCTCATTAGAGGTCGTGTCTACTGTTCCAGTGGGAACCGTCGTGGTATTCAGGACGGGGAACACCTGGGCCTGATTGGTCGTAGTTGCATTTGTAACGAGCGTGAAGAGACCCTGGGCCTCAAATTTGCCGGAGGCCCCAGCCGTTTGCGTGGTGATGTAACACGTCATGTCCCAAGTGTTATTGCTGATTCCCAGAGGAAAATTTGCATTCGGCACCCGAGCGCAAATGTCATTGCCGGTTCCCAAGCGAATGGATATTGTGATGGTTCCAGCGAGGCCGGTCGCGTTCGTTGAGTACAGGCCTGCAGCCCACACTTTCAGCGTTTTTCCAGCAGTGTTCAGTAGCTGCGCTGGAATGGTGCACGACATCAACCCCTGAGCCGAAGTGGTATTCGCATTTGCGGTAACAGGTGACACATTAACGCAGCCACTGACCGTGCCTCCCCTGAAGACGGTCGTATGAGTAGATTGTTGGAACGCTTCAGCGTTTTGCGTATTGTCATACCAGTCGTCGCCGTCCACCGGGCCTGAAGGAGTCGATCCTGCCGGAACATTCCTGCTTGCATAGCTCGACGTCGATGCCGCGGAAGTTTCTTTGCCCCCAGTGATGACGACCTGTTGCGCCGCGACTTGCCGAGTTGATCCCACGCAGAGGACCAGCAAGCAAAAGACGTGGGGCATCCATCCATAGGAGTTGGGCTTAATCGGAGTCATAAGGGAGTCCTCTCTCGAAAAGATCTGCTCGGGAAATGCGGTCGCGCAACGGCGATCAAACAACTCGGTCGCTGGCCAGTGTACGGCGTCAACGGGGGCACTACAATGGATTTGTTCGGCGGGTGCCCATTCGAGACTTGGGAGTGGCAAAGGACGGTCTCCAATGGAACCCCGAGGACGAGTTGCAAAACGTTTCATCTTGTGGCAGAACGTAAGGCAGTGTAATGTTTAGGGCGCAGGATATTGCCTGATTACGTCCGGCCATCCCCCAGCCGCGTGAAGTACTAAAGGAGTCTTCCATGCGGATTCACCGTCTGTTCCCACTGATCGTCGGTATTACGATGACTTGCGCCACACTCGTAGATGCGCAGGTTCGACCGTTGACTACATTCTCGGATTTCACGATCCCCGCAGCGAATGGAAAGGGGTCAACTCCCACCGGAATTAATAAATGGGGTTCAGTTGTTGGCTATTACGCCACAGCAGCTGGCTATGACAGTTTTGTTTGGAACGGCACCGTCACAACGGTCAGGGTTCCTGGCGAAGTAAGAACCTACGCGGAGAGCATCAATAGCGCAGGTTGGATCGTGGGGTATTATGGCACTAGCCAGATTCATGGGTTTCTTCGCAATCCGCAATATACCACCCTCGATGTGCCGGGGTCTGGCAACCAGACGTACGCCACTTCCATCAACGACGCAGGGCAGATCGCGGGGGTATATTTCGACGCAAGTGGCGTTGAACATGGCTTCATCCTCGATGGCTTGGGAAACTACACAACAATTGACGTAGAGGGTGGAATTTTGGTGACCAATGCGATCCTGAGCCAGAATGGGGAAGTCGCCGGGACATACGAGGATGCAAGGTACATTCCCCACGGGTATGTCAGAGATACTTTGGGCAATATAACCTCCTTTGACGTCGTGTCGGGCGGGGGCACATACGTCTGGGGAATCAACACCACAGGCGAAATTACCGGAGAATCCGGTTCCAATGTGTTTGTGCGCGACGCTTCCGGAAACATAACCACGTTTGGCGTCGCCGGTTTGCAAGCTAGTGACGTGATTGGAATCGCGGATAACGGAAATGTTTACGGTAGGAGCCGAACTCGCACTGGTGCCGCCTGGCAGGGTTGGAAACACACGGCTGCGGGTGCTCTGAACTACTTCGCAGACCCTAACGCCGGATCGAAAGGATCTTTGCCGATTTGCATGAGTGGGAACGCTAAGGTGGCAGGATTTTATTGGGACGCGAACAACAATTTGATCGACTTCGAGATGCACTAGCCAAGTTGCGGAAAGTCGAGCATCGCGACTTTAAATCGTCTCAAGACCGAGTAGCCATTGAAAGGGCTCAATGCACCGCCCAGGATGGCGTGGATGAGGCAAAGTTGTAGCTGTCGCTCGGCGGAGTGACCGCTGTTACGGTACCTCCGCTACTCGCTGCTTGGAGACTCGCGTTCAAGAACGATAAGGTATTCGTGTTTGCGCCCGTTATAACCGCGCACGCCGTCGCACAGTTTGTAGTTACGACGAGATAATACTTACCCGGCTGCAGAGTCGTAGAGCCTTCGGCCCAGCTTACAGTATGAGGGTTACCGGCGGTGGTCATCAAGGTGCTACCGGCGGTCGGCCCAATGTGTAGCACCACCGTGCCAGAACTGTTCAGGATGCCCAGACCGTATACGTTGGTCGTATTATCCTGGGTATTTACGTTATAGGTCACCTGGGTTGTGGTCAGGGGATATGTGAGCACCGCTCCCCACAACTTCTCGGTGTTTGTAGTCGTGCTGAACGTGACCGTCGCCGCATTATTGGGCGCGGTGAGCCATGGGATAGAATAGGGCCCCGCGCTCGTTCCCGAATCTTTGGCATTTCCGTTGGCATCCCAGCTTGCATAATCTCCATTTGTCAGGGTGCCGGTAGTTAGCCCGATACTGCTGCTGCCGCCGCCATCCGGAATAGTATAGGTGCGGCTTGCGGTTGGAGCGGCGGGGGTGAGTTGGATCGTATTGGCAGTTGTGGAATTCGCGAGGGTTAGAGCGCCCGTTGTGCCCGTCGGACCGGGAATACCCAGTGCCAAGCCCATGGGTAGATTCGACGAGACTGTGGGGCTGACCACTACAGAGTTGCTGCTCGATCCGCTAATCTTTGTGCCAGCGCCAAAATTGGCGAACGTGGTAGAGATGGTGATAGGTTGGACAAGGCTGCCGATGGAAACACCTGTGAGAAAGGAAATCATGTTGCCAGCGATGACCGTACCGACAGTATGCAAAACAAGAGATGACGTTCCGATGCTCACGCCCGTTCCGGTGCCGATGTAAGAACCGGTTTGCTCGAGTATGCCATAGTCTTGGAACGCGTCGCTGTCGACCAGAGCAATGGCAGTATCGCAGTTCAGGATATGAGTGCCAAACACACCCCACTCTCCACCATTGTGATCCGAACTGCCGTTCCCGTGGTTGAAGCCGATATCCATTCCAATGGAGCCGGTGCCAGCGGTCGCCAAGTTGCATTCTATATCCCCGCCAAACAGGTTAACGGATGAGGTCTTGCCGACCGTCTGTACCGGAAATCTCGTATTCGTCGTGGCGAGATTGATGACTACGCCATATTGGGTCGACGCGCCTCCCGTGCCGCCAACTAGGTTCAGGCAGACTCCCGTGCTAGTAGAGGTCCCCTTTAAGTTATTGCAGAATACTGAGTCGAGGAGAAAATGCTGCGTCAAGTTTAGCTGTACTGCATCTTGCACATGCCCGGCACCGGAGGTATCAGTAAATTGAAGGTTACTAATCCTTATCGCTTGGTAGGTAGTCGTCAGCGTCGTGTCGCCGACCTGAAGCATAACGATATTACTTGTCGTGCTTTCTATCTTTGAACATGAAGTTCCGACTCCCACAACCATGCACTGCCCGACCAAGGCCACGCCAGGGTTAGCGGTTCCAACCACTATCGAGGCTGTAATGTTATACGTTCCTAACGGGAAGAACACGGTGCACCCAGTGGCGGTGACGGCAGGACAATTTGAAATTGCGGTGTTAATACTGGCGTGATCGTCCGTCACGCCGTCACCCTTCGCGCCATAGGCTTTGACGTCAATCCAGGGAACTGGGCCTGTGATCTGGACGCCGCTTTGGGCTTCGGTGACCGCTACTGCGCCGAGCATGAGGATTAGGAGGACGGCATTGAGGACGATGCAAACGAGTCTACGCCGAATATTGACGCCGCGAACTTGCACTGGCGGTGGAGCAATGGTTACGCCATTGTTCAACATGCTTCACCCCTATCCCAATTTTGTTCTACAGCGGAAGTAAACACGCTGAGCGGCGCCATGTCAAGAACAGGTGGGATATGGTGACGTCAAGCTGCTTGTGTAATAAATTGGGGGGTGCGACGCGCCCTCGAATCTAGATGCTGACCTACACACAATGTCCCATCTGCTCGATCTACCAACTTGATCGTAATCGCAGCGCAGCCACTTCATGACAAGAGTCGCAGGCAAGATCCGGCTCTCGCCTTCAGCCTTTGTGCCAGCCGGGTCATAGTTATGTGTGACAGTCCCTCCGCCTCAAGTTCATTTCGGATTGAGGTTGCGTGATCTGGAAGAGATGTGGCCATTGTCCTGATACGCTCCATGAGCCAACTCTCGTCCAATCGCAGATCGGTTGCGAATCTCTTCCAATGCCGCAGTCTGATATTCCTCAGCCGGTATTCTCCGCCGATCTTCATAGCAAGCTTTGCTTTCTGCAGATTGATGGTCTGGTAGGGCAGAATGCTTGCCAAATCGTAGAGCGGCGCGAGTCGTACCGCGCCGTTTCCGCCTAACAGCAGCGCATAGTTTTTGGCATGGGCATCTGTTCCTGCAATAAGCCAATTGAAAATGATGGCATCTACGAACGACTGCACATCCTCTTCGGAATTGCTCGATTGTTCACGCAACAATTCTGAAATGGTGCGCACTCCGGGTCCGCCGTCACTTTCATACTTTCTCGTAGGATGGAGACCAAACGCCTGACACATGTCCTCTTGATGGATGCGTGACCAGCGTCCCCCGCTCCGTACGCGGTCGTAGCGCTCCACCACAATTGCGATCTCGTCACCGAAGTTGTGGACGATGGAGTTGGGAACGATCAGTCCTGCAGTTCTGGCCAGACGCAGTGAAAAATGCTCGTTCTCCGCGTGGCCATCCCATTCGCCTGTCGGTGGTTTGAGAATGTGAGTGGTCGGAACTCGACCAGACGGCACACCCCATCGCTGGCGCTCGAACAGAAGAGCCGTCTTTGGTTGTGCCCCGGCCAAGCTGAACTGTCCCGTGTCTTGAGCACTACGCCATTGAGAATGGTCTGCGCGTAATGCTCTCAACCGCTCAGCAACCTCTTCCTCGGTAAGCCATTTGACCTCTTTGGAAGCCGGTTCTTTTTGCAGTATGTCAAGACGTTCCGGACGGACAAACTGCACGGCACCTGCGCAGTCTTCACCCACATGGGTAATCAGCCGAAAAACATTCCTGGGAGAAACTTGAAAGCGTCTGCCCCAGTTCTCAAGAACACGGTCATTATCGGGTAGCAGACCCCAAAGGAACGCTTCGATCCGCGCATGACCGTGCTCTGCCGACGCCAGCGGCATCGATAGCGACAGCGGGTAAGCATTGGGATCGGCTCTCCATGTATCGGTATAGACGAACGAGAGCCTAGCGTTCCTGTAATGGACCGTTCCCACCCCGCGGCCATCCAAAAGCGCAATAAGTTGATTCGTCATGACCGATTCTTCAAGGCATCAAGAACTCTGTTGATATCGGGCGTTCTTGCGTTGCCGATCGGGGGAATCTCGTGGGAAGAATCCGCCTTCAGATCGACGGAGACTCCGAGGCTCTTCAGCGTACGCAAGATGAGACCGATTTCAGCACGCGGTTTCCCTTGTTCCACTTCGACAAGCCATTTCCGGCTCGTCCCCGCTTTCTTAGCCAGGGCAATTTGATCCATTCTGAGTTTGGTACGACGCTCACGGATGAAGGCGCCCAAGTCGGCAGCGGTTCGAATACGCATGATGGATACCTCAACTAGAACACAAACAGAGTAACCGAACGGTGACAATCTGTAAAGAGAGCGTACGGTGACATTCTGATGTGAGAGCGAACGGTGACACCAGTCTGGAAGGTTGGGTTGAGAGTCTTCTTTATCTTTCTGACATTCCCCGGATAGATGAAGTCTAAGCCGAGGGCACTGAGGTCTGTGTCAAGACCGGGCGAAGCCCGCCGCCTAACGCGGTCGTAGAGTCTTGACACAGACCGGGCCTCGGCTACGCTCTGGCTATCCGGGGAATGTCATTTGGGAACACAACATCAGAGACGAAGACTGAAACCCTGACCGATCTCATTCGTGTGCGTGGGTTGTGGCTCTATCTTTGGTGTTCTACCGGCTGCTGTTGAATCCGGGAGAACGGATACATTTGCGGTTAACTCATGTCCCGCGGTGCATTCTTGGCGATCTGCATGAACGTATTTTTTGTGAAGAAAAGCCGAGGGTCAGAGTCTTTTCGTCGTTGACATAGGCCTAGCCACGATACATAATTTGAGCCCACTCAGCTTGAAGGGACTCTGCGAGGGGGCAGAGTTGGCAAGCTTCTCGCTGTTTCCTTCCCCGGACACTAAGGAAGACGATTGCTCGTTTGGGCCTGTCGCGCCCTTAAGGGCGAGGAGTGCGTCTGATCGCTTGAGCCAGACCGCCATTAGAAAGCATTCGTCAGAACTGGGCCACATCTAGCTCCCTGCCCGAGAGGGGGCGTTGGCTGTCTATCGTAACGCAAGGAGCAGGCAAGTGAAAATTCACGTCATCCTCCGCAGAGGCCTGTTGGCCCTTGTGCTGTTCTTACCTTTGGACCAGGCATTTGGTCAGACAGGAACACCGCCGTTTCTTAATATTCTGGACTTCACCAACGACGGCACAGCGAGTCCCCTCTTGATGCTTCAAGGTGGCCAAACCTCATCAACCGTAGGAGCCGAGATCACCAGCCAGTCAACATCGTCCACAACCTCTAGTCTGCCGAACCTGGGGGCCATCATGGGAATGGGTTTTGGGGGATTATCGCTGGTGCAAACTAGCCCGGCAACCACGAACGGGACGACTGGTACTGGTGAAGCCTCGCCATTTTTCTGCATATCAGGCAACCAATGGAACGGCACCGTACCCCCATCGGGCGCATCAGTAGCAGCGGTGTGGTGCCTTCACGTTCACGGTGACTCGATAGCCACTACCAAAGACATTCCCGATATTATCGAATGGACGCGGCCGACGGGCATTGGATACGGGAACCCTACCAGTGACCTTACAATGCTCTGGCCGGGGGCAATCAACCTTGCTGCTGCAGGCCAGATAACCGTCGGGCCAAATGTAGACACGGTCGCGGGGAATGTGGCGAATATCCTTAGCACCTTCACAGGTCAGAAGACGACGGTTACCGGCACATCTTTGAACCCGCCTATGGCCGGACCGGTTACAGTCGAGCCGGGACAACTAACGTCCCTTACAGCGGTGCCCGCCGGAGCGACCGAAGGCGCGCTGCAAATTCTTCAAAGCTACATCATCGGGGACAGTACCGACGTGGGTCGCCTAGCTTGCCTCGAACCGGCAAAAGGACCTCAGTACATCAGCGACTGCGGATCGGTCGGCGCGGCGGAAAACTGGGTCGGCGTCTTCAACAATATCAAAGGCGCACAGGGTGTAAGCGTGACCCCTTTGCGGTACGGACGGGTGCCAATCTCCACCGCAAGCTCTGCAACGTTTAACGCTGGGGATTTTGTCTGCAAGGACGATGCAAACCGTAGCTATGTGATGAGCAACGGTGGCACCCCTTGTCCGATTGGGGAGTCGATCGGCATCGCGGTTGGTGATGCTACATCAGGTATCACCAGTCACCTTGTCGATCTGGTCCCTGAGGCGAGCGTGCCGGTAACCGGGTATTGGACCAACGGTCCCACCGCGGGCAGTGTCACGATTGCAATGTCTGGTAAGCAATATGTCTACGGTTTAGTCATACCGACGCCGGTGGTTGCTGGACATGTCGTACTAGACGTGGCGACCGCCGACACGATATCTACTGACCTCTACAGCGTCGGCATTTTCAACTCCTCTGGCCTGCTGGTCGCGCACATTTCGCCGCAGGCGTTCCAGACCACTGGCGTACAAGCCCCGATCGTCTTCCAGGAGGGCACCGTGACGTTTTCGCCAGGCAAGTACTACCTCGGCCTCACGGGCGAGGCCACCACGTTGAAATTGTCGTCCGTGGCGTCTACGTTGATTCCGCTCGCAGCATTCAACGCAGGGTCAACGACAGGCGGGGCGCAAATATCCTCGTTCACCCCACCGTCAGATAGCTGGGCGGCCGCGCTGAATAGCGAGCCGGTCATTGCACTGGCTCCATGAGAGAAGATCAGCAGGATACACGGAATGCCAACCCAGGTTTTGGCAATCACGCGATTTATGGCCGCGCCAAGCGGCAAAGGGGGTAGGTAATATGAGCAAGCTCGGCTGGTTCACCATAAGGTCTCTCGTCTTTCTATTTAGCGGAGTAGCAGCGGTCGCCTCTCACGCACAGACTCTCACCACCTTGGTGACTTTCGGCGGTTCCCCCACCGCACCCTATTCGGCCCTGGTCCAAGGAACGGACGGCAATTTCTATGGGACAACTGTATACGGTGGTAGCAGCTCATGCAGTATGGGATGCGGAATGGTGTTCAAGGTGACCCCAAGTGGAACTTTGACGACCCTGCACACCTTTTGTGCGCAGAGGACCTGCGCTGACGGCTCAAACCCTTACGCTGGATTGGTGCTCGGCACCGACGGGAACTTCTACGGGACAACAGCACTGGGCGGAGCGCACAACAGTGGCACAGTATTCAGGATTACGTCGGAAGGGAAGTTGACGACGTTGTACAGCTTTTGTGCCCAAGCGAACTGCGCCGACAGTGAATCCTCCAGCGCGGCGCTGATTGAGGCCAGCGACGGCGACTTTTACGGGACGACTTATGGCGGCGCGCATGGTGTGGGTGCCGTCTTCAAGATTACCCCGCAGGGCAAGCTGACCACGCTCTACAGTTTTTGTGCGCAGACCTCATGCGCGGACGGCTCTGATCCGATCGGTGGGCTATTTCGAGGTACGGACGGAGCTCTTTACGGGACGACTTACGGTGGCGGAGCCTACGGCTATGGCACGGTTTTCAAGCTCTCGGCCGCTGGAATTTTCACCACGCTCCACAGCTTTGACTTTACGGATGGACAGAATCCTACCGCCTCGTTGATTCAGGCCAGCAACGGGAAATTCTACGGCTCGACGTTTTCCGGCGGCAGAGCGCTCAATAACTGTGGTAATGGGTGCGGCTCACTCTTCGCAATCACTTCAACCGGCAAATTCGCCACGTTGGACAACTTCGACTGGAGCAATGGCTTCGAGCCCTACTCTGCCATGATTCAGGCCACTGACGGCAATCTTTACGGGACAACGGTCGACGGGTTAAGCGTGGGCACGATCTTCAATACCACCCTGAGGGGCAGCAGCTTGACAACCCTCTCCGCGTTTAATGGAGGCCTCGACGGCATCTACCCATTCGCGGGGCTGCTGCAGGCGACAAATGGGACTTTCTACGGGACAACAGCTGGGAATGGGGGGACGAGTAGCACGGTCTATAGCTTGGACATGGGACTCGGTCCTTTCGCCACGTTCGTGCTCGCGAGCGGCAAGGTCGGACAGACGGCCGAGATTCTGAGCCAGGGACTGACTGGCAGCAGTTCTGTGACTTTCAACGGTGTCCCTGCAAGCAGTTTCACCGTCGTGTCGGACACTTACATGACCGCTGTCGTTCCGAGTGGTGCGACCATCGGAAAGGTGGTAGTCACAACGCCGACCGAAATCCTGACCAGTAACGTTAACTTTCGCATTACCAAATGATGGGCCGGAGAGATTGGATTGAGAGTAACGGCAAATCAGCACACGACAAGGAGCAGCAATGTTCAAGCGTTTCCTCAGCCTTTTCGCTTCAGTCGGGGCACTTTGTCTAACGTCCTTAGTGCTATCCCGCAGTGCAGCGCCCCAGCAGATCACTGCCAATACGTTTAGCAGCTCCCCGATGACCGTCCGAGTGGCAAGCAATTTTACGACGACCTCAAGCTCGCTCACCGCCATAACCGGCCTCTCGTGGGCGCTGCCATCAACGGGCACGCTGACTTACTCTTTTGACTGTGAAGGATCTTTCAGCAATTCGACGGTGAGTGCGATAATCGTCTGGGGAATATCCACGTCGGCCAACGTCACCAACCTGAACGCGGTAATGCTAAACGCCAATACTCCATCAAACATAGCCACGGGCTCACTAGTGAATGTGACGACGGCGGGAAGCAACACCATAGGTTCCCAGACACTCCCCAGTATGGGGGCCGGAACCAAACTATACTGGCATCTTTCCGGGACGATAGAGAATCAGGCCACGACCGCCAACACGATCAGCATTCTCGCAGACACCAGCAGCGGCACTCTGACTGTCTACCGGGGCTCGTTTTGCTTCTTCTCTCCATAAAACAACTCACGGCGGGAGGCTTGGGCGACTTTCTGCTCCTCGGCCACAAACCCGTCAGGAGCGGTGCTGAATTGATCGGAATGTCTTCACAGGCTGCCCGGAAATGGTGGTAGATTCTGGCGCGAGTCGAGCAAACTCTGTCAAGGCGCGTGCCCGCGCTAGCGAGAACCTGTAGGTCGGCCTGACAGCGTTTGCGCCCCGGTTTACGTTGCCACCATCCGGGCAGGCAGGATTCTAAAGGGCGATTCCAAGATCTATGCCGTGGTCCTTCTGTATCCCTTGGGAGACTTCCTGCTGCAGCGCAACCGTCTGCTCGGGTTTATGTGCGCTCTGCTGCGATACATCGTGACCGAGCGCCGCGGGTAGTTTCTCGCGGTCGTTGGTGAAGAACTGGGCATCGTGCGCCCCGCGCGAGACGGACACGTAAGCCATGCGGCTGTTGAGTAGATCCTTAGCGCCCAACTCGGTGTCCACGTGAATGAGGACACGGTCGGCAGTCTGTCCCTGGCTGGAGTGGCTAGTCATGGCATAGCCATAGTCGAGATGCGGACGCTTGTGTGTATCAAGCTCGACCGTACGACCTCCGTCCATCTTCAAGCGCAGCCTGCCATCTCCCTCGACGGTTTCGATGGTTCCCAACTCGCGGTTTGCAACTCTGAGGTCGTTGGCCGGCGCGGTGAATTGGATGCGGTCGCCCACTGAAAAATTCCGCATCTCCTCGCGGAAGACTGAAACACCCTGCTGTCGGCGCGGATCGTAAGTTCGGTCTATGCCGTTGTGCAGTTCAACTGTCAGCCGGTTTTTCGGCCCGTCGATGCTCTTCACCAGCGCGTACGCGCCTTTCCCGATGCCGGTTTCCTGCGATGCGCGCGAATAGCGCAGCACATCGCCCACCTCATAGCGCTCGGCCCATGTGCGGTCCGCTCCAGTGAGGTCTTGGCGCGGCACTAGCGTCCTGATGCGGTGCTCCTCCCTGCTGACGAGGCCACGCTGCTGCAATTCCGCGTGGATGCGCTCGTTGATCTCGATGCGAGATCGATTATCAGGAGAAATCACGAGCGTCTTCTCCGGCGATTTTGAGTAGTCCTTCGCGATAGCGGCGATGCGCTCGTCGTGGCCTTGAATCTCATGGACTCGGCCCTGCCGGTCAAGATTCTGTATTGCTTCCTGTACGTTGCCTTGGGCAAGCTGCTCGACTACCTGTTTCAGTTCTGGGTCTTTCTGGCGCACGATCTCTTCGAGCCTTACCGTCTTCATTCCCGCGTCCTGGAGCTGCGCGAACGGCCTCCCGGCCTCAACCGCCTCATGTTGCCGCCGGTCACCGACGAGCAACACACGATCATTCGGATGGAGCCGGTTCACAAACTCATGCACCTGCCTGGTCGATGCCAGAGAGGATTCGTCGAGTACATAGAGCCGTTTCTCCCCGCTATTCGGCTGCTGTCCACGTACCAGATGCTTCTGTAGTGTGGATGTCTCCATACCTGCTTCCCCGAGCCTCTGTGCCGCGCGGGACGTGGGCGCGAAACCTTCCACCCTGTAGCCCTCGGCCTCCGCGCCTTCGCGGATCACGGACAGAGTTGTTGTCTTGCCCGCGCCTGCGATGCCATCTAAACCGACAACCTTTTCACGGGAGAGAAAGATTTCGTCTACTGCTTGCCGCTGCGACGCATTTAATTCCGGGTGGCGGTCTTCCGTGGCGACGCGCACCTGCGGCGCGACAAGCATGGGATCGCTGTAGTCACATCGATTGCCCTCCTGCATCCGGCCAACGATCGCACGCTCCATGTGTACGATCACGGCGGTTGTGTACTGTCTGCCAGCACCAACGTGCGACACTTCGCGGAACTCCCCGACTTCGATTCGGCGCTCGAACTCCTGCTCGACCTGGGCATAGGTGGTTTCTCCCATGCCGCGCGTCAGCGCTGTTTCAAGGATCGCGCGGCGCTCCTGTACAGCCGATCTCTCGAAAACATGATCGCGCGCCCAGGTTACGGCCTGCTGCGCCTGAATCTTTGGTTCCGGCATCTGGTATTGCCCATGTTGGCGCGCTTGTGCGACGACGCGGTCCGCCTGATGCCCGTACTGTGCGGCCAGCTCGCGGTGGCGCTGTAAGACTTCTCCAGGCGACAGCAGTTCCTTGCGGTCGCGCGTATGGTGGGCCGCGATCTGTGCTGCGGCGGCTCCGTCGATTCCTTGTTCGCGGAGATGGTCTTTGATCTGTTCACGTCGCGGACTGGAAGCCTCCAGATATTCCTTCGTGTAGCCTTTTACTTCCGGCTGTCCATGCTTGCCGCGCTCTAGTTCGTAGCCGAGCTCTGCGAGACGCAAGGCCAATTCAGATCGGTAGACCGCTGTGACGTAGCGCTGTGACACGAACATCTCGTGTGGCTGCAAAGCTCGCATCTGTTTCCCATTTTTGAGACCGTTCTCACGCTCAGTCATGTTGAAGATCACGGCATGAGTATGAAGCTGGGGCGCAGCATAGCCATCGACGGGCCGCGCGGTGTCGTGCTCAAAAGTGGCGGCGATAAATGTCCCGGTCGTCTCCGGGGCATGGACATTGCCGATTCGCGCCTGGGTGTATCGTTCAAGCTCCTGAAGTGCAGTGCGTACACTCTCCCGATGAGCCTCCCGCACCCGATCATCGCCGCCTACGAGCGCCGTGAGCGAAACCGACTTCGGCGCAGAGAAGGTAGCGTCCCAGCCCGCGCGATGCTCGGCACTCGTGACCTCTCTGCCAAATTTGCCTTCATAGGTTCTCGAAACTTGATGCCATACGAGCTGCTCTTCGGTGTGCGGATGTTGGCCTTCACTCAATCGTGCAAAGTGTTCGGAACCAACCCCACCTTGCAACCCCCACCGCTGGGCGAGCCTACCTTGCCACTCACTGTGACCCTGCTGATCGCGGCTCCAATAGTTCTGTTCCTGCGAGGCAAACTCCCGCACATGGTAGGTCTGCGCCTGGCTGGCTGACAGCGGTTTCGAGATCGTGAGCATAGAGAGCGTCCCTCAAGCCTGAAGTGGTGTTCTTGGCAATTTGTCTCTCATTCGATTCCCTTCGTTTTCTCCCAGGCGAATGCCTCTTTGGTTTTAGTCTGGGGCGCACCGATGGTCGAACCATTGACGGTAGAGCCAAAAAGCGCGAGCATCGGCTGAGCAGGCTTCTTCAACGGATCGGTGGGAGCGTTCGCTGGCGCTGATGTTGTTGGTTTCGGTGCGATCACCGGCATCTGCCGCTGCGAAAGTCTCGGCAGTCTGAATCGGATTCTGCCGATATTTGTCCTCCATCTCTGGATCAAACTTGGCCGAGGTGGGCCCCATTCGATCGTCTCCACATCCCGCCGTTTACGTGAAGACCGGCTCTGCAACACACTCCGCACAGCCAGGAGGAAAAAGAACATTGCGGCTACCCAAAGCAACGGCGTCAAGAGCGAAAAGATTCCGGGAAGAAGCATGGCACTCATGGCGTACGAGCTCTTTCCTTGCCCTCGCGGGCAAAGAATTCTTCGAGAAGTTTGCGAGCCTGATGGAGCTTTCGCGCGTCGGCATGGTCGCGGATTTTGAGGACGGAATCAGGCGACAATTGTCTGCCTTCCGATGCCGCTTGAGAGGCTGCATGGAAGAGATTCAAGAGGGCGTAACGCACCGCCCAGACTTCGGCCAACACCAGTTCGGCGGGATCAACGGGCCGCTGTCGCGCAGCGCACAGAGCGGTCCCGCGCAGCCACTCGGAGAGAGCCTGCCCCGCGCTTTCGGCGGCAGCTTCGATCTCGGCCAGTTCCTCGGGAGTCAGTCTCGTGGCCGCGGTCTTGGTGCGGAAGCCGGGCTTCGCCTCTTCGCCGAACGGCAAACTGGACTGGGGATTAGCTTGAACGCGGGGACTACTCATTGGACGAACCGCCTTGTTGCACTACTGCGCTTAATTCCACTCGATTAGGCTGCGTGATTGTTAGTCCACAGCAAGGTCTTGCGCTTCAACGCGTTTACGTGATCGACGATGGGCACCGCTTTGTCGCAAACAAACATCATCCGTTCGATATCGCAGTCACCCAGCGGAGACTAATTTTGTTGACGCAACGAAAGTTAACTTGCGTAAACGCCGAAGTTTCATCTGGCGTTCCGCAGTTCCCAATTTGGGGGTGACGTGTCCACCCTTCTTCCGGTGCGAAGCACCGCGTTCTTACAACTCGCCATACTCAAGAGCAAGAGCGTCCCACAGGCGGCGTACTTGCGGAGCCTGCCACGCGCGTCGAAACAGCTTCTTGATGGACTGCCAGTCTTCGCCACGAAAGTTAAACGTAATTCCGTTGTCACCAGCGCGAAAATTCACGCCGATGTCGTCCTTCTCGTCAGCCACCGTGTACGCGAGAAAATAGCGGCCATTCCAGGAGATCAGCACCCGCCTTACATCCAGCCGTTCTAGGATCGTCCTGAATTCCGAAATCTTTGGGTATCCCTCCACGGGATAGAGCGGCGCAAGTCTTCCGGGGAAGGACAACCAAACAGAAAAGCCTTCGCTCGGCGAGCGCACGAATTCGAGACGGTAGTCGCCTTCTTCAAATTTCGGTAATGGCGGATTCAACGGAGCGTCCATTCCCCCTGCCGAAGAGTTCGGATCTTGCAGGGGCTTACCATAGTGAAAATAGTGGCCGCGGGCGCACACGCGCCACAGGGTCGGCCAGAACGGCCGAAGCGCCTCGTTTAGCCTCTCGATATTGGGGAAGTCTAGCTCGTCGAGGATAAAGTAGAGGTTCCGGGCGACAAAGATGGGTCTCTGCCGCTCTTCTGTCGGGTTTTTTAGCATCCGAATGGTGTGGGTGACGGCGCGCCGAACATCGTCGCTTCCGATCTCTTCCGGTTTCTTCGCTTCGGCTTGCCGATCGGGCGGGAGATGTGCGACGAAGAAAGAGTCCAAATGGGTCTTGTTTGGTTTGCGAAGCAAACCGTAAACCGCCTGGAATGCCTCAAGGATTCCGGCAAGAGATTCATCTGAAATCTCCGTCTGTGCGGTGTTGGCAAATCTCTCCACTCCGTGCAGACAGAAATAGGCAACGGCGGTCCATTCTGCTTGCGAAAGCGCGAGCTTTGAGTCTGCCTTTCGGCGAATCATTAGCAGAGAATCGGTCGGCTCGGTAAGCAGACTTACCAGCTCAAGTCGTTCTTCTTTTGAGGACTCAAGAAGCTGCTTTGCCGCCTCCGATGTGGAAACGGGTTCTCCGCTCTTCATGGACATGAGCACCTTTAAGCCCTCAAGCTTTAAACGCAGAGCCTCGGAAATACGAATGGAGATCACTGGCTGCTGCGCTATCGCTGCCTTCTCCGTCGTGAGCTCTCTTTCGGTCAATTTCACCTCCTATTTGTAACGATACAGCTTGACTATATGTGTACACCTGCGCTACCGTCAAGGGCAATGTCGTCCACGAGGGGCGGATGAGGTCTCCCCTCAGGAGTAGATGAACCATGCCCCAGCCAATCGCGATGAAAAAACCAGCCATGCCTCAACTCGTCAACACGCGCAACGCCGCTGAGATTCTCGGACGCTCAGCAGCGACATTGAAACGATGGCGCGCCGAGGGAGTCGGGCCGAATTGGATAGAACTGCAAGGTCGGGTTAGTTATGATGTGAATGTTCTTTTGGAATACATCCAGAAGAACACACGAGTTGCTTCCGTGCGGGCTGCAATGGAGGAAGCTCGTGAAGCTGTTTAAGAAAACGAAGTCCAAGTTTTACTGGTATGACTTCACGGTGCGCGGACAACGCTACCGTGGGTCAACCAACGAAACGAAAGCGGCCAGGGCAGCAAAGGTTGCGGGTCTGAAACTCGCTCATGTGGTCGAGAATACAGATCCGCTTCCCCAAAAGGCTCCTGTGTTGCTGGAGTTTTCCCGGCGCTTCCTGGAATGGCTGGACAAGGTCAGACTGGAAGACAAAACCAAAACCTACTACCGCGATGGCTGGCGACTTCTCAAGACGACAACCGTCGTGAATATGCGATTGGATCAGATTACCAGGGACGTTATCGAAACCTTGAGGTTCTCGGGCGCGTCCTCAAATGCCAATTGCGCGCTGAGAACGTTAAGAAGAATGCTGCACAAGGCGGAGGAGTGGACACTGATTCGCCACGCTCCGAAACTCAAACTGATGAAGGAATACGGACGTTCACTCAGGCTTGACGATGAAGCGGAAAAGAAATTGTTGGGCGGCGCTGCCTCCTGCAATTGGCGAAAACGTAGCCTTCAACTTTTCCGGGACATCATCATCTTGATGCGCGATACGGGCATGCGCAACGAAAGAGAGCTTTACCGGATGCGCATCGAGAATCTGGATTGGGAAAGCCGCGTGATCTTTGTACCGGATAGCAAGACCGAAGAAGGAAGGAGACGCGTGCCAATGAGCAATCGCGTCTTCAACGTTCTTAAACAGCGGTGCGAAGGAAGGCGCGAAGGATGGGTTTTTCCATCGAAGCGCGCCGAGTCTGCTCACCTCACCACAATGGCGAAGAGGTTTCGCGAAGCCCGAGTCAAGGCTGGGCTACCCGAAGATCTTGTCCTCTATTGTGGACGGCATGATTACGGCACTCGGATTCTGAAGAGAACCGGAAACCTGGCTGCCGTCATGAGAACCATGGGACACAGGGATGTGAAGACTGCGATGCAGTATCAACATCCCGAACTAGAGATCGTGCGCGCTGCGCTCGATCAAGACACAACAGTAGAGAAACGGGCGTAACCGGATTGAGTTACGGCACACTTTACGGCACACCTGGAAAAATCAGTTTTCAAATCACCGGTAAGTGATTGCAAAGATGGTGAGCGCGGAAGGAATCGAACCTTCAACCTACTGATTAAGAGTCAGTTGCTCTGCCAATTGAGCTACGCGCCCGAACCCGCTATTTATGCGCCCTCCGCGAGGGTCGGTGCTTTCCGCTAAGGCGTTTTTGCACCAAACTTGCACCATTCGTCTTGAGCGATGCTGTCTCTACTCGGCGCATGGCGGCGGTCACATCATCGGCGGAAACGATGTGATATCTGTCGAAAACTGCTCGCGTCTTGTGTCCGCTGATCCGCATGGCCACTCGCTCTGGTACACCAGCGTTCACGAGGTTGCGAATTGCAGAGCGGCGCAAGTCGTGAACGATGAGCCCTTCATATTTATACCATGGGAAGCCTTCCTCGTCTTTCGGCTCAATCTTGGTGCGCTTTCCGAGCCCAACAGCATCGCAGGCTTTCTGCCATTCAACCCGGAGGTTTGTGTCATCGAACACGCGCCCCTCATTCGGCTTCACCTTGTCGAGTATTTCCACGAGCACAGCCGGGAGAGGGACAATGCGAGCCTCTTCCGTCTTCGTCTGCTCTTCTTCGAGCCGGATGAGACGCGCGTCGAGATCCACTTGCGACCATTCAATCTGGCGCGCTTCATTGACGCGCACGCCGCAATGATAAAGGAAGCTGACAAGCGGCCGCAGGTGCGTGGGAAGCAGAGACGTAGAAAGCGCGCATAGGATCCTGTCCTAGCTCATTCCCAAGAGCTGGAAGCAAGTTAGAGCACAGCAATTCCCAACAGTTTGTGAACTCTGACCTTGCGGACAGCCTTTGACAAAGGCTCCAAGGTCCAACGTCAATGATGAGGGGTATTCCCGCGCGGATACGATTCATCTCGACACCGAATCGAATAAGAGTTACCATACCGTTGTCCGTCGCCAGATGCGGGTGCGGAGGAAGCGAAGCGCCCTGATGGCTTGCCTCGAGTATCTGGTTACCGCGTTTGCCTACGAGTTTCTGCTTCTCGTCTGTTTAGCGCCTGTGATCGTACCCCTCTCGCTTTTGCCTGAGTCCTTGATTAAAGGACCTATCATCCAGGCGGCAATCGGGATTTTCCTCTTGGTTTGGTTTGGCGTCGGTTCATGGATCGCGCACAACGCCGCACTCAGGTTCGCCTTCCAACGCGAAGGGTTTGTTCAGGCTATTGGAAGTGCGTTCGCTGAAGTGCGGCTTATGATCGCGTTCCTGCCTGTGGTCGGCACGCTGTTTCCAGTGCGATCACGGAAAATCTCTCCCTTTGATCGACCGGATGATCCTCGCCCTCTCTAGGAACTCGCTCCCTCTGGAATAGGTATGCAATCGGGCCGGCCTCGCCGTTCACTTTGCGTACAGGGCGGCCGAGTGTAGAGGAATCACAGCGGAGCAGAGAGAAGCACAAGATTCTCAGACCCTCATTCCCAGCAATTTCAATAGGCGTTACTGACTCCATTTTGAAGGTTCAACTCCATTCAGCTGGGTAAAAATCATCAAAGTACCCTGTTGCCGGAACACAGCTAATTGAAAATGGGCAATATATTCTTTCCCGCCCTCATTTCTCAGACAGACGTCGTACGGAAGAAACAAAGTTGACCGACTCTTCACAAGTTCTGAGAGTTGGTTGTACAACGCGTTCGCCCCGAATCGATAGCCGGCATTGAGCGGAAGCATACTTGCCAGTTTGAAGAGCACCGGCTTACCGTTCGCCAGTTTGCTTCCCCATAGCTCGATATTGGTGCGCCCATTATTCAGGAGATTAAATTCCTTTGTTGTCGGCACAAAAGAACCGGCAACTGACGGCTCGTAAAACAGATCGAGTTGATTCTGCAGGACCTTTACTGTCGCCAAGCTGCTCGCCGAAACGTCTTGCAATATTTTCGTTTGTTTATCTATCACCTTACCCTGGCACCATCCGAGCACTATCTCCATGCCGATCAACACAATCACAATCACTTCTAGAATGAGATCACGTCTCGCTATCCAATTGTCGTGACGGCGATCCATTTCATTCATATAGAACTGCGCTTCGAGAAGGAGTGCGGGCTTTTCCATCCCTCCCGTATTGGAATCTTTGTATTCACCGAATCGGCTTTTTGCTTCCCGCTTCAGATCGGTCAGCCTTGCTTTCTCAAATTCTTCAAATCTCATCTTGTCCTTTCGACAGCGTTCTCAGTGCTTTTAGCGCCCAAGCAAGGCCTTTCGTTAAGTGCATCTGTTCTTAAGCGGATAGAGCAGGGAAACGCAAACGGCGCGCATAGGATACTGGCGGAACGCTGGGAATGGACTTCAGCGCATAGATACAACAGACTAACTCACCAGCATGGGCGCCTCATATTCCCAAGAACTCCCCGACAGCGAAGCCGCGATACGTCTGCACGTGCTCAGAACCATGTCAGTATCTGCGCATAATTAATCGGTTCCTGTGCGCCTTCTCTCCCAGATTCAATCATCCCCTGCATTACGGTACGGGTGTAATGCGCGAGCAGATTTCTCTCCAACTATTCTCTTTTCTCTGCACCAAAGTGAAGCCCCCACATTGTCCAACTATCAACTGGGACTTCCCTGTTGCCCCATCTATACTCATGGCAGATTTGATGGGGGCTCGGCAATCTTCTGGAGGCCTTCTATGCTGAGGAAACTGTTCGTTTCGTGCTTGCTGCTGGTTGGTGCAATCACCGTCGTTGCCCAGAATGCTCCGCCCGCCGGGTCGAATCCCAATGCGGGTGCGCGGCCTATGCGTTCGGGAAACGCCGCCGCCCTCTGCTTTCAAAAAGCTGGCCTCGACCAATCGGTGATGCAAGAACTGTTCTCCATCCAGCGTGAAGCGCGCTCGCAAATCCAGAACGTGTGCTCCAACACTTCGCTCACGCCAGAGCAAAAGCACCAGCAGGTGGAGGAGATCCATCAGCAGACGCACGCAAAAATTGGCGGCCTGATCACTCCTGAACAGCAGCAGGAACTGATCGCCTGCCGGCAACAACAGCAGGGCGGCGCGAGTCATCCGGGCGGCAGACTCGGAATGGGCGGTGGATGCGGCGAGGGAGGCCAGGGCGGAATGCGTCGTGGCGGTCCCAACAGCGGCATTCAAGGTTCGGGTGGCTCCAGCAATCCTGTGCCGTCCACTCAACTTTCTTCGCAGGACTAACACGGACACGGATGCGCGCTCGTTCTCGGTGAGTGAAGCGAGCGAGCAGCGGTGACTCTAGAGCCGCTGTTGCGCCTCAGCTGCCAGGCCAGCGGACTCGCTGGCCGACGGACGCCGTGGCGGCAGCCCCTCGGCTCCGACCGGCGGTCGATGCTCGATGGTGCCGATCACCGGCGACTCATCGAAACCATTCGCATAGGCCATGGAGGCAAAGCGCTGTTCGCTGCACAAGCGGTCGATCATGCGCTGTTGGCGCCGGTTCAACACGGCGTGGGGAAGAATGGGGAAATTGCGGAACATCCACAACAGATATACCCGCTGCAGGAAGGATGGCATTACATATCGCGGACCAATCGGCGTCTGCACTTGCACGACACCGTCAGCCAGTTTTTCAATCAACATTTCGGGCCCACCTGGAACACTGAATTGGCCAGAGCAATTCTAGGGCCGCCATTATTGCACCTAGGACGATGCAATGGGAAGCCCTTTTCAAGGAATTATCGATATATTAATCGAAAATGCCGGACATTCCCCATGCCTGGGGTTCTTTTCTGGGATTTTTCGCGTTCGGCTGGTTCCTGAAATGGGCTGACTCTCGGTTCTCCATCGCCGGCATCCGCCGGCCTCACACGGCGACTTCGGGGAGGATATCCATGCGGCGTATCTGGGCGGCCACCCCAAATTGCGGACCATCCTCGACGCGAACGATGGTGGCTTGACAGCATACCCAGCACTTCTCGCCGGAGGTGAGTTCCGGCGGGAGGATTAATACCAACTCGACTTCGGCGCCCTTTTCCATGCGGGAGTTGGTATAGAGATACACGCCATTGGCGCTGACGTCGCGGGTTTCAGCCGCGTGTTCCGGTCCCTGCGCGGTTCGGACACGGGTGGAGACACGGGCAGCGACCCGGGTTCCGGCACGACGGTCTTGCTTGGAATCAGAATCAGACTTCATGGGGAGACTTGTAGTCAGCAAAATTGCCCACCTACTGTACACCAAGTGGGGAAGTGGGAGGATGAATTCGGGGCTCCTCGGCAGAGCCCGGGTCCAAATCGGGACTAGCTGGTCGGACGGCGGGAGCGGGCCGCGGGAACTACCAGAGCCTGCTCCATGGTCGGAACATTAGTGCCGCGGAGCTTCACCTCCACTTCGTGCAACTTCTCGGGTTGTGAGGTCTGATAGTAAGCCTGGACCAGCAACTCCATGGTGAAAGGATTGTCCTGATCTTCTTCCAGGCAGGCGATGGCTTCCTCGTATTTCTTCTGGTCCATCAGCAAGGTTCCCGCGGCGCCTTGATACGAGCTTTGGATGACGCGGTTGCGGCTGCCACTGGCGAGCGCTTCCAGATCCTTCAACGACTTGTCGGCCAGCGGCTGATTGCCGGCGTGATCGGCGCGCACGGCACGGTTGCGCAAGATGCGGGACATTTCCTCGTCGCGGTCCGAGACTGAAATCGAACTCTGGTGATGGAGAGCGTCTTCGGCGAGCTTCAGGTCTTTGAGCGCGACGTTATCGTCGGTCTGATATTCCGACAGGTGACGGTAGGACTGGGCTTCCTGCAGACCTTGCTCTTTGGCATGAGCGGTAACAGCGATCTCGGTGAATTCCTTGTTAGCCTCGGCAAAGTTGCCGTCGCGGACATAGGTCATCGCCCTCTGCATGCTGTAAGAGAGGCGGTCAGCTTCATTGTGGGCGAAGCGGATGGCCTTGTCGTATTCGATGCGGGCCTGCTCCTGATTGCCCATCAGCGCATACGTGTCGGCGAGACCAACCTGGGAGCTGACGAAGTCCGGATCAATCTTGAGCGCGGCGTTGTAGTGCGCAAGCGCGCTGTCGAACTCGCCGGCCATGCGCTTCAGTTCGCCATAGGAATCCTGCGGGTTGGGCTCGTTGGGCAGCAGGACGACGTAGCGGTCCATCGCCGCGAACGCCTTGTCGAACTCGCGATGGCGGGCATCGACGTAGGCTAAATCGTTGAGGGCGGCGGGAAAGTTCTTGTCAATGGCGAGTGCCTTCTCCATGAAGCGTTTCGCCTGATCGTCACCATTTTCTCCCATCAACCAATTGCCGGCGAGGTAAAGCAAGTGCTTGTCGCGGGGATACAGTTCGAGCATGTCGTTCATCGCGGTGATGCCGCCGATGAAGTCGCCATCCTGCACCTTGGAAATCCAGGCAATCATCAACTGCTCGCCCGGAGTGAGCTTGGGCGCGAGTTCCTTGGCCTTGGCGCGAGCGGCGCTGACTTCCTCGGGATTGCCGCTGTTAAAGGCGATCCACGCCCAGGCGAGGGCGAGGTTGGGATCTTCTTTCACGGCCGCGCGCCAGTCCTCGTTGCAGCGCTCGAGGTAAAGATTCTCGTAGTCTTCCATGCCCTTGAGATAAAGCGCGCGGGCTCGGTCGGAAGAGGTCGTGATCGGAAGTGTGGTGGTTTCGGCTTTCTTGAGATGGTGGGCGGACAGAGGCGCCACAAGAGACACCGCGACAATTAGGACAGCACAAGCTTGCAGGGAAGCAGTGCGCATCGAACAATCTCCGGAACAGATGCTTTGAGGACTAATTACGAGACGAGGGTAACATCGGCGTAATCGCAAGACGAGGTGACGAAAGGAGCCGGAACGGTCAGGGGGAAGGGAAAATTGAGTCATTGAGCGATTGAGTGACTGAGTCATTGGGCCATTGGGTAATTTTGTAAATTAGAACCGAGGGGTTGATGCCCAGGGCAGCCTCGGCGGAGTGATCGAAGGAATTTTTGCGGGAATTCCCATTTTGGGAGAGATATTACTGATTGGATAACCCCCTCCCCCCTCCCCCCGATGTATTGGAATCATGAGGTTGGGTGGGGGTTGCGCCCGCAAAATCTTGGGGCTCAATCGGTTGCGGGCAAAATCCTGATTCCAAAGAGCTTAGCCTTGGGTCGGCGGCAAGAGCCACGCCGACGCGTGGACCTATGATCCGACAAATGGTGCGGTGGGCGCAAGGTCAGATGTCACAATCGAGCTGTGGATATCTCGGGAGTAGCTGCGTGGAGTAGCCCTCAGCGGCTAAAGCCGCGGCTGCTTTTGGGGGGGCGTTTCGGCACGGCTCAAGCCGTGCCCTTTTACGAGGCCTAGCCGGCGATCGATCATGGGACGATTCGACACGATTCGATCATGGGACGATCGAGCGAGACGATCGATTCGTGGGGACGATCGATTCGCGGGACGTTTAAGGGGCCGAGGCGGAAGACGGCGAGCGAAAAATAATAGCCCCTGCCCGGAGGCAGGGGCTTCTTAGCTTACGATCCGCCGTTCGACTAGAACTTCACGATGGCCGCGAACTGGACGCCGCGCGGGCCACCGCCGCCGAGGAAGGGATTGCCGATGCCCACGTCGCCGGTGGCGCTGAGCGCGTAGTAATTCGGAACCCCGTTGAAGGTGTAGCCTCCGGTTGCGGGATTGGGCGCGCCAATGTCGGCGATGAAATTGGGCAGGAAGGGATTGGAGAAGTTGGGATGGTTCAAGATGTTAAAGAACTCAGCCCGCAGTTCCAGGTTCACGTGCTCGGCGAGCGCAGTCTGTTTGAAGACCGAGAAGTTGAATTCCTTGAAGCTGGGGCCCTTCAAAGAATTTCTGCCCAGGTTTCCAAAATGGCGGGTACCTGGGACGCAATTGGACTCGTCGGAGGAGCCGTCGTTGCCCTCCGGATTGCCCCAGGTGCAAGGAGCCGCAAAGGAAGCCAGACTCAAGTACTGCGAGGGATTGCCTGGCGAGTACTGCAGCGGGGCAATGACATCGGGACGATCGAAGCCTTCGCCTGCGCCCGAATAATCGCCTTCAAATTCGTAATTCAGGTGCCAGGGCTGACCATCCTGCATATTGAGAATTCCATCGAGGCCCCAGCCGTTGGTGAGCCTTTGCATGTGGGCGCTCTTGGGAAACTGATAGACGAAGTTCCAGGTAAAGCGGCGGCGGATGTCGAAGCTGGAATTGCCGCGGTCTCCCTGGGGATAGGTGCTGTTCTGAGGCTGGGCCTCGTTGGGCTCGAAGTCCTCCAGATCGCTGGCCGTGTCGATGGAATGGGACCAAACGAAATTGGCTTGCGATGTCAGGCCGTGCCAGCTGCTCATGCGCAGGCTGGCCTGCAGGGCGTTGTAGATGGAATTGGCGGAAGATTTCTCCTGGTTGAGGTAGAAGAAATTGGGGGCAAAGGTGCGAGGAACGCCGTAGCCGGAAGGACAATAATCTCCGGCCGCCTGATCGGGAACACAGGCCAGATCGGCAGCGCTGATTTGCGCCTGGCTGGGCTGATTGATGTCGAGGAACTGGAACAGCTTGGTTCCCTTGGATCCCACATAGCCGACCTGGAGCATGGCCCTCGGACCGAGCTGCTGTTGCACGTTGAGGTTGAAATTCTGCACGTAGGGCGTGCGCATATTGGGATCGACGGCGAAGAAATCGCCCTCGGGGCCATAGCCAGAGTAAACCGGAGTTCCTGCGGTCAAGACCGCACCTGTGACAGAACCTGTCGCCAAGGCATTGGGGCCGAGACCGGGATAGGCCGGGCCTGGGCAGAAGACGCAGTTCCAGGGCAGGTGACCGAGGAACATGTCCTGAGAAAAGGCATCGTAGAACAAGCCCCATCCGCCGCGAACGACGGTCTGTCCCTTGCCGGTTACGTCGTAGGCGAAGGCGAGGCGTGGAGCAAAGTTGTTCAAATCCTTGTTGTAGAGCTGGCCAGTTGGAACGTTGTCTCCGCCATTGGCCGCGTCGAAGGTGTAGAACTGTCCGCCCTTTTCGCCGGTCACGCCGAAGTAGTCCCAGCGAACGCCGTAGTTCAAGGTGAGCTTGGGAGTCCAGCGGAAGCTGTCCTGGATGAAGAAGGCGTGGCTGTTCTGGAAAGTGTGCCTGCGGGAGTCGCCCTGGACCTGCGCGCCGCCGTCGGGAATCATTTCGAGGAAAGCTTGCAGAGCGGTGAGCGGCATGCCGGTGGTCGGGCTGGTCACGTCGTTGCCGAAACTGAGCTCGCCGCGGAAGTTGTGATCGATGACCTGCATGATGGTGGTGCGGCGGAATTCGTAGCCGAACTTGACGTCATGCTTTCCGCTTTTCCAGGAGTAGTTATCGACGAAGTGCCAGTTGGAGTCGACGCGGTTGCGAGGAATGGAGCTCGTAGCTCCGATTTGCGAAAAGCTTCCGACGTCGATTACGGGAAGACCTCCGTCATAAGCGCCGACGCCGGTATTGAGGCCGATCGAGTTGGGATTGAAGCTCTGATCCTGGGGGAAAAATCCTTCCGCAAATCGATTCCAACCCAAACGAGCTTCATTTACCTGGGCGGAATTGACTACTTTGACAAAAGAGAGCGCGATCAACTGGACCCGGGTTGGGGTGACCGTGTCGAAGCCCGGGAGCAGTCCACCGGCCAACTGAGCGAAGGGAAAAGCCTGGTGGCTGTTGCCGAAATAGTAGCGACCGGTGAGCATGTTGTTGGGATTGAAATTCTGATCGATCTTTCCGATGAAGCTGTCGACGCGGTTGTAGAAGCTGGTGGAGGTGGAGAGGTTGGGAGTGTCGCAGCTGTTCTGGGGATCGCTCTGAGTGCCGGCGATATTGGGGGTCGGCCAGGGATTGCGGGCGAGGAGTGCAGTAGCGATGGGGCTGACCGTGTCTCCCATGCCCGTAACCTGGCCCTCGGCGGTTGCGATTACAGTCGGATCGGGCACGCAGGTGGTTCCCGACTGCGCGCCGTTCTCATCCTGGCCTTCGTAGTCGGCGTAAAAGAAAGTCTTATCCTTGACGATGGCGCCACCGAGAGATCCGCCGAACTGGTTGTTGTTGAAAGGACTCTTGGGGTTGGGAGCGAAGTTGAAATAGTTGCGGGCGCCGAGTTTTCCGGTGCGGAAGTATTCGAGAGCGGAACCGTGCCACTGGTTGGAGCCACTCTTGGTCACGATGTTGATAATGGCGCCGCTGTTGCGGCCATATTCCGCTTCATAGTTGGAAAGGACGCGCAATTCGGCGACGGCATCGATGGGAAGAATGGTAGCGGGGTCGCCGAAAACGCCGGCTTCGTTGATAGCGGGGTCGTTGCGGTAGCCGTCGTTCATATCGGTGCCATCGAGCAGGAAGTTGTTGGAACGACCGCGGGAGCCGTTCATGGAGAAGACGCCATAGGAACCGGGCGAGTCGGAAATCTGATCGGGGGAGCCGGCGATGCCGGGATTGAGGTAGATAAGCTTCTGGTAGTCGCGTCCGTTGACAGGCAAGCTTTCGATGGTATCAGCGGTAAGGGTGCCGCCGAGTTCGGCGGAGGTGGTTTCTACCTGGGGCAACTGGTCTCCGGTGACCTCGACCAGTGAGGAGATTTGGCCGGTCTTGAGGGCGGCGTCGACGCGGCGCTCGGTGGCCACGTCAACGGTGACGCCGGTGGCTTGGAAAGTCTGGAAACCGGCTGCAGACACGGTGACCGTGTAGGTGCCGATGGGAAGCTCGGGGAGCGAATAGCTGCCATCGCCACTGGTAGTAGTGGAGCGCTGCAGACCGGTACCGGTGTTTTTGACGGTGACCCTGGCTGCGGCGACGACGGCGCCGGAAGGGTCGGTAACCGTCCCCAGGATGGTGCCGCGGAAGGTCTGGGCCGACAGGCTCACCGCAGCGAAAAGAACAAACACCAGGCAGAAGCGCGCTCTCATAGGGTCTCCTTACAGTCAGCAATCAGGTTGTAGGGGAGTGATGGCGTTTGCGGAGGATCGGACTGCCGGCATCTCAAATCTGGGACCTTGCAATTCCTTGCATACTAAGGAGATGCCCGTCCCATCCGCAAAAATCAGCTGGCAGAAACATTACTCAAAGTGGAGCGTAAGAGTCAACTAAAGAGTTATGGATGGGAGCGATAAATTTTACAAATAAGGCACCCTTCAGGGGTCAGGGGTCAGGGGTCAGGGGTCAGGGGTCAGGGGTCAGGGGTCAGGGGTCAGGGGTCAGCACGACGACAGGAGATCAGACCGAAGCCGAGTCTAGGGACGAGCACTATGAAGTTCTAACCTCTGATCCCTTTGCCCTGACCTCTAGAAGTTGAAGGCTACGCCGCCGCGGACGCTGCGGGCGGAGTCGACCAGATAGAGGGTGCGGCCGTCGCGGCCGAGGACCGGGACGTATCCCTGGGCAAGCAGGTTGCGCAGGTCGATCAGAGCTTCCATGTGGCCACCGAAAGCGGGAATGGGCTGGCGGATGAAGATGTTGAGGAAGGGATCGCTCTGACCGGCGGAGGCGTTGAACATGTCCACAGGAGTGATGGCCGGGCCGTTAATCCAGCGATAGGAGGCGATCCAGCGGGTGTGGGTGCGGGACAGAGTGCCGGAGAACTTGGCAGCAACCGCGTGACGGCGCTGGTTCGAGATCCACTGGGGCGCCTGCTGCAAGGGGGCATCGGGGTGAGTAAGATCGAGGGCGCCACCAAAGGCGTAGTCAACGGTCGCGGTCAGGTCGGAAGCGAACTTGTGCTGCAGGACGACACGCATACCGCTGGTCTTAAGGGCGGGGCCGGCATAACTGAAGGTGCCGGAGGAGATGTCGGGCAGCAGATCTCCGGCAGCGGCGGTTACGTCGCCGGCACCGGTGAGAACGGTGTTGTCGATGCGATCGGTATAGGCGGCGAGTTGGACACTGTTTTTGCCCATGCGATGCGCAAGGCTGAGTTCATGATGACGCGCGCTCTCGATGCGAGGAGCGAAATTGACCAGGCTGACGCGGGGATCGGTTTCGCTCAGGTCGGCCGGAGCAGAGTCAAACCCCTTCTCGGCGCGGGGATCGGGCCGCGAGGTCGCGTAGCTGTACTCGAGCACGGTATCGGGAGAAAGATGAAGATCGGTGGAGGCGTGGGGGCGGAAGGCGTTGATGCGCCCGAGGAACTGGATGGTTTGCAGCTCGCTCCCGAACTTGAGCTCGAGCACGTCGCCGAGGGCGAAATCATCGCCGGCGGATAGGGCGAGGGCCTGCAGAGCGGCGTTGTGCAGGTTGGGATCGGAGGGCGCGAAGCGGCGCACGGTGAGGCCGAGCGTCGGGGTAGAGCCGTTAAACATAGTGCGCGAATAGGTGGTGCGCAGGACGGCGGATGGCAGCGCGTCCCCATAAGCGACATTGCCGCTCAAAGAAAGATGGCCATCGGAGAACATGGAACGCTCGAAGGTAAAGCCGGCGCTCATGTCGGAGCCGGTGCCGTATCCGGCGGCTTCCGAGCCAGCGAGAAACGAGAGGCTGCCGGTCATTTCAGGATCTTGCTTTTCGGCCGGCGTGGAGGGATCGTCGAAGGCGCGCAGAATGGGGCGATTGGCCACCGAGCGCAGAGTCCACTTCCAATCGTCTTCGTCGGGAAGAGTGCGGACGGGGCCGAGTTGCATCATGCCGAGAAGCGTGCTCAGGGTGACATTAATATTGAGGCTGGCTCCGGGGCGGAGGCCGACTTTTTCACGCATGGCCGGCAAGAAAGAAGGAGCCGTGAATGTCAACGTATAAGAACCGGGAAGCAGGCCGCTGGCGGTGTAGTAGCCGGCCGCGTCGGTGAAGACAGTGAGGGTGGAATGGGCCGCGCCGAGGATCTCGACGACAGCGCCCATCTGGGGAGTGCCGGCAGCATTGCGGACGTATCCGGAAATGGCTCCCGGCTGGTCGGTCGCGCACAGAGGCAGCGCGAGACCCAATACGATCGCCCAAGTTCCGAGGTTACGCAGTTTCAACTTCGCCCCACCCCCTGGGGGAATGCAGGGAGTTACTCTACTGCAAACACGGCAGACGGATCAACGGTCTGCTTGGAAATATTGTCGTTTACCTTGATCTGAATCTTGTAAACGCCAGGTTGCAGATTGGCCGCGGCGATCGATTTCTGCAACGTGAGCTGATCGCCGACGTTGCCCATGGTATCAGTGCTTTCGACTTTCTGGACGACTGATTTGTTGGTTGCGATGTTGGTGATGTCGTATTCGACGGTGGCGGAAGGCTTGTGAGTCTTCTCGTCCACACCGAGATTATAGACCTGCATCCAGAAATTGAGCTTTTGATCTCTGTCACGCTTGAAGACGGCTGGCTTGCCGTCGGAGGGAGCCACGCGCGGGCGAACCTTCATGGTGCCGATGACGAAACTACCAGTACCGATGGCCTTGGTGGGAACCGGTTCCATCACGTCGGCGACAATCAGAGACGAGGTTTCGAGTTTGTCGTCAGAATATTCAGGAACGATGATGCTGCGGCTCCAGATGCCCTTGCGGTCTCCGTTGACGTCTTTCACCGCGACGTAGAGCTTGTAGCGGCCGGTACGCAGCGGAAGCGCCTTCCAGTACACCGAGGCATTCTCGGCAGTGCGGGGCAAGAGTTCGGCGGGAACATCGACCTGCACGGTGTCTTCGAAGGTCTGAACGATCTTGCCGGTAAGCGTGGAGAGCTTGCCGTAAATGTTCACGGTACCGCGCTGGACTCCGTCCTTATTGACGAAGGTGATGTCGCGGTTCCTCATCTGGATTGTGACCGGCACCAGCACCGTGTCGGAGGTGACTTTCACGAAATCAGCGCGCACGTCAAAGGGCATCGGATTGAGGATGACCTTCGAGTTGACCTCTTCGGTGAGGTCGGTGAACTTGATCTTGGGAGCCTGCTGCAGCTTGGCGAACTGCTCCAGGCGGTCAAATTCTTTGGCCTGGATCATGGTGGAATCCGGACCCAGCCCGAGGCGCTCCAGACCATTGCCGTTGAAGCGCTGCGACTTGTTGGCCATGCCCATCTGCTCCCACATGGTGAGGCCGGCGTTGGGCGTCATCAAGAGAGCGTCTTTTTCGGAACGGTCCATCGTCATGTGATACTCGTTGCACATGCAGGTGTCGACGAACTCAATGATGACTTCCTGGCCAATGCCCTCGATGTAGCGATAGCGCCAGTCTTCAAAGGGGTAGGTGGAAGTTTCGCCACCGCCTTCTTCCATGGGGCGCTCGTAGGTGCCGCCGGAGGGATGGGATTCGATTTCATCGGGCTTGCCGAAGACGATGTAGATGCGGCCACGATCGGTCTTCCAGCCCGGCACGCCGGCGGCAAAGTGCTCGTTGGCGTAGGCGATGCGCTGGTAGTGCTCTTCTTTGTATTCGTTTTCTTCGGTATCGGGCGTGGGATCGCGGCGCTGCCAGAAGGCTTCGATGAAGTTATCGCGCTCTTCGTCGTTGGAGAGCTGCTTGAAGGCGGCGCGCTCTTCGTCGGTGATGATGTAGACGACGTCTTCGTCCAGCCATTTCTTGTAGGGCTTGGTCAATTCCTGCTTCAGGGCACGCTCGTTTTTCTTGCGCTGCTTCTCGCTGACGGGCTTTTTGAGCGGATCGACGGCATTGGCGGGCTGCTGGCCCGGTGCGGCGTCGGCAGAGTTCGCGTCGGCTTGAGATTGCGCTTGCTCTTTGATGTCTTTGGGATCTTTGCCTTGGGATGACTCCTGAGCCAAGGCGGCGGATGCCAAAAGACCTAGCGAAGAAACGAGCAGAATCCAAAGAAAAGTGCGATACGCTACCCGGAACATGAGGGGACTCCTGCCAGACAACCGTCGTCTCCCTATTTTAAGGCCGTGAGTTGTGTGAAAGCAAGGTTAAGTCGCGCCCGGTGAATCAATTGAGACCTGATTAGCCCTGCGCTTTTTAAGAAGCGGGGAGTGTGATGCGGAGTTGCCCGGAGGGGTATCGATTTCGGTGGCTGCAAGGGTTGGCGGGGCAAGGCTATAATGGTCAGTTCCGGGGCGTTAGTAGGAACTGCCCAAGGTAACGGGTCTCGGCCATTCTCCTCGTTCTGATCGGGAACTTTCTCGTCGACAGGATCGTAACAGAAGGTGTGTGCCCGTCATCCCGGCCGTGCGGAGCGGATTTTTGTCCGCTAGATAATCGTTTTGGTGCGATCTATCCCTGCAGGAAAAGGCACCCCGGATGTGGCGGAAATCATGAAACCCTGGAAAAAGATTGCAATCGGCGGCGGCATCGTTGTTCTTCTGGTGGCGATCGTCGCTTTCACGGTTCATCAGAGCAGCAAGAACGTGGTCACGGTGCAGACCGGCAAGGCGCAGCATGAGGATTTGGCCACGGTGGTCAGCGCCTCGGGAGAGATCAAGCCGAAGAACTACGTCAACGTCGGTGCCAACGCTTTTGGCAAGATCACCCACCTGTATGTCAAGGAGGGGGATCACGTAAAGAAAGGGCAGATGCTGGCGCAGATCGAGAACGTGCAGCCCGAGGCGGACGTGAATGCCAACGAAGCCTCGTTGCAGGCGGCGCAGACCGACGCGGTGGCGGCCGATGCCGCGCTGAAGACGTCCCAGGCCGACCTGCTGCGCGCGCAAGCCGATTACGACCGCAACAAGCTGGATTGGGCTCGGGCCCAAGAGTTGTTCAAGGACGGGCTGATTGCCAAGTCGGATTTCGACAGCCGCAAGGATGCGTGGGCGACAGCCGATGCCGGATTGACGCAGGCGCAGGCGCGGGTGGCGCAAGCCAAGGCGCAGAATGAGTCGGCCGACAAGCACATTGCGCAGGCGCAGGCCACGTTGACGCATTACACCGACTTGCTGCGGAAGACGACATATCCGGCGCCCTTTGACGGCGTGGTCACAAATCTTCCCGTACGCGAAGGCGAGACGGTGGTGATCGGGATTCAGAATGCGCAGGGCAGCACCTTGATGACGATCGCAGATATGTCGGTGATCACGGCGGAAGTGAAAGTAGATGAGACCGATATTGTGAATGTGCGGCTGGGACAGCCGGCCGAGGTGACCATCGACGCCATTCCGAAGAAAGTTTTTCATGGCAGCGTGACGGAAATCGGAGACAACGCCATCGTGCGCTCGAGCGGGGTTTCGACCTCGCAGCAGGCGAGCACCAGCGAGGAAGCGAAGGATTTCAAGGTAGTGGTGACGCTGAGCGATCCGCCGCCGGATTTGCGCCCGGGACTTTCGACCACAGCGAAGATTACGACGGCGACCCGCAGCAATGCGCTGGCGATTCCGATCCAGGCCTTGACGCTGCGCACCAAGGAGCAGATGGAGCAGCAAAATAATTCGCCGGGATCGGTGCACGCCGCGCCACCGGCGGTGAAGGAAGCTGCATCCAAGTCGAAGAAGGATGACGAACTCCAGGGTGTGTTCGTGATCCGCAACAAGAAAGCCCTTTTTGTACCGGTCACCACCGGCATCACGGGGACCAGCGACATCGAAGTGCTGGATGGATTGAAAGAGGGGGACGAAGTCATCACCGGAAGCTATAAGGTTTTGCGGACGCTGCGTCCGGGAAGCAGCGTGAAGATCGATAACACGGCGCCCAAGAAAGACGAAGAGGAATCGTCATAACCTTAAGAGGGCTGGCGCGTCCAAAGTAAAAACCCCACTTCTGGCGCAAAGAACGCGCGAGGAATGGGGCATCCGAAGCGGCACCCGAAGTGGTCTCAAGAAAGCGGATCCCGAAACGAACCTAGACCTGAAGATCGGGGAGGCTCAGTGGCAGAGCACCAGGAGAAAAATATGGCAAGCGCAGCAGAAGTCATCAGTATGCCGAGCGGGGTTGCAGGCAACATCGTAACAGTGGCCCCGCCGGAATCGTGCATGATTGCGGCCGAGGATCTTTGGAAGACGTATGACATGGGCTCGGAGCAGCAAGTGCACGCGCTGCGGGGAGTGAACCTGCGCATCCAGCGCAACGAGTACGTGGCGATCATGGGGCCTTCGGGATCGGGCAAATCGACGCTGATGAACCTGATTGGCTGCTTGGACACGCCCTCCCAGGGCAAGTACTGGCTGAACGGACAACTGGTCAGCGAACTGGATGATGACGAACTGGCGCGCATTCGAAATAAAGAGATCGGATTCGTGTTTCAGACTTTCAACCTGCTGGCCCGGGCGACGGCGCTGCATAACGTGGAACTGCCGCTGATTTACGCCGGGGTGCCTACGGAAGAGCGCATCGAACGCGCCAAGGCGTCGCTGAGCGCGGTGGGCATGGAATCGCGCATGATGCACAAGCCCAACGAACTGTCGGGCGGACAAAGGCAGCGCGTGGCGATTGCGCGGGCGCTGGTGAATAAACCCTCGATCATCCTGGCCGACGAACCCACCGGCAACCTGGACTCGCAAACCGGCATTGAAATCATGGCCCTGTTTGACCGGTTGCACGCGGAAGGCAATACCATCATTCTGGTGACGCATGAGGGAGACATTGCGGAGTATGCGCATCGCGTGATCCACATCAAAGACGGAGTGATCGCCAGCGACGAGAGCAAAGGGCCGGGACAGCGCAGCTGAGTTTTCGATTGTGATTTCTGACGCCCGGCTTCGGCCGGGCGTTTTAGTTTCTGTCAGCAGCGTGGTGGGCGCCGGCAGCGAGGGGGGAATCGGAGTTACTTCTCGACAATGGCCCGGTCGATCTCGGCCGCAGGCGGGGGCAGGGCATCCACGACCCGGTCTCTACCCTCCCGTTTGGCGCGATAGAGCGCGGCGTCGGCCGCTTCGAGCAACGCCTTGGGCGAGGTACCGTGCTGGGGAAGCGCAGCCACCCCCACCGAAATCGTGAGCATCCCCAGAGAGTGCCCTTGATGCAGGACGGTCAACTCTTTTAATTTGGAGCGAATTCGCTCAGCGCGGGCGCGGGACGCGTTGAGGTCTGCCGTGGGCAGAATCACGACGAACTCTTCGCCTCCATATCGGCACACCATATCCTCCATACGAATGCTATTGGTCAGAAAAGACGCGGTCTCGCGCAAGACCGTGTCGCCTGCGTCGTGGCCGTAGGTGTCATTGAAATTTTTGAAATGGTCGAGGTCGAGCATGAGGACACCCAAGGACTGCTCGGCGCGGACGGCACGGCGAATCTCGCGTTCCATCATTTCGGTGAGGTAGCGGCGGTTGTACAAGCCGGTGAGTGGATCTTTGATCGACTGGGAGCGGAGCGCCTCGCGCAATCTGATGTTGGCCACCGATAATCCCACTTGCCCGGCAAAAGTGGTTTTGAATGAGAGTTCGGAGTCGGCCAGGGTGGGAGCTTCGTCGGTAGCCTGAAAGTGCATGATGCCGAGCGCCTCGCCCTGCGCCAGGATGGGAATGCAGAGGTAGGTATTTTTCACTCCGGCTGCATGGGCGCAGCGCGCGGTGCCGTCTCCCGCGACCACGAGGTGCGGTTGTCCGGTGCGGAGCGCCCAACAGGAACTCGGCTCGAAGATAGATACAGGGAGTTGGCAGTCGTGCCAGGATCCGGCCACCTCGGCCAGATTGCGCTCGGCATTGAGCAAGGCCACGGCCCCGCGAGCGGTGAAAACTTTAGGCGCGAAACCCAGAGCCGCGGCAAATACTTCGTCTTTGCTGATGCAGCTTTGCAAGACCTCACCCATCTTGGCCAGCATGGTGGCGCGCTGGGAACGCGCCGTCAAATCCTGCATCATCTTCTCGTTTTGGCGGTCGAGTTCCTGACGAGCGCTGTCGCGTTCGAACATTTCTTCCTGCAGGCGGAGATTGGTCTCGGCGAGTTCTTCCGTGCGCTCTTTGATTTGGGCCTCGAGCAATTGCTGGTGATGTTTTTGGCCTTCGATATCGATGCAGGTGCCAATCCACTTGATGATGCGTCCCGACTCATCGCGGACCGGGTTGGCTCGGGCACTGAACCAGCGATAGACGCCATCGGCCCGGCGGATACGGTATTCGTTTTCCGACGACTCTCCGGTGCGGACACTATGCTCCCAGCGCTTCAGGGCGGGGGCCAGATCGTCGGGGTGGATTGCTTCCTTCCAGCCCCAATCCATGCCCGCGCCTCGCGCAAAACCGCTGTAGTCATGCATCTGCTCGCCAATGAAATCGACAGAGCCATCGGGACGGGCGGTCCAGAGAATGGCGGGAGCAGCTTTGGCGAGCGTATGGAAGGAGAGTTCACCTTCCTGAACGTGCGCAGACCCGCCGCCCAGCACTCGCCGCAAACGCTCCAAGCAAGCATGCACCGTGCTGCGGGCCCGAATCGCGAGGGCCGCCGCGCTGATCGCAAACCCCGCGGCCCCGGCTAAGAGCGCGATGAGCCCATAGTGGTCATTTCCTTGAAGCATGGTATGCGTACTAGTCCTCCCAAGAGGACGGCCGCATGACAAGACGGAGGTCTGCCGCCCGGCCGTCTGCTGTGACTCAATATCGGCAGGGCGGGGGCCTTCTCGCATTAGAAGTCGCTAAGACGAGGAGAACAAGAACGGGGATCAGCCGCGAGGGCGAGAGGCGCCTTCGGCTGGGCTCAGGGCAGGCCTTCCGACAGCCGCAAGATGCCGGCGCTACGGCCGGCGCTACAAATTAAAAAGAGACGCGGCGTGCGCTACGTCTCTGACAAGGGTTGCGGAGTCGATGACTGGTTAGGGAGTGGTGCTGACGGTCTTCATGGTTGCCGTGTCCGACGGCGTGCCATGTCCGGCAACGAAGAAATTGTGGTCGTACAGGTTGCGGTACATGCGGCCGGCGATCTCGGCGGCTTTGGGACCGAAGGTGGGGCGCCCTCCCTGCAGGAAGATCACCACCACAACGCGGCCCACGCTGGTGTTGGCGTAGGAGGCGAACCAGCCGAAACGGGTGCCATCGTGCGAGCAGGTTCCGGTCTTGCCCAGGATTTCTTCCTCGTTGAAGTTGAGGCGGAGGCTGCGGGCGGTGCCATATTGCACCGCGCCCTCCATACCATCGGAGAGTTCAGGAATGACGGGAGCGATGTCGAGCTGGCGCTTAACCCGGGGCTGGAAGCTGGCGACTTCTTCTGGCGTGGTGGGATGCTGGAGGTAATAAAGTGTGCCGCCATTGGCGATAGCCGAAACCATGGCGCCAAGTTGCAGCGGGGTCATGGAAACGCCTTCGCCGAAGGAGCACATCTTGCCGACGCCGCCGAGCTTGTCGGGGATGGCTGCATCGGGATAGCTGCCCAGCTGTTCCCCGGGGATATCGTAGCCGGCGAGTTCGCCTAGGCCGTATTCGTGGGCGTAGTAGGCGACCTTGTCAAAACCGAGCTTGCGTCCCAGAGCCTCGAAGTAGGCGTTGTTGGAGTGGGCAAGCGCAGTGGTGAGATTCATGCGATAGTGACCACCGAGAGTGACTTCGGTTTCTTTCGAGATCAGGCCTTCGCTCAATGCGGCCAGCGCCACGGAGAGCTTAATCGTGGAGCAGGGCTGGGCGCCGCTGGATAGCGCCAGCCTCTGGTTGACCATGGCGAGGATGCGGCCACTGGTGGGCTCGATGGCAACGACGGTGCCATTCATGTTGCCAAGAGCGTCGACTGCGGCCTGACGGACAACGGGGTCTTCCCCGGTGGTGATGTCGCCGGCGGTAACATCATCGGCGAACGAACTCATGTAAAAGCGCTCGTAGTAATGATGGCGGCGACGAAGGCTCGCCGAAGCATGGATCACATGCGCGCTGCGGCTATGGGCAAGATGATGGATGCGGCGCCGCGTGTGCTGAGTCTCACTGATCTTCTGGGACTTGGATTTCGTAGGGCTGTGGGTGGCGATGTGGGCGGCCCAGCCCAGGTTGGCCAGAGCCAGGCAGGAGACGAAGGCAAAAAGCAGACGAAGAAAGCTGTTTCCCCTAGACATCTTTTAATTTTCACTCCCCGGTAAGTAGTTCAATGCACGCAGGGTGCCAGTGAGTGGTAACCCCACCCGTTCGACTAACTGCGCTGATAGTACGAGACTTCCCACATTGGTGGCAACGCTAAAATTTCCATCGGCAAAAATTGTCTGCCGAATCTAACTTACTCTGAAACAGCGAGATAGGCAGAGATTACCGCGGTTCAGGTGCTTTTGGTAACGAATTACCGGGTTTACTAAGAAGATACTAATAAAGTGCAAAGTTCTTCCTAAGAGCCTCTAGCAAAACCTCGCTTCCGCCCAAGCAAGACGGAAGCCCCCCTGATCCAAGAGAGCTTCTGACCCGGCCGCATCGAAGTGCAAAATGTTTCATCTTGACCGCCGATTGGGCGGGGTGAAGAATCGCCGGGCTTGGCCACACCGTCCCCCTTAGCGGCCACCGACCGAGGACGCCTCACCTGGGCGTTGAAATTGGCCCGAAGCGCGTGTGTGAAATCCGACAACGGGAGAATCCAGATGAGGAAACTGCGACTCAGTGTCGCGATGCTCGTGTTCGCCATCGCTACTTCAGCAAATGCCCAGACGCCTACCGTGCTATACAACTTCGGAAGTCACAACGGAGACCCTATAGACCCTGAACTGGCTTATTGGACCCAGGGTCGTGATGGCAACTTGTACAGCACGGCACCCACCGGCGGAGCGAACGGGGACGGCGCTGCTTTTTACTATTCATTCAGCACCGGGTTGGTGACGGTGCTGCACAGCTTCATGGGGACCGACGGCTCCGCGCCCTTTAGTGGATTGACTTTGGCTACGGATGGGAACTTCTATGGCACTACCAGCGCGGGCGGGGCAAACGGCGTGGGGACCGTTTTTCAGATAAACGGAACCACCCTTGCCTTTAAGACACTCTACAGTTTCACCAACGGCAGCGACGGCGGAACTCCCTACGCGCCTCCCCTCCAAGGCAACAACGGATTACTTTACGGCACAACTGCCACCGGAGGGGGGGCTGCGGGCTGCGGCACGGTGTACAGCATCTCGACTTCTGGAGCGCCGCCGACCACGCTGCACCAATTTGCCGGCAGCAGCGGTTCCGACGGCTGCACTCCCATTGCCCCGCTGGCTCTGGGAAACGATGGCAATCTCTACGGAACCACTAATATGGGAGGCACTTCCGTATATCAGGCGGGCACGGTCTTCAAGATCACCCCATCCGGCACGCCTGCGATACTCCACAACTTTGCCAACACAGATGGTTACGAACCGAACGGTTTAATCCTGGGAAACGACGGCTACTTCTACGGAACAACAGCCGCAGGAGGCGCGACCGGTTACGGTGTCGTCTTCAGGATTACTCCAGCCGGTGGTGGTTTCATCATTCTTCACAATTTCAAGGGCGGCAAAACTGATGGGGCCCAACCCTATACCGGCTTAGTGCAAGCCACCAATGGAGGACTCTACGGCGTAACTACAGGCGGTGGAGCAAACAGCACCGGAGCCATCTTTGGCTTCACTCTGAAGCCCTTCCGCTACACGTTGCTATACAGCTTCGTACAGAGCACTACCGGTGACATCCCAGAAGCCCCCCTGATCCAACGCACGGATGGGCTCCTCTATGGAGATGCTTTCCGCGGCGGGTCCAACGGCGAGGGCACGTTCTTCAAACTGAGCCTTGGTCTGGATCCATTCGTTAGTTTGGCTCCCACCTCTGGCAAGGTCGGCAAAACCATTATCATCCTCGGGCAAGGATTCACCGCAACCACCAGCGTTTCCTTCAACGGAACGCCCGCGACCCAGGTTCGCATTCCGTCGGCCACGTACCTGACGGCTACAGTCCCGACGGGGGCGACAACTGGGCCAGTGTCCGCGACCACGTCGGGCGTCTCGCTGACGAGCAACCAGCAATTCCGCGTCACGCCCCAGATCAAGAGCTTTTCACCACCGAGCGGCCCCGTGGGAACGCCCGTGACGATCACCGGAGTTAGCCTCACTCAGACGACAAGAGTCGCCTTTGGCGGAATGGCAGCGACGTTCACAAAGGACTCGGATACGCAGGTAACTGCAACCGTGCCCACCGGCGCAGTGACCGGAAAGATCGCTATCACCACAACAGGCGGGACCGCTATGAGTGCCACGAGCTTCGTAGTGCAGTGATCTTCTGGGACGTTCAAAACAGAGTACCAGTCGCCTCTCAGAGGGCTGTTTTTGTGGCGCCTCACGCTTTTGTTAGCCGCTGTAAGCAGCCCGCGGAAAAATTCGCCGAAGAGCGAATGGCGACCCTCAGGCGCTAAAGCGCGGAGTCATTTTCAGCGACTTAGCGGCACGACTGAAGTCGTGCCCTTCCCAAAACTTGCCCAGCCGAAGTCTTTACGCCAACTTCTAGCTTGCCAAGCGTCCGCCGGAGTGCGCCGCGGTGCAAAACCAGCAGCGGGGGGCCTACGCTCATTCGTTTACATCAGATCGTTGCGCTTGCGCAGAAACGCCGGCACATCGAGATCGTTCTGCTCGAAGTTGGAGACCATGGCGCTGCGCATGGTTTCCAGTGAGACGATGTCACCGGCGACACGATCAGCAGGCGGCGCCACCAGCATCGGGGCTTCTTCGACCAAAGGGCGATCGTCGGAACCGGCAGCCATTTGCATGGGGACCGGCTCCGGCATGGGCTCGCGCTCGAACGTGTCGGGAAATTCCATCGCATCCTCATGCGCAGCCGCGAACGAGGTGCGGGTTTCCTGATGGCGATGGCGCGCAGTGGGAATCTCGCGGAAGCCGGTGGCGATGACCGTGATCTTGACGGCGTCTTTCATCTTCTCGTCGAGGACGGCGCCGAAAATAATGTTGGCATCTTCATGGGCGGCTTCCTGAATGATCGAGCAGGCCTGCTGCACTTCGGCGAGCTTGAGCGAGGAAGATCCAGTGATGTTGATGAGGATGCCGCGCGCCCCGTCGATGGCTCCGGCTTCGAGCAGGGGCGAGGCGATGGCGCGCTGGGCGGCTTCGATGGTGCGCTTGGCGCCGCAGGCGGAGGCCGTGCCCATGACGGCGTATCCCATGCGGGCCATGATGGTCTTCACGTCGGCGAAGTCGCGGTTGATGATGCCGGGGATGGTGATGATGTCGGAAATCCCCTGCACGCCTTGACGCAAGATGTCGTCGGCGATGCGGAAAGATTCGAAGAAGCCGGCATCTTCGGCCACCGCGAGCAACTTCTCGTTGGGGATAACGATGGTAGTGTCGACCGACTCCATCAGCTCGGAGATGCCGCGCTCGGCTTGCTGCATGCGGCGCTTGCCTTCGAAGGAGAACGGCTTGGTAACCACCGCGACGGTGAGCGCACCCATCTCGCTGGCGAGTGAGGCGATGATGGGAGCGGCTCCGGTGCCGGTGCCGCCGCCGAGGCCGGTGGTGACGAAGACCATGTCGGCGCCTTCGAGGGCTTCAATGATCTTGTCGGAATCTTCGAGGGCGGCCTTGCGGCCGACTTCGGGATTCGCCCCGGCGCCGAGGCCGTTGGTCAGCTTGACGCCCAGCTGCAGTTTGATCGGAGCGTGCGACATGCGCAGCGCCTGCAGGTCGGTGTTGGCGACGACGAATTCGATGCCTTCCACGCCGGCGTCGATCATGCGATTGACCGCGTTGCCGCCGCCTCCCCCTACGCCGATGACTTTGATCTTGGCATCGTTGCGGGTGTCTTCGTTGAAGCTGATGCGAATGGAATCTTTGCTCATGATGTCTACCCCGGATTGAATTTCCGTTCGTCGTGCTGTGTTGCCTGATTCGAGAAGTGGTCAGTGGTTAGTGATCAGTGGCTAGCACAAACCTTGGTCCCACTGGCCACTGACCACTGATTACTCGTCACTTTCTTCACGCTCCCTTGCCTACCAACAGCGCTTTCAATTTCGTTCCCCAGCGATCTTCCTGGTAGCCGCGGGCGATGCGGGCGCGGTGACCGTAGTTCACCATGCCAAGCGCGGTCGCGAATTCCGGCTCGGATAACGTCGAAGGCATCCTGGCGAGCGGCGCGGGCCAGGAGAGACGAACTGGACGGCGCAGGACGGATTCGGCCACATCGAAAATTCCGGGGAGGCGCGAACCGCCTCCGGTAAGCACGATGCCGGCCAGGCAGAGATCGAACATACCGCTCTGGCGCAGGGCTTCGCGCATCATTTCAAAGAGTTCACGGGCGCGGGGCTCGAGAATTTCCGCGACCAGGCGTTGCGGCATGAGGCGCGAAGGGCGATCTCCGACCGAGGGAACTTCGACCTCGTTGCCTTCGGGAATCAGGGTCACGATCACGTTGCCATAGACGCGCTTGATTTTTTCGGCTTCGGCCAGCGCGGTGCACAGGCCGACCGACAAGTCGCTGGTGAAGTGATCACCGCCAACCGGGATCACCCCGGTGTAGGCCACTGCGCCCTGCTGGAAGACGATGAGTTCGGTCGAGCCGGCGCCGATGTCGGCAAGGCAGACGCCGAGTTCGCGCTCATCGGAGCGGAGCACAGAATCGGCGGCGGCGAGCGGCTCGAACATCGTATCGTCGACGTGGACTCCAGCTTTGTTGACGGCAGTGATCACGTTTTGCGTGGCGCTGGTCGCGGCAGTGACCATGTGGACGCGGACTTCGAGGCGGGCGGCCATCATGCCGAGCGGATCGTGCACGCCGGACTGATCGTCGAGAATGAATTCCTGGGGGAGAAGATGAAGGATTTCGCGATCGGCGGGCAGCGGAATGGCGCGGGCGCGTTCGACGGCTTGCTTGATTTCGTCGCGACCAATTTCGCGGGGGCGCGTGCCCAGGCTGATGCCGCCGTGGGTATTGATGCCGCGAACGTGGGCTCCGCCAACGCCGACGATGGCGTGCTCGACCGGGGCTCCGGCAATGTCTTCGGCAGCTTCGACCGCCTTTTGGATGGCAGCCACAGCCTTGTCGAGTTCAACGATGACGCCCTTGCGCGAGCCGCGCGATTCGGCCACGCCGTGTCCGCGATAGCGCAGGCCGGCCTCGGTCGCCTCGGCCATGAGCGCGCAGGTCTTGGCGCTGCCGACATCAATTGCGGTAAGAAAGTTTCCCTGCTGGTTCCCCATTTCCTATAAATTCCCCGGACAATTAGGATTCGTAATCAGTTGGACCCCGTTCCTGCCGGCGGCTTGGCGATGGCCGCACTCGGCTTTGGAATCGTGCTATGTGCCACAACCGCGGACTGCGGCGGCTTTTTGGTCTCTGTCTTTTGCGGCATCGAATGCGCCACACCGGCTTTCGCCTTGGGCGCGGCTGGCGGATGCTTCGCCGCTCCCTTCTTTGCCGCGGCGAGCCTCGCCGGTTTTGCGGACGCTTTCTTCGCTCTGGCTTTGGGCGCGGGCTTCTTCGCCACGGCGGCTTTGGGATCAAGCTTTTTCTCGGTCAACTCGAAGGCTGGCTTGGGAAGCCTGCGGTCGTATGGATTGATGCGCGTCACCAGCGCCGCCGGCTTCACTCCGGCAGCGGCAGCGGCTCGGGCGGCAGCGGCGGTCAGGGCGGACTGCTTCGGCCTGCCTTCCAGGTCGGGGTTGACGATCACCTGATTGTCGTAGCGGAGGTTCACCGACTCGATCTTCTCGAAATGCTGGCGCCATTCCCGCACGTGGCTGACATAAGTCTTGTAACGCTTCAGATAATCCGAGTTGCCGAGTTCGACCAGAACATCGCCCGCAGGATCGTTGACGCGCACTTTCAGATTGTCGAGATCGGAGAGATCCACTTCGCTCAAGTCTTGCGAATAGTGCGCGCCCGAAGAGTCGAGATCCTGCACCAGCTGGTTGTAGGCCTTCATGCGGGGAATGCGCGTGGAGAGCGGCTCGCCGGGATTCATCCCGAGGATAACGGGGAACGAATACTTGTGTTTTGGGGGAAGCTCCATGAGGGTGCCGCCGGCATCAATCAGGAAGATGCGCGGGCCGACGCGAGCAAAGGCGACCGGAGTGCGCTCGTGAATTTCAACTTTCAGGCGATTGGGGACGAAACGCATCACGCTGGCCGATTCGACCCAGGGAATCTGTTCGAGTTGGGCTTTCTGCTGGCTGAGCGGCACGAAGAAAATGTTGCGGCCGATGTCGGCGCCCATGACCTCCATAATTTGGGCCTGGGTGACGTTGTGCATGCCGGTGACTTCGATGTTGTCGCTGGATTCAATGCGAAAGCGCCAGGAATGCTCGCCATAGCGGTAGAGCGCGGAGGCGGCGATGGCGGCCACACATAAAAAGATGGCGGCGATGGAGGCCCAGATCAGGCGGCTGGCAGTTTTTTTCGGGAGCGAACCACGGCGGGCGGAGACGCGCTTTTGCGCGCGCAGAAACGGGGATTCCTCATCCACATCCAGATCGACCAGACGGGCGTCGTCGAGTTCCTCGCGGTAGGATTGTTCGCGAGGACGCTCGGCACTGGCCGAGGGATACAACTCTTCCTGCGTGATGGTGGAACCGCTTTTTCGCGCCATCAAATCAGGTCAGTTGTCGAAGAGGAATCGCTGAGCTTTTTCAATATAGCTGCATTTCTCCAAATGAGGTAGATGAAAAATGAGAGTTTTTGCACAGGCCGGAACCGGGTTGGTAAGAGCAGGGGTCAGGGGTCAGGGGCAGAGCAGTGGCCAGTGTTCAGTGATCAGTTAGTACGGGGAACGCGGAATTTGGGACTGGGCAACTGTCGCGGTGCAACTCCAGGGTCTAGCATTTGGCCCCTGATCCCTAACCCCTGGAAAAAAAGAGCGCGGCAGGTTTGCCGCGCTCGCGTTTCCAAGGAGGCAAGATTTGCGTTTAAACCGGTCCCCCACCGGAGATGTCAACGTGAGGAGCTTCGATGTGGATCATCGGCATCGGAGTAATCTTTACTACTGGTACGCGCGGCAGGTTCATCCGCATGCGCGGACAAATTTCGCTCGCGGCGACCGGGTTGAAAGCCACCGCCGGGATACGAACGCGAGCTATCTGGGTTTCGATGCGGGCGCGGTTGGCTTCAAGGCGAGCCAGTCTGGCTTCTTCCCGGGCCGACATCGCTTCCAAATTTTCCTGGCTCATCTCAGAGCGGTCCCAATTGTTTTCCGCCCGCGCCAGCGCTGTCGCCAGCGGGCATGAGGTGGTTTCGTTCTGGGCCGTGAGCATGCGGACCTGCAGTTGATCGACATGCCCGGTAGCCAACGCAATCACCGTGCCCGCGTTGTAGGTCACCCGATCGACGATCTGGTGGACCCCCGCAAGGCCGCCATCGTGATAGCTTGCGTTCAATCCAGCTGCCATTACCGCGGCGGCCAGCCATCCCCATGCTTGCGTTTTCATAACCTTAACCCCTTATGCCAGATAGACGAAGCCGGGAGAAAACCGTTAGCAAGGGAAGATACGGAAAGGGGTCCCGCCAGGTTCCGTGGGCACCGGCTTTGCCTGGGCGGCGATATCGCTGTACACTCGCGGCTTTCAAGGAAAATCCATGAAACCTTGCAATCTCCGCTTGATCGCTATTTTCTCTCTGCTCGCCTTCGCACTTCCCTGTTTCGCCCAATACACCGATCCGGTCTACATCAACGATCTTGGTGGGCCGCAAGAGTTTGCCCGCCGCCGCGCGGAGCTGGCCAAGCAGGCTAAGACCGGCTACATCATCCTGTTTGCCCGCATCACGCTTCCCGAAGCGAAACACTATCGGGAAGACAACGATTTCTTCTACTACACCGGCCTCGCCGATCCGGGCGCCGTCATGGTCATGGACGCGACGAAGCCCGACGCCGCCATGATCTTTGAACCCGAGCAAAGCTCGCGCGTCAAGCGAGTATACGGGGCGAACCTGCTCTCCATGACGCCGGAGCAAAGAGAGAAGTTGGGCTATAAAGCCGTAATGCCCGTCAGCACGCTGGACACCATGCTCGCCTTTGTACTCGGCACCGAAACCGATTTGTGGCTGCGGCTCGGATTTGCCGACAAAGCGGACGGCGCCCGGCCTGAAGTGGGCATGGACTATGCGGAAGAGTATGGCGCGCCGTATGGCGATCCGACTCCCGGCGATCGCGCCGCGATCATGAAATTAGCGCAACGTTATCCGGCCGCGCACCAGCACGATCTGACGCCGTTGATCGACGAGATGCGCAACCTCAAGACGCCGCAGGAGATCGCGGTTCTGCGGCGCAATGGCGCGCTCAGCGCGGAAGGCCTCAAACAGGCGATCGCGCATGCGCATCCGCCGATGTATGAATATCAGATCGAGGCGCGCGCGGCTTACGTGTTCCGCAACGGCGGCGCTTCCGGCTGGGCTTATCCGGCCATCGTAAGTTCCGGGGAGAACGTCAATACCTGGCATTACTTCAACGACCGCCGCCAGATTCAGCCCAACGAACTGGTGGTATTCGATTTCGCCGCCGATCTCGATCACATGACGATGGACATCACCCGCACCTTCAACATCAGCGGAAAGTTCACGCCCGAACAGGCCAAGTGGTACGCGGTTGATCTGGAATGCCAGAAAGCGGTGATCGCGCAGCTGAAGCCGGGCAATACGTATGAGCAGGCCTCCGATGCCGGCAAGGCCGTATTCGAAAAGAACGGGGAAGGCAAACAGTGGCTCGGCTACCCCGGACATTTTCTCGGATTGGCTACGCATGATGTCCTTCGGCCGAAGGGGCCAATCAAAGCGGGGCAGGTGGTCACAGTCGAGCCGATCGTGGAGTTTCCAGACAAGCAAATGCACTTCCGGGTGGAAGACACTGTCTTAATCACGGAGTCAGGAGCGGAGATTCTTTCCTCCGGCGTACCGAAGGAGATAACGGAGGTGGAACAACTCGTGGGTAGCGCGAAATAGCGGATTCCTGAGCGCAAGATTGTTCAACGATCTAACGGGTTGCGTCGCGCTCTTTCAGCTTTTCCAGGATCGTCGGGGCTAGCTGCGAGACGCTGCCGGCGCCGAGGGTCAGGATCATGTCACCATCTTGCGCGCGCGACACGGCCGCATCTACCGCGCTGGAAAATGAATTCGCGTATGCGACGTTCTTGCCGCTTTCTTCTCGGATGCGATTAGCGAGCGCTTCGCCGGTGATGCCTTCGATCGGCTTCTCGCTGGCGGCATAGATGTCGAGCACGAAGACGGAATCGGCATCGTGGAATGCGGTGGTGAATTCGTCCATCAGATCGCGAGTGCGCGTGTAGCGATGGGGCTGAAAGACGACATGAATTTTGCGGAAGCCGCACTGGCGGGCGGCCGCCAGCGTGGCTTTGATCTCGGTGGGATGATGCCCGTAGTCATCAATGACGCTGACGCCAGAGGCCACGCCGCGCAACTGGAAACGGCGGTCGACGCCGCGGAATTGATCGAGCGCGGTGCGGATCGCGTCCACATTGATGTCGAGGCCGACGCCGACGGCGATCGACGCGGTCGCGTTGAGCACGTTGTGCACGCCCGGGACGTGCAGCGTGAATTCTCCCAGATCTCTTTTCTGAAATGTAATGCGAAATCGGCTATAGGGGCGGGAATCCCCGGCGCCTTCGCGCCTTGTTTCTTCGGGCCGGATCAGGAAATCGGAGCCGCGCCGGGTGCCGTAGGTGACGGTGCGGCGCTGGACTTCGGGCAAAAGCTTGCGCAGAAGCGGATCGTCGTTGCAGGCGACGACCATGCCATAAAAGGGCACGCGGTCCATGAATTCGAGAAAAGTTTTCTTCACGTCGCGCATGTTGCGGTAGCAGTCCATGTGCTCGCGGTCAATATTGGTGACCACCGAAAGGATGGGCGAGAGTTTCAGGAAGGAGCGGTCGCTCTCGTCGGCCTCGGCGACGAGATAGTGTGACTTGCCGAGACGCGCGTTGGAGCCCAGGGCATCAACGCGTCCGCCGACCACAACCGTGGGATCGAGACCGCCGGCAGCCAGCACCGCGGCGACCATAGAAGTGGTTGTGGTTTTGCCATGCATGCCGGCGATGGCGATGCCATATTTCAGGCGCATCAATTCGGAAAGCATCTCGGCGCGCTGGATGACCGGAATGTGCAGGTTGTGGGCTTCGGTGACTTCGGGGTTGTCGGCGGCAATCGCCGAACTGGTCACCACGACCTCAGCGCCGGCAATGTTTTCGGCGCGATGGCCCTCAAAAATCGCCGCGCCCAGGCCGGCAAGCCGCTGGGTTACGGCGGAACTTTTCAGATCGGAGCCGGAAACTTTGTATCCGAGATTGAGCAACACTTCGGCGATGCCGCTCATGCCGATGCCGCCGATGCCTACGAAATGAATGCGCTGGATTTTGGCAAACATAAAATCAAATTCTTCGCCGCGGATTTACGTGGATGAACACGGATAAAGCAAAAGAGTGAAAACAACAACCAGAATAAACCGTGAAAATCCGTGTTAATCCGTGGCAGATTGAATTCCTGCCACCTTCGCGGCCAGGGCTGCAATGTCGTGGGCGGCATTCGGATGCGCCAACTCCCGCGCAGCATGGCTCATCTGGTGCAGGCGCGGCGGATCTTGCAGCAGAGCGGCGATGGTTTCGGCCAGCCAGACTCCTTCGAGCTTTGATTCTTCCACCACTACTGCGGCACCGTGACGCGCCAAAGCTTCGGCATTCACCCGCTGATGATCGTCGGCGGCACGCGGGAACGGAACGAAAACTGCCGGCTTCCCGGCTGCGGCGATCTCGGCGACCGTGCTGGCGCCCGAACGGCAAACCAGCAGATCGGCGCAGGCGAAGGCCGCGGGCATGTCTTCGATGAACTTGAACACCTCGGCCGCTTCGCCGAGCGCGCTGTAGACAGCCCGCGCGTCATTATAGTCACGCTCGCCGGTCTGGTGGATGATGCGGATCCCGGGAGCCTCCCTGAGCAACGTGGGCAGGCAGCGGAACATCGCCTGGTTGATGGCATGCGCGCCCTGGCTTCCCCCAAAAACCAGCACAGTCGGCGTGCCGCCGCGCTTGGGCTGGATCTCGAAGAAAGCATGGCGCACGGGCACGCCCGTCACTTCTGCGTGGCGAAAATACCTGGCAGTCTCTTCGAAATGCACGGCAGCGCCGGAAACGAAGCGGGCGACCATGCGATTGGCGAATCCGGGCACTACGTTGGGCTCGAAGGCCAAAGTCGGAATGTGCTTCACGACCGCGGAAAACATGGCGGGGCCGGAAGCGTATCCGCCGACGCCAATCACGACGTCGGGAGCGAATTGGTTGAGCATGCGTCCGGCATCCCAGACGGCGCGGGGCAAGTCGAAGGCGGTTTTCAGGCGGGTGGTCAAGCTGACGTTTTTCAGGGCACCGACTCGTACCAGTTGCAGCGGATATCCCGCGGCCGGGACCAGGCGATTTTCGATCCCGCGCGCCGTGCCGATGAACAGCACCTCGGCGTCATAGCTCTTGCGGAGTTGGTCGGCGATGGCCAGGGCAGGAATCACGTGTCCACCCGTTCCGCCCCCCGCCAGAATTGCGCGCATGCAGTGAATATAAATCAGGGCCACAGATTTACACGGATTACTACGGATAATGCGCAAGGTAAGAGATCCCAAGAAATCCGCGTGAGTCCCAGGTAAAGCTTTCTTCGCCACTCTGCCCGCAAGGCTCTTGACGCCTTACTTGAGGCGTACTAACATATGTTAGTACAGAGTTCGGAGGTTTTAGGTCGCATGCTTTCTCTCAAGCTCATGCAGATCGGCAACTCGGTCGGATTCGTTCTTCCCAAAGAAGCCGCGGCTCGCCTTAAGTTAGAAAAAGGGGACGTAGTTTATCTGACCGAGGCTCCTGATGGATACCGCATCACTCCCTACGATCCGGCTTTTGAAAAACAGATGCGAACCGCAGAGCGAATCATGAAAAAACGCCGCAACGTTCTGCGCGAATTGGCCAAGTAGCGGTGACCCGGGTCTGGCTTGCAGACAGCGTCGTGCTGGCAATTCACGAGGCGCAGTTGGCCGAGCATGGCGGCATCGGGCGAATTCGTGACCAAGGTTTGTTCTCGTCGGACCTTTCCCGTCCGCAGAATCTGTACGCCCATGGCGAAGCGCCCGATGTAACCGCCTTGGCCGCGGCGTATGCCTTCGGCATCGCTCGCAAGCATCCCTTCCTCGACGGGAACAAACGGACTGCATTTGTGGTGATGGAGTTGTTCCTCAATCTGAATGGCTGGGTTCTCAATGCCGAAGACAGCGACTGCATATCGGCCATGCAAGCGCTGGCAGCCGGCGATCTGAGTGAAAAAGCTCTAGCCGCCTGGCTGCGCGAACATATCGAGCGCGAATAGCCGAGGCACGCTTCAAACTTCACTCCGCCTGCTTCGTAATATTCAGCAGGACACCCACGCACGCCAGGGTCACGAACAGCGACGATCCTCCGTAGGAGACTAGCGGGAGCGGTATGCCCTTGGTCGGCACCATTCCCAGCACGACGCTGATGTTGATGAAGGCTTGCAGCACGACCATGCAGGTGATGCCGACAGCGAGGTAACGTCCGAAGACGTCGTCCGTGCGCCAGGCAGCGCGCATGCCGCGCCACAGAAAGATGGTGAACAGCGCGATGACGAACAGCGAGCCCAGCAGGCCCAACTCTTCGGCTGTCACGGCAAAGATGAAGTCAGTGTGCGGCTCGGGAAGATAGAAAAGCTTTTGCTTGCCCTCCATCAGGCCCACGCCGGTGACGCCGCCGGTTCCAACGGCGATCAGGGACTGGATGATGTGGAATCCGGCTCTCTGCCGGTCGGCGTAAGGGTTGAGGAAGGCCAGAATTCGGTCGCGGCGAAAGCTGACGTGAAAAATCAGGAAATAGAGCGGGAGCAGCGACGCCAGAAACGAATAGCCGAAGTAGCGCATGCGCATGCCGGCGACATAGAGGATGCAGGCGGCAATGCCGGCGCAAGCGATGGCCGTGCCTAAGTCGGGTTGCAACACGATCAGGCCGAGAAATACCAGAAGCGGCGCGGCTGCGGGCAGTAATGTGTTGCGGACGTCGCCCATGGTCTTGGCGCGGCTCTCCAGGAAATATGCCAGGAAGAGGATCAGCACCGGTTTGGCCAGCTCGGAGGGTTGAAACGAGAATCCGCCCGCGTGGATCCAGCGATGCGTGTTGTGCGAGCGGTCGAGGAAGAATACGGAGATCAGCAGCAGCGTGGTCACGCCCATCAGCGAGAAGACCAGGGCGGGATGCTTGTAGCGGCGATAGTCCAGGCGCATGGTCACGACCATGGCGGCGAGGCCGGCAACGGCCCAGATCAACTGCTTGGAGAGAAAGGCGTAGGGAGAACCGAAGCGCTCGCGCGCCATCACGGCGGAGGCGGAAAAGACCATCACCAGTCCCACAAATACCAAAAGCATGGTGACGGTGAACAGCCAGCGGTCGACACTCACGCGCTTCGCCATGGGACATTTATTTCACCACGGGGGGATGAGGAATTTTTTGATTGTTGAATGCCGGGTGTTGATTGTCTTGGTTCGGAGAATATGCTTTTGGGAATTTTGCCTCGGATCACACCAATTCGATTACGACTCGCTGGCCGACCAGCGCAGCCGCGCGCTGCAAACTTGATAGCGTTATATCGCACTTGGGATCGAGAATGCGATCCACTTGCGAGCGACTGGTCTTCAGGAGGGTCGCCATTCGCGTTTTGGAGATCTTCTTTTTCCGCATGGCCCGGGCAAGCTGCCACGCCACAACCTCTTTGACGGCCTGCGCCTGCGACTCCTCGAAAAGACCCTCGTTTTTCAGAAAATCGTCGATGCTCGATCCCAGACTTTTCTTGCTCATTTGCCAAGTTCCCTCTGGCGTCGGCGCGCCAAGGCTAGTTCGTCGACGGGCGTCGCTCGCCTTTTCTTGATGAATCCGTGTAGCGCCACTAGATGCTCCTCATAAAACGAAATCAAGACTCGTGCGGTACGGTTGCCCGGTAAATCGGTCCGCACTTCCCACAAGCCATTCCCCATGGGGCGGCACAACGGCATGCCCACTGGCCAGCGCCATTGGGCCCGCAAAAGATCAACCCCGATGGCCCGCCGTTCTGCCGGCGGCAACCCTTTCGGCCATTCGCGAACCGGCTCATTACCCGAGTCAGAGCGAAAGAATACAAGCGGAACCTTTTGGGGGGTTCGCTTTCCGGTCATGCTGGCAACTCATAGCGTACCATAAAAAGTACGTCTGGTGAGATTCAATATTGCCTATGCTTTTCCCTGCGCCAAGGTACGTACGATTTCTTTGAAGGTTTGCCCTCTGTGTTCATAATTCTTGAACTGATCGAAGCTGGCGCAGGCGGGGGCCAGCAGGACCACATCTCCGGGCTGGGCAATGGCATGGGCCTTGCGGATGGCGTTCTCGAGGGTCTCGGCGTGGAGGACTTCCGGGCCCCCGTTTTTCGCAGAAACGACCTGCGACTCGATCTTGGCCGCGGCGGCGCCAATGGTATAGACGCGCTTCACGCGCTGGCGCAGCAAATCGTTCAGGACCGTGTAGTCGCTGCCCTTGTCCTTGCCGCCGAGGATGAGGTGAATGTTGGCGGGAAATGACTCGAGAGCCTTAATGGTGGCATCGACGTTGGTGGCCTTGGAGTCGTTGTAGTAATCGACGCCCCCAACGGTAGCCACAAATTCCAGGCGATGCTCGACCGCTTTGAAGTCGTGGACCGCCTGGCGAATCTTGTCGGGAGCGCAGCCCATGAGAACGGCTGCGCACACTGCGGCCAAAACATTTTCCAGATTGTGCGAGCCCTTCAGCGGAATTTCGGAGACTTGGAGAATCTCGCGCTGTCCGCGCGCATCGCGGAATACGATGGCGCCCTCGCGCACCCACGCACCTTGCTCGACTTCCTTCTGGCGGCTGAACCAGAAGACCTGCGCGCGCGCGCGGGCCGCTAGGGCGACGCAAGTGGGATCGTCGGCATTGAGCACGGCGAAGTCGCTTCCCCGCTGGTTTTCGAAAATGCGAGCCTTGGCATCGGTGTAGATCTCAAACGTGCGATGACGGTCGAGGTGGTCGGGAGTGACGTTGAGCACGACCGCAACTTTTGGCCGGAAGGTCTGAATGGTCTCGAGTTGGAAGCTGGAAACTTCGAGCACGATGACGGTTTCCGCCTGGGCGCGTTCGGCCAGCGAGATCGCGGGAGTGCCGATGTTGCCGCCGACGAGGGTGGAAAATCCGCTCTCCGTCATGATCTCGCCGGTCAGAGTGGTAGTGGTGGTTTTGCCATTCGATCCGGTGATCGCGACGATGGGACCGGGCAGGAACTGGGCGGCGAGCTCGATTTCGCCGATCACGGTCTCGCCCAGCGAGCGCGCCTGCGCCAGCGGAGGCGCATCCACGGGAACACCGGGGCTGACCACGATCAGGTCTTGCCCGCGAAAGGTACGATCGCCGTGGCCGCCGGTTTCGACGGTGATGCCGTGATCGAGCAGGACGGGAATCTCGTTGCGCAGTTCGTCGCCGCTCTTGGTATCGGAGACCGAAACTTTTGCGCCGTGCTTCTTCAAAAATAAAGCTGAGGCGACGCCGGATTTCCCCAGGCCGACCACCAGGACGCGTTTGCCGTTCAGTTCCATCAGAACTATTTCACCATAATGGAAAGTTTCAAGGTTTCAAAGTTTCCAAATTGCAGCCTCGGCGTTCGTCTTTGAAACCTTGAAACCTCGCAACCTTGAAACTTTGTTATCTCAGTTTTAAGGTCGTCAGCGCGAACAGCGCGAAGATCAGCGACGCGATCCAGAAGCGCACGATAATCTTCGATTCCGACCAGCCCAGCAATTCGAAATGATGATGCAGGGGCGCCATCTTGAAAATGCGTTTTTTGCGCAGCTTGTACGAACCCACTTGCAGAATCACCGACACGGCCTCGATCACGAATACTCCGCCGATGAAGGGCAGCAGCAATTCCTGCTTGATGATGACGGCGACGGTGCCGATGGCGCCGCCCAGGGCCAGCGATCCCACGTCGCCCATAAAGACTTCCGCGGGATGCGCGTTGTACCAGAGAAATCCGATGGAGGAGCCGACCATCGCTCCGCAGAAAATCGTGAGTTCGGCGACCTGCGGCATGCGCTGCAGTTCCAGATAGGTCGCGAAAGTGGCGTGGCCGCTGACGTAGGTGAGCACGGTCAAGGCGCCGGCGGCGATTACGGTGCAGCCAATGGCGAGACCATCGAGTCCGTCGGTGAGATTGACGGCATTGCTCGATCCCACAATCACCAGCGCCACAAACGCCAGGAACGGCAGAAATGCCACCGGCCACCAGTGCGCATTGTGCTGCAGGCTCTGCACCACCAGATCGGGATGAAACTGCTTGAAGAAGGGCACGATCAGGCGGGTCGAGTACATGCCGTAAGTTTGCATCGCGATCAGCATGGAAGCGATCACGATGCTGGTGGCGATTTGCAGTCCGAGCTTGGCGCGGCCGGTCAAGCCCAGATTGCGGCGACGCGTCACTTTCGTGTAGTCATCGCTGAATCCGATAGCTGCAAATGCGCAGGTGGAAAAGACGGCGATCCAGACGAAGCGGTTGCTGAGGTCGGCCCAGAGCAGGGTGGGAACCACAATCGCAATCACGATGAGCAATCCGCCCATGGTGGGCGTGCCCGCTTTTTTCTGGTGGGCCTTCGGGCCCTCCTCGCGGATGTACTGTCCGATCTGGAAATCGCGCAAACGCCCGATGACGAGCGGGCCTACGATGAGTGCGGTAAACAGGGCAGTCAAGCTGGCGAACGCAGTTCGGAAAGTGACGTAGCGAAAGATACGGAAAGGCGCGACATAATGTTGCAGTTTGACGAACAACAGCCAATAGAGCAATCAGCCTCCGTACCCCAGTGGTCAGTGGTCAGTGATCAGTTGCTGGCGCCCGATTTGGCGCCTCGTTGTGCAACGAGTACCGGGTACTGACCACTGCCCACTGATCACTTGCCACTACTCACTGATTTTTTCCTTCCATCTCTGGAGTGCTTTCTCCAGCTTCACTCCGCGGGACGCTTTCAGCAGCACCACGTCTCCTGCTCGCGTTTCGTGGGCCAGCCACTCGCCGGCTTCTTCCGGGGTGGAGACGAACTCGGCTTTCGCGCCGGCCTGGCGCGCGGCGTCCACCATCGCCTGCGCCAGTCCGCGCACGCCAATCAGGAGATCGATCTTCTTCTCGGCAAGGTGACGTCCCGCGGCGCGATGCATGTCTTCGCCCGCCGGGCCGAGTTCGAGCATCTCTCCCGCGACCACGATGCGGCGTCCGCCTTTCATCGTCGTCAGCGCGTCAACCATGGCGTGCAGCGCCTTCGGATTGGAATTGTAGCAATCGTTGATGACCGTGATAGTACCCAGTTGGAGAACCTGCCCACGCTTGTCAGCGGCTGTCAAGGTCGACAGCGCGGTAACGGCTTCGGAAAGCTTCATCCCGCAGGCGAGTCCCACCGAAACGGCGGCCAAAGCGTTCAGCACATTGTGCTCGCCGACGAGCGGCAGATGCGCGGGTTGGTGGCCGCCGCAGCTCACCACGTCGAAACTGGAACCCTCCGTTCCGCAGGACTGAACATTTTCCGCGCGGACGCAGGCCGTGGCGTGCGTTCCATAGGTAATGACTCTGCCTTTGAAGTCCCGCCCAAACTGGGAGACGTATTCGTCCTCGGCGTTGAGCACGGCGCAACCGTTCGGCGGAAGCGACTCGATCAGCTCATATTTCGCGCGCGCGATTCCGGCCAGAGAGTCGAAAAATTCCAGGTGAACCGGAGCGACGTTGGTGACCACTCCGATCTCTGGCTGCGCAATTTTCGCCAAGGCTCGAATCTCGCCGGCGTGCGACATTCCCATCTCGATCACCGCCAGGTCGTGCTCGGGCTCAAGCTTCAACAACATGAGCGGCAGGCCGAAATGATTATTGAAATTGCCCTCGGACTTGAGCACCTTAAAGCGAGAGCCCAGCACGTGGGCGATGGCTTCCTTGGTGGTGGTCTTTCCCGCCGATCCGGTGACCCCAACGAGAGCCTTGCCCCATACCCGGCGCACCGCGGTAGCCAGCGTTTGCAACGCGGCCAGCGTATCGTTGACGGGAAGCAGCTGGGTTTGGTTCGAATATCTCTGAAGTTGATCTTTGCGAACAACCGCGGCCGCCGCGCCCTTTTCGAGAGCCGCCTCGACGTAATCATGCCCGTCGAGCCGTTCACCCTTGACGGCAAAAAAGAGCTCACCCGGCTTCACGGTGCGGGAATCGATGGAATAGCCTTGGGCCACAGCGTCGGCCATCGTGTTGGCGGCGCCCAAACTGGAGGCAGCCGGCTCCAACCGGTCCGCGCTGATGAACTCCGCAATCCTGGAAATTTTCAGCTTCATGCCGGGCGCCCCGCGGAAGAGGATTCGCAGTTGAAGCCGTTGGCCTTCAGAACATCGCGCGCCACTTCCACATCATCGAAGGGGTGGGAGCCTGCGCTCGTCACCTGCACCTTCTCGTGCCCCTTGCCCGCGAGCAGCACGATGTCACCGGGACGCGCCTCACTGATGGCCAGCGCAATCGCCTTCCTGCGGTCGGGTTCAACGCTGTACTTCACGCCGGTTTTCTGAAGTCCAACCAAGGCATCGTTGATGATGGCGCGGGGATCTTCGCTGCGCGGATTATCCGAGGTGAGCACTACGAAGTCGCTGCCGTGTCCGGCGGCCTCGCCCATGAGGGGTCGCTTGGCGCGATCGCGATCGCCGCCGCAGCCAAAGACGGTGATCACTCTTGCCGACCCGCCGTCGCGCGTGACGAACTCGCGCGCCAGTGCCGTGAGGTTGCGCAGCGCATCGTCGGTGTGAGCATAATCGACCACCACGGTAAAGGGCTGGCCACAATCGACGCGCTGAAATCGGCCGGGCACGTGGGTCAGCGCGTCAATGCCATTCGCCACGGCCGGCCAGCCGCAGCCGCGCGCGGAAGCGGCCGCCGCAGCGGCAAGAATGTTGTAGACATTCACGCGGCCGATCAGCGGAGAAAATACGGGAATCTTTTCTTGCGGCGCGGCCAGGTCGAAGCGCGTTCCCCGCGGAGTGATGTCTACTTTCTCGGCATGGAAGTCACCCCGCTCCCACCCGTAGGTCAGCACCATCGAACTGCGCTTGCGACTGAAGTCCACCAACTTCGTGCCATACTGATCGTCGAGGTTGGTGACGGCGACCCGCGGCGCATCCGTGCCGCAGCCTTCGAACAGCACGCGCTTGGCGGCGAAATACTCGTCCATCGTCTTGTGATAATCAAGATGGTCGCGCGTCAAATTGGTAAACACCGCGACGTCAAAGGGCACGCCATAGATGCGCTCCTGCGCGAGCGCGTGCGAGGAAACTTCCATCACCGCGTCGCTCGCGCCCTGGCCGAGGGCTTCGTTGAATAAACGCGCGAGTTCGAGAGCTTCCGGCGTGGTATGCGGCGCGGGGTACGTGCGGCCAACAACATGATATTCGATGGTTCCAATCAGTGCGCTTTTGCGTCCGGCGGCGGTGAGGATCGACTCAATCAGAAACGCGGTTGTGCTCTTTCCATTCGTCCCCGTGATTCCGGTAATCGCAATTCTTTCCGCCGGCCGCTTGTAGAAATTCTCGCTGACCCGGGCCAAAGCTCGGCGGCCATGCGGCACCAGCGCCCAGGCCACGCCTTCGCGAGGACTTTCTGTGGGCGAATCGGTGATGATCGCGACCGCGCCCGCCTGTACGGCCTGGTCAATGAAGCAGTTGCCGTCGGAAGTCTCGCCGCGCATGGCCACGAACGCGCATCCCGGCTTCACCTGCCGCGAGTCGTATTCCACACCGGTAACGTCGGGGTTCCCGCTCTGGCTCAGAACCTCGGCGCCATCCAGGAGATTTTGGAAAGTCATTGCCTGAAATTATAGGGCAGAGCGAAATCGCAGAGACCCGGGAACCTTGTTTTCCACGGAGAGGTCAATTACCAACGTCATTTTCTCCACCAGTCGCGGGGCGGGTAAATTAGTTTTATGAGCACCGGAACCGGTTCCGCAAAAGCCCGCTGCGCGCAGTGCGAACAATCCGAGAGTAACTGTCAGTGCGAGAAATACTGCGTGCTATGCCAGTCCGTCATCGACGTTCGCCTATGCGAAGACGGCCTGATGTACTGCGAACCCTGCCGCAGGGCCTGCGACTACAAGACCGCGACTTAGCCTCATCCGTGCGCTGACCGCGATCCCTCTCTCGGGACGCCATCGCATCAGGTAACTCCCTCAGATGCGCTTCATGGTTTCTCTCATAGTCCCCACAATATCGTTTCGCTTAAACTAAGTGCGTCATACGTGATTGCGTTCCTTGGCAAGGTGAGCGTTTTTGAGGCAGAATAGAACGTTTTCGCTTAGGGCGCTTACTCTCTCCCCGCTCATCAGGAGTCCGAATGGCTACCACAGTGCACATCAGCGACGTTGCCGAGTTGCTGAGCGAAGGCCGCACGCACTTCAATCTTTCCCCCGGAGTGCTGGTGGAGCACGCGATCCGGCGCGACGAAGCCCAGATGGCGGCCAATGGAGCGATTGTCGGTTACACCAATCGTACCGGCCGGTCTCCCAAAGATAAGTTCATCGTGAAAGATGAAATGAGCGCCCACACGGTGAATTGGGGCGCGGTCAACGCCCCTTTTGAGACGGAAAAATTCGATGCGCTGTACGCCCGCGTCATGGAGCACCTGCGCGGCCGGGAACTGTACGTACAGGATCTTTTTTGCGGCGCCGACCCGGCGTATCGCCTGCCGGTCCGTATCGTGAACGAATATGCCTGGCACAACCTGTTTGTGCGGCAGCTATTCCTGCGGCCCACGCCGGAGGAGTTGCGCATGCATCAGCCGGAGTTCACGGTAATAGCCGCGCCCGAGTTCAAAGGCGATCCGCACCGCGACGGGGTCAACTCGGAAGTGTTCATCATTTTGAATTTCATGCGGCGCACAGTGCTGATCGGGGGAACGTCTTACGCCGGCGAAATGAAGAAGTCGATCTTCAGCGTGATGAATTACCTGCTGCCGCCGCGCAATGTATTCCCCATGCACTGCTCGGCTAACGTCGGCCACAACGGCGTGACGGCGCTGTTTTTCGGCTTGTCGGGGACCGGCAAGACTACCCTATCGGCCGATCCCTCGCGCGATCTGATCGGCGACGACGAGCATGGCTGGAGCGCGGACGGCATCTTCAACTTTGAAGGCGGATGCTACGCCAAGTGCATCAAGCTGTCGAAACAGAATGAGCCGCAGATCTGGAACGCGCTGCGCTTCGGCTGCGTGCTGGAGAATGTGACACTCGATTCGCAAAACCGCATGCCCGATTACAACGACGACAGCAAGACCGAGAACACGCGCGCGGCGTATCCGGTGGATTTCATCGACAATGCGGTGATCCCGGGGGTGGGCGGGCATCCGAAAAATGTCGTGTTCCTGACTGCCGACGCCTTTGGGGTGCTGCCGCCGATTGCGAAGCTCACGCCCGAGCAGGCCATGTATCACTTTTTCTCCGGCTACACCGCCAAGGTTGCGGGCACGGAAGCCGGGGTAAAGGAACCGTCGGCAACCTTCTCGACTTGTTTTGGATCGCCGTTTTTGCCGCTGGCGCCGAAAGTTTATGCCGAGATGCTCGGCCGCCGCTTACGCGAGCACCATGCGCAATGCTGGCTGGTGAATACCGGCTGGCAGGGCGGACCTTACGGCGTGGGCAAGCGCATGAGCATTCCGCATACCCGCGCGATGGTCGATGCGGCGGTGGAAGGCGAACTGATTCACGAGGAGTTCGAGATCGAACCTACCTTTGGATTCACCATTCCCAGGCATTGCCAGGGAGTGCCGCCCCAGGTTCTGAATCCGCGCAATGCCTGGCCCGACAAGGCCGCCTACGACCGGGCGGCTGAAGATCTTCGCCAGCGCTTCGCCAAGAACTTCGAACACTTCGACGCGCCACCCGAGGTCCGGGCCGCGGGACCGAAGGCGCAAAGATAGAAGCCTGCAAACCACAATTCAGAGTGAGAGGGCTCCAGGCTGCCAGAGCTCGCGACGCGTTCTCATGTATCGTTACGCGATAGATATGCAACTACATATCGTTACACGATATATCGCTCGGCATGGACAACCTGTCCTGAACTGCGGCCTTCCTATTTAACAGGAAGCAACAAAGGAGGCGACCCATGTTGGTTCACAAAATATCTGCAATTGTTTGTGGCCTGTTTCTGATCTTTGCTGTTTTTCTTCCCGCAGCGCATGCGGATGAATGGAATCAGCAGACGAAGCTCACCTTTAACCAGCCGGTAGATCTGCCGCACATTAGCCTGCCGGCGGGAACGTATTGGTTCGTCCTGGCGAGCGGTCCGGCGGACAGGAACGTCGTGCAGGTATACAACCACAATTTCTCGAGGATCTATGCGACTTTGCTGACCGTGCCCACGTACCGGGCGCAGGCCACCAGCCGAACGGAACTCACATTCGTCGAACGCCCGTCCAGTCAACCGGAGGCGATCTTAAAGTGGTACTACCCGGGACGTTTTACCGGGCATGAGTTCATTTATTCCGCCCACCACGAACAGCAGTTTGCTCGAGATGCGAAACAGAACGAACTGGTTTCGCGAGGGACGGCGGGCTGACAGCGCAACGCCGTTGCTGATTCTTGATCGATGATTGTTGATTGAAAAACCGGCGCTTCTGCCCGAGGTTTTTCAATCAACGAATCCAGCATCCGAAGTCAACCATCCTACAAATTCACCTCCATCTGCAACTCCTCGACCATGTTATTAAGCGTGCTCTGGGCCGCGTCGCGCTTCTGCTGCATCTCGCCGATCTCGTGGCGCAAAGATTGCACCCGATCCTCCTGCTCGTTGAGTTCACGGACGTAACGCTCGACCAGGGCTTTTTCTTCGGCACTTCCTTTCAGCGCTTTCATGTTCTCGCGCAGGCGCTGCTGATCTTCCGAAATGCTGGAGACCTGGGAGCGGCGGCCGGTAATCACCGCATCAATCACGGCAATATCATTCTTCTGCGCGACGATCTTGCGCAACCCTTTCTCAACCTCCGGATTAATCATCTTCTGGCTGAGAAACACCTTGATCTGATCATCGGTGATGTTGGTGATGAGGTAGCGATTCGTCACGGGCCGGTATTCTCTTACCACCAGCGTGGTGGTTTTCATGGGATCGAGCCCGACCCGGAAACGGTGATAGGAAGCGGAACTCTCCGCCGGGGTTTCATCGTCGGTGAGCTTCCAGCCGGGGCGCGCCGGATGTTCCACCACCAGCACGCGCTCCTCGCTATCGCGGTTGCGAATGGTGTAGGTGCTTTCCTGGCGCTCCTGGGTAGTTTGCGTCATGGTGCCGTGCGCGATCACGATTTTGGTGACGTGCTGGTTCTCGGATTTCTGCCTCGCGTCGACCAGCACGCCAAGATCGGCGGCATAAGACAGCAGGCGCTTCTCTCCAGGCTTGATTGCGTCCATCAGGCCTTCGCCGGCGAAGGCGTCGCCTTCGAGCACGTTGAAGCTGCCGCCATCGAGCGTGAGATTGCTGGTGTTGTCGACCCACAAAGCGCGCAGCACGGAACTCTCCGAGGGATTCCACACAGAAACTTTTTCGGCATCGATGCGCGACTGCAGGATGGGCACCAGGGCGGATTGATTCTTGTGAATCGTGACCCGGTCGTTGAGCTTGTATTCGAAGAGGTCGCCGAGCTCCTGCGTCTGGCCAACGGTGGTGCCCGATTCGAGGTTCTCGGCAATTTCGGTCGCGTCGGGACGCGGAACCATAACGGCGGGGGCAGCGAGCGAGTTTCGGAAAAACCCTCCGCCGGTTCCGCCCCCTTGGCCAGGGCTGCCGAAGCCCGGTCCCCTGCCAGCGCCGACTCCTCCCCCGCTGCCGGCCCCAACCTTGCTGGCGGCACCCATCTGCTCCAGGGTGTCGTACTGTTTTATAGAGCCACCGATGACCCCGCCTGCCACACCGCCCGGCACGCCGCCAACCACGCCTGTTGCACTGACAGACGAGGTCTCCGTTTCTATGGTTGCTTCATGCGTCTGCGGCGTGAGCATGGCATTCTCCGGGAGCCCGACGACCGGTCGGCGCGTGTAGTAGGGCTGCGACAGTTCCTCGACGAACGACTGCGGAGCTCCGGCGACCAGCGACAATTCCACATTGTCCCAGTCTTCGCCGACGGTGTTATCGACGATGGCCCAGCCCTGCAGCAGCGGCTTACCTTCCTTTGGAATGACGATTCTGTATGTACTCTTCCACACCGGCACCTCGCTGATGTAGCTGACCAGCAGAGTGCGGTCGCCGTCTCCGGCCGTGGAGATGGTCATGCGGCGCACATCCTGATCGCGGGTAGAGGCAACCAGGCCCAGGTATTTGCCGACTTCATCATTCACGTCTTTTTCCAGAACCCGGACTGTGGTCGAAGGCGTGAGATCAAAGATGTGCACTTCGCCGCTGTCGCTCACGATGGAGACCTGGGTCAGGCCAATCCTGCTGCCGGATTTGTCATCGTCACCCGCATCGCCCTTGGACGCGTCGCGGATGACCTCGCGCTCTTCAATGCTCAGCAAGCGGCCCATAGCGGTGGACGATCCGTTGTGAATCTCCACCCGGGCCCCGCGCAGAGCATCGAGAAACTGCGCCGTGGTGGGATTCTCTCCGACCGGCAAATGCAGCGATCCCAACCGCCGCTCCAGCGGCGCTGCCGAGTTGTAGCTCACTCCCGTGATGCGGCCCTTGCCCAGATCGAGCACCGTGAGCGATTTCAGCACGTCGTTGAGCTGCGCGGTAGTGAAGTCGACGTTCACGTCCTGGCTGCCGCGCACCTGGCCCGAATGTTCAAAGTATCCGACGCCATTTTTATACAGAATCACGCGGGTTACGGGCAGCCGCGCCGCGGATTCTCCGGAACCTGTCGTACGAATCGAGGCTTGCCCGAACGATATCGACCCCAATACCAGGCACAACAATGCCGTTCTCAAAAAATGCATGGCTCCTCCGTCAAAACGAGTGCGCCGGCAAGGCCCGGGCCGCACGACGCATCTGGAACAAACGGCACGCAGGTTCTTGCGCAGACGGTCCACGAAGTTTAGACACCGACAGGGGTATCTGCAGCCGTGGATGCAGGCTCTGGCGTTCGAGATGGCCCGCGAGTGCCGCGATTATTCGACCGCGATGAGTATTGAGTTCCTCAGTCATCAGTAATCGCGAGACCACCGGAGCTAGCGGTGGGCGCCTGACCACGGATGGGGCCACTGGCTGACTGACGACTGACGACCCGCCTGTGGTTAAATCAAGCCATGTTCGCCCGCAAGATCCGCGTGGAGTACGAACAGAACGGCCAGCGGCTTCCCTGCCCTCTGAAGTGGCTGGATTCGTTTTCCATGCGTAATTTCACCAACGCCAGCGTGTTCGACGACACGCTGCCCGTCGCCGATGGCCGCATGGAGATCGGGTCCGGCGTCCCCCTGGATCAGCTCAAAGACGCGATGGAAGATTGGTTCCGGCGCAAGGGCTATCTCCCCAAGGACTCGCGCTTGCTACTGGCGGAGAGCTGAGCTGCGGCAGAAACTATTTTTCAGTTAGTGGGTTTCTAAAGAGACGTTGAGGGGAAAGCTGTAGCGGGATCTGGCGCAGCGGGTCAGGATTTTGACACGGTGAAGGAGAGAAACAACCCTCAGGCGCGAATCAGCCTCATAATTTCAGCCGTTTGGCATGGGTTCTGGAGTGGCAGGCCAGTTGCGAGCAGCGGATGAGGAGGTGCTTGTGAGTTTCAGAATTTTACAATTTCCCGGCGAAGGCACCACCCGCGTTCTCCGCATGCGAGCCCTCCCGGAGCGCTGGAGCACACCTTCGGGATACTCTCCCGAGATCGGCTTCCTGCAGGCATGGTTTGAGGACGATTCCCCGCCCTCCGGCAATCAGAGCCAGGATCGAATTAACTGGGGCGCTGTGTCCGGGTTGGCCTTGTCGGTCGTCTTGAGCGTGAGTTTTTGGACCGGAGTTGGCGTGCTGATCGCACGCCTGGTGAGATAGAAAGATTTTCATCGATCGAAGAAACGGGGCCGAGCGCCAACCAGCGCCGGCCCCGTTTGATTTTACTTGTCATACTTCAGCAGCGACATCACGTCATAGCCTTTCAGCTTGTCGCGGCCTTTGAGGAATTCCAGTTCCACCACGAATCCCAGGCCGGCGATCTTCGCGCCCAGCGACTCTGCCAGCTTGGCCGTGGCTTCGGCGGTGCCTCCGGTGGCGAGGAGATCGTCTACGATGAGCACGCGCTGCCCTTTTTCAATTGCGTCTTTGTGGATCTCGAGCGTGTTGGATCCATACTCGAGAGCATAATCATACTTGACGCACGCGGCGGGAAGCTTGCCCGGCTTGCGCACGGGCACGAATCCCGCGTTCAAGCGATAAGCCAGCGCCGGGGCAAAGATGAAGCCGCGGGCCTCCATGCCCAGAACCAGGTCGATATCCTGCGCGATGTAGTGCTCGGAGAGCTTGTCGATCAGCATGGCGAGGCCGGTCTTATCTTTGAGCAGCGTGGTGATGTCGTAAAAGAGAATTCCCTGCTTAGGGAAGTCCGGCACTTCGCGGATGAGTTTTTTCAGCTGATCAACTTCTGTGGCCGATACAGGCGGCATCTACCACGCTCCTTTGTTAGCAGGTTTCAAGGTTGCAAAGTTTCAGAGTTTCAAGGTGAAACCGTCTTCCCACCGGCTTTGAAACCTTGAAACTCTGAAACGTTGAAACCTTGCCTCTACCAGGCTCCTTCGATGCGGAACGAACTCAAATCCACGACCGGGCTGGCGTCGGAAACTTCGACAGCATCGACGCGAGCCGCGCGCGGGCCTTCGCGCAAACGCGAGTGCAGGCCGGAGAGCTGATCGCGGGTTCCCTGGGCCAGCACCTCCACGCCGCCATCGTGATTGTTGCGCACCCATCCGGAAATACCCAGGATGTGCGCCTCGCGCTCCACGAACCAGCGAAAGCCGACGCCCTGCACGCGTCCGCGGACGATGAAACGGCGAGCCAAGATGGGAATTTCAACTGAACTCATGGGGCTGGAATTCGATTGCAGATTTGCGATTTCAGATTACAGCTTGAAACCTAACATCTCCGCTTGCTTTCGGCCTTTAATCTGAAATCTGAAATCGTCAATCTGAAATTGTGCCTAGGCTCTGGACAGATATGCGCCTTCCGACGTATCCACCTTGATCTTCTCGCCCTCGTTGATGAAGGGCGGTACCTGCACCACCAGGCCAGTCTCGGTTTTCGCCGCCTTGGTGACGCTGGAAGCGGTGGCACTCTTCAATCCCGGCTCGGTCTCGATCACGGTGAGAACGACCGTCTGGGGCAACTCGATCCCGACTGCCTTGCCGTCGAAAAACTCCACCTTGATCTCCAGGTTGGGAATGAGATATTCGACCGCGTCGCCGAGAATTTCCTTGGTCAGATGGGTCTGCTCGTAGTTGGTCGTATCCATGAAGTAGTAGCTGTCGCCGTCGGCGTACAGGAACTGCATCTCGACCTCGTCGACGTTGATCTTCTCGATGGGATCGGGCGAGCGAAAACGGTGCTCGAACATGGCGCCGGTGCGCAGGTTGCGCAGCTTGGCTTGGATGAAGGCGCGCAGGTTGCCGGGAGTACGGTGCTCCACGCTGAACACGGAGTGCAGATCATTGTTGTGCTTAATGATCATGCCGGGACGAAGCTGGGTGGCAGGGATCGACATCGCTTGAAGAACTCTCCTTTAATCCTGGTAACGAAGGTTACGATTGCGGTCTGCGGAACCGGCGGAAGGCGGGCAAGCCACGAGTCCGCCGCCAGTTAAGGGCCAAAGCTTTATTTTACACTCAGCTGCGCCGGAAAAGAAACCTTCCCCCGGCTGAACTCATCGTAAGACGAGCGGACATTGACTTTGAGATTGGATCTTTCGGCTGGCGCCGAGAGGACTAGAATAATTAGGTCGTTGAACAACTTCCGCGAATAGGCCCGAATTCTTGCGGGCGGAAAAATTGAGGAATTCATTATGAGCAGCGGACGCTACGAATCTTCGGAAGGCAGCAACATCGGAACCGCGATTACGTTTCTACTGATTGGGTTGGGCGCGGGAGCTTTGGCTGGACTTTTACTGGCTCCAAAAACAGGTAAGCAGATGCGCCGCGATCTGCAACGGGGCTATGAAGACGCCAAAGAGAGCCTGGGCGACTGGGCAGACGAGGCCAAGGATCGCGTGCGCGATGTCGGGGACCGGGTCCGCGAAGTGGCCAGCCGTGGCGCCGATCTGGCCGAGGAACTGCGCGAAAGAGCCGAACCGCTGCGCAAGGCAATCCGCAGGAGCTAGACCGCAGAGGCTAGGGATCAGGATGTAGTGGCCAGTGAACAGTAGCCCGTGGTCAGTGACGACTGCATCAGCAAATCATCAACTGTGATTAGCCATCAATCCTGAGTTTTCAATCCTACCGGACAGTGTTCGCTGATCACTGATCACTGGCCACTGGCCCCTACTTGAAGACCGCCGAGAAAAATCCTCTTACGCGGCCGAAAAAACCGCGGTGCTGCGGTTTTGGCTGCTCCGGTGGTGGCGACTGCACAATCGCATCCAGATGCACCTGCCGTTGCGGCGAATCATCCAGCGGCAATTCTCGTGCGGCTTCCACTGGCGCCGCAGGAACCGCCCGCTGCTTCGCGTTGAACACAAAAGGCGCGTCCACCTGAACATGAACATCCGTGGAGCTGGCCGGCAGCGGCGCGGTCTCCGGACCATTCGATAATCGAGTTGCCACAGTTTGCCGCGCGCTCTCCCCGGTGCTCGACGCACCCAGGCGCACCTTCGAGGGGAGTTGTGAGTCGGGCGTGGGCTCAATGGCAGGAGCGCTCGCCCGCATCGCCGGTGGGGGCGGAGGACATCCGCACTCCAGCGGAACATCCGTGTCTACTCTGTCGATCTGTCCCAGATGAAATACGGCCTGTTCCTGCGGCCTCACCTGGTAGATCCTGTGGCCCATCAATTCCGAGACAATGGCGGAAGAGGTATTTCCTTTCAGGGCTCGCACGCAGGTGTTGCCATGGGAATCGGCGCTAATGGCGAAATGAAACTCTCCCGGCCCGGCAAACATGATGCGGAAGTCGGGCGTGAGCACGGCATCGACCGAGGCCGCCAGCGAGTAATGGGTTTCGATCGTTCCGGTGCTCATCCCGAACATCAGGTCGCGCTTGGTTGGCGAGGGGGTCACGGACACGGTCGTGCCCGGGCACACGCGCAATTCACCGCCGCGCGGAAGATGCAGGATCGTGGTATCGGAACCGGCCGTCACCGACGACCCGGCGCCAATCCGGCTGCCCGACATGGCCACCGATCCTGAGCCCCCGGTCACCGGCACTACCGACGCATCTCTGGTGAGAGCAAAGCCTGAGGCCGTCGCCGGGTTAGACGGAGTCTTGCCCGCATTCACGTCTTCCGGAGGCTTGAGGCGGACCATCAATCGTTTGCCTGCGCTCTCCCAGGAATGCCCGTAGGGTGCGAGCAGGTCGAGGACGATGCGGGTCGCGGGCGGATTCTTGCGGAACTGATCGACCCGGATGGCGAGAATATTGTCTCGTTGGACTTCCACGCGATTCTGGATCAGGCCGAGACGCGAGTTGGGCAGATCAATGACCATCCGCGGCGGCGAGTCGAGCGTCTGAATCTCGGGAATAATCGCTCCGGTCGCGAGAATTTCCACCGCCGGCACGCCCTTCTCGTAAACAATGCGAACGCTCTTGATGACCCGCGGAGGCCCGAAATTCTGCGCCGCCACTTCGACCGTCACCAGCGCCAGAACCAAAGCGCACACCCATTGGATTGGACTTCGCGGCACAACTCCCTCGCTGGAGGCTATGAAGGAAACATATCAGGGGTTAGGGGTCAGGGGCTAGGGGGTCCGGAAGCAGTGGCCAGTGGGCAGTGGTTAGTGATCACTGAACAGTGCCCTTGGATTGAAACTCACGATTTACCAGCTGATCACAGTTAGGGATGACTGATGCAGTGCTCACTGACTACCTGGCCACTGACCACTAGCCGCTGATCACTGCATCCCGACCCCTGGCCGCTAGCCCCTAGCCCCTGCTAGGCCTCGGGCAGGAACTCGTACTCGTCAATCACGGCTGCGACCGTGATCTTGCCGTCAGCGCGGGCGTCTTCCACCCGCACCACGCGGCCTTTGCATTGCACGCGGATGCTTTCCGTCAGGGTAATCTCAGGCGGGAGAGTCAGCGTGAATCCGATGGGTGACCCCTTTTCTACCGCCGAATCCACGTAAAAGCAGATGCCCCGCGCGCTCACATCGCGAATCTGCGCGGGTTCGTTGTGACCGTTTTGCGACGTATGATTCCGGTTTACCGTGACGGGTACGCGAAGCGGAAATCGACGTGCGGCCCTTTTTTCCTGCTGGGGCTCAGACATGCCTCCTCCAAGTGGCGCTTAAAAGTGGCGTGATCAATAAAAAGGATGCGCTGATGCATGGCTCCGGGTCAATACCACGGTCGGGCAACAACGTAGCCCATTTAGGGGACAGGGGCCAGTGGGCAGTGGTCAGTGGCCAGTGGCCAGTGAACTCTGATGAGCGATCAATCGTGAATTTCAATCCCACCCGGCATTGGTCACTGCCCACTGATCACTGAACCCTAGCCCCTGACCCCTAGCCGCGACCCCTGGTGTAATCTGATACGCAGGAGTTAGCTCTTGGTTTTCGTCCTCGATAACTACGATTCGTTCACCTATAACCTGGTTCAGTATCTGGGCGAACTGGGCGCGAAAGTTGAAGTTCGCCGCAACGACCAAGTCACGATCGAAGAAGTCGAAGCCATGCGGCCGGAGCGCATTGTCGTCTCCCCAGGCCCGTGCACGCCGCATGAAGCGGGCATCAGTATCGAACTGATCCGCCATTTCGCCGGCAGGGTGCCCGTACTTGGCGTCTGCCTGGGGCATCAGGCGATCGGAGAAGCTTTTGGCGGCCGCGTGATCCGCGCGCCCCATCTCATGCACGGAAAAACCAGTCCCGTCATGCACGACAACAAAACAGTCTTCCAGGGGCTGCCCATGCCCATGACCGCGACGCGCTATCACTCCCTCATTGTCGAAGAAAAAAATCTGCCGGAAGAACTGGAAGTGAGTGCCTGGACCACCGAAAAAGACGGCACCCACACGATCATGGGACTGAGGCATCGCCGCTATCCAGTGGAGGGAGTCCAGTTCCACCCCGAGAGCGTGCTCACGGATGCCGGCAAGAAGCTTGTGGAGAACTTCTTGAAGCAGGGGTCAGGGGTTAGGGAGCAGGGGTCAGGGAGCAGGGGTCAGGATTAGCCAACCAAATCAATCCCTCGTGAGGATCACGTGCTATTGACGTGTTTCATTTTAGGATCACAAATTCTAAGAGTGACGTTAATCACACCACCGCAACGATTAATAGTGGATAGTACTGTACATGCCCCGCATTCGGATAAATGTTCAGTCCTACCGTGATCTCATCTGCTGGCAGAAAGCAGTCGAGTTAGTGCTCCAGATTTACCGCTGTACGCAATCGTTCCCTCGAGAAGAAACCTATGGATTAGTCTCACAAATGCGCCGTGCCGCAGTATCCATACCGAGCAACATCGCAGAAGGCCATGGCAGGATGTCCACTGGAGAATTCAAACAATTTCTCGGTCATGCCCTGGGCTCACTCATGGAAATTGAAACTCAGGTGGTGATAGCGCGTGCCTTGACGTACATCGACTCGAAAACTGCCAACCAACTGCTCGAACATATCGCTGAAATTGGCAGAATCCTGAATGGGCTCTTGCGATCCCTTTCAGCAGGCAAAAGCGGCGTGCTCTGCTCCGTAACAACTGATCCCTGACCCCTAGCCCCTAGCCACTGTTCCTCGCCATCTCCACCGCCCTTAACAACGCCTGCGCCTTATTCATCGACTCCTGAAATTCTGTCGCTGGATCTGAGTCTGCCACGATTCCCGCTCCCGCTTGCAGATAAGCTTTTTTCCCCTGCATCAGCATCGTGCGAATCCCGATGCAGGAATCCAAGTTCCCCGCGAAATCCGCGTACAGTACCGATCCACCATAAATACCGCGCCGGGTCGGCTCCAGTTCTTCGATGATCTGCATGGCCCGCACTTTGGGCGCACCGCTCAACGTTCCCGCCGGAAAACATGCCGCGAACGCATCGAGCGCGTCCAGATCCTTGCACAGCGCGCCTTCCAGCGCCGACACCAGATGCATGACGTGCGAATAGCGCTCGACGTACATTAGGTCCTTCACTTTGACCGATCCATATTCGCTGACGCGGCCCAGATCGTTGCGCCCCAGATCCACCAGCATGACGTGCTCTGCGCGTTCTTTCTCGTCGCTGCGCATGGCCTGCTCCAGCCGCGCATCCTCGGCCTCGTCGCGGCCGCGCGGATGCGTCCCGGCAATCGGCCGATACTCCAGCTTGCGTCCGGTCACCCGCACCAGCATCTCCGGCGACGATCCCAGAATGTGCGTGTCGCCGTTGCGCAAGAAATAAAGATAGGGCGACGGATTCACCTGCCGCAGCGCGCGGTACAAATCAAAGGGCGCGACTTCAGGAACAAAATCGAGCCGCTGCGACAGCACTACCTGGAAGATGTCGCCCGCCGCAATGTACTCCTTGCAGCGCTTCACCCCGCGCAGAAACTGTTCGCGCCGCGTGCCCGCGTGCACCTTCATCTTGCCGGCTTTCGCTCTGGCCGGCGGGCGCCACAAACTTGGGCTCAGGCCGGAAGCAAGCTTTCGCTCGATCGCCGCGATATCCCGCAGTGCGCGGTCGTAAGCCCGCCGCGGAGATTCCTCGGAGATGTCCGCCGCAGCCACAATGTGAATCTGATGCCGCAGGTGATCGAAGGCCAGCAGCCGGTTGAAGAACATGAGCTCGGCGTCGGGAAGCCCGAGATCGTCTTTCGCGTGATCCCCGATCTTCTCCAGTTGTCGCACTACGTCATACGCGAAATATCCCACGGCTCCCGCGGTAAACGGAGGCAGCCCCGCAAACGTTGCCGGACGATGCTCGCACAACAACCGCTTCACCACGGCAAAGATGCTGTCTTCGACGATCTCGCGCCGCCGCCCGCGCTCGATCTCAACTTTTCCCTGGCTGCCCCGCACTCGCATGTAAGGCCGCGCCCCCAGAAACGTGTAGCGCCCGATCTGCTCGCCGCGCTCAATCGACTCCAGCAGAAACGCATGCGATTCTTTCTCGGCAATGGCCAGAAACGCCGACACCGGCGTGAGCAAGTCGGCGCTGACCGACTTCACCACCGGCACCAGCGTCGCCTCGCGGGCCAGCCGGGAAAATTCTTTGAAATCAGGCTGCAGCATGGGTGCGTGCTGAGTCGTTCATTATAGAAGAAGTGGGCTAGGGGCCAGGATCGGGACTAGTGGCCGATGGTCAGTGGTCAGGTCTAGACTCCAGGCGTCGGTACCCCGACTGGCTTTTCAACGGAAAGGCATGGAAGAGACGGTAAGAAGGATTCTGAGTGCAATGGCGATGTTACGTAAACTGAGCAATTCCTTAGCCCGCAAGTCCCATTACTCAGTTTGGACACGACCGGTTTCTGCGATGCTAGTCTGCCGACGGCATCTCTACATGATCGATGATGAGAAATTCCTTTGGCATAAGCCGTGGCACCAGTTTCAGGCCAAGCTGATCTTGAACCGCATCTAGGATTGCAGGTTCAGAAGAGTCAGGAGCTACTTGCCACAGCAACGTGACATCGTAATGATAGGGAAGTTGGGTTTTGTCGAGAACGGGTCGACCCAGTTGCTCGGACAATACCCTTGCCAGGGTGGCTATCGGAACTTCTCTGCCCGCGATTCGGCCCTTCTCAACTTGAATGACACGGAGGTGAGAATCGTAGTCAGGTGCTGAGTCAGGTGCTGACTCTCGAAGCTTCGAACCGTCCCCAACCGTGAGTTCGTACACTGGAATGAGTCTGGTCTCACGGTGAACCGCCAGCTTGAAGTAGTCGGCCAAAACCCCTTGAAGCATGCGCTCGCCGCCTTCACCTGCCCCGGGGTTGTCGGACTTGGCTAGGATATCGTATCGCGGGCCATAGGGGTTCAGCCAGCTCGGTGCTCCTACGATTTGATCCTCATGCACCTCGTATGCAGCCGTGATGAGTGCCCCTAGAAACTCGTTCGTCGCGGTCAACTCGTCAGTCCCAAAAGTTGTCCTTCCGCCTGCATGGGGATCTGATTTGCTCAGCTTGACAGAAGCTGTCTTGTACAAGGGCGCAGCAGCGTTTGCATTTTCGTTCTGCGATTGAGCCCAAGTTTGCGTTGCCACCGAGAAGAATACAAACGGAGCAGTCACAACCACTAATCGAAGAAGACCTTTGCGAAAGGACATGAGCGGACCTCCTAATCGAGCGATCTTTGGGCCGGTTCCTCCACGTCGACGGGACCTCTGGTGACTGAGAGTCGGTCTCACCAGCAGAAGGTTACTTTATTCTGCTCCCAAAATGTTCAAATTCCAAGTGTTCCCCACATCAAGCCAATGAGGATTCTAGAACTCTGGGCGTCAACTGTTGAGAACAGGCGTGTCTGTTGAAAAAGTCCCGCGCGGGGTTGTGGTTTTTCCTTCGGTACTTTCCTCAGTGTGTTCTTAAATTCTTCGGTAACATGCGATTCACGCGGTTGCGGTTTGGAGTTCAGGCCTGCGGCTGAGGAACCGTACCAACCGTTTCAGGTTCTGCGCTGTGGCCGCCAGGTAGAACTGCTCACGTACGAAGCTCATCCGGCGCAGCCTCAGGCGGCGTAGTCCGATGTAATTCTTCAGCTCTGCGAACAGTGCTTCCACCTTTCTCCGAGCCCGTTGCGAGATTGCGAACTCCGGTGTCTCGGCCCGGGCCTTGGCACGCTGCCGTGCCTCTTCACAAGTGTGGATGGCTATAATCCGATACTTGCCTCGTGTACAGCGGCTCTTCTGGGAGCACTCGCGGCAGCGCTTCGGCGTCGAGAAATAAACATAGGTGTTGTTGCGCTTATTGATTCCGGTGTATTTCAGGACTTTGCCTTCCGGGCAGATGTAGCAGTTCTCCTCGGGCACATAGGTGAACTGGTCGATGCCATAGAGATCCGTCGGCTGCCCGTTAGGAT